>ERZ1106952.221-NODE-221-length-34671-cov-3.944708_pt1 | contig 34671 bp, 25 predicted proteins | sample MGYA00403677_ERZ1106952 | MGnify/ENA primary metagenome ERZ1106952 (study PRJEB35170, sample SAMEA104062415) | human gut metagenome | biome: human gut; feature: human-associated habitat; material: faeces | place: Denmark | collected 2012-05-14 ...
CGCTGTCTCCATTGGCAAAGGCCTGACCGTCAAGAAGCTTCGTGGCGTCGATGCGTTCAAAACCGCCCTGTGGTTCGGCGGATTCCAAGCGCTTTTCCCTCTGCTCGGCTATTTCGCGGCCAGCACGTTCAGCAAATACGTGACCGCCGTGGACCATTGGATCATTTTCGGCCTACTCGCTCTGATCGGCGGCAATATGATGCGCGAAGCCTTCGAAGAAGACGAGGAGAACGCCAAGGAAACCCCTGAATTCGATTGGAAGCACATGCTGCCGCTCGCCGTGGCCTGCAGCATCGACGCCTTCGCCGTCGGCGTGAGCTTCGCATTCATGACGCTCAACATCTGGCTTTCGGTGGTCATCATCGGCGTCACCACCGGCCTGTTCTCCGCGGCCGGCCTGTATATCGGCCGCGCGTTCGGCTCGCGGTGGCAGAAGCCCGCGCAGATCGCCGGCGGCATCGTGCTGATTCTTATCGGCGTGAAGGTGCTGTTCGAGCATCTCGGATTCCTCGGTTGACTGCCAATCCAACATAATAAAAGCCCGTAATCATTGCGATTACGGGCTTTGTCATTAGAACAGCCGTTTACAGCACGACGATGGCGAGCGCCGCCAGACCGACTGCGAGACCGGTCAGCATGACCGGCAGCAGTGCGAGGCCGATCCACGGCGAACGCGCATCCGGCTCGGGGTCGGCGTCGCGGTGCCAGAAGTACGAGCACACGGTGAGCGCCACGGCCACCAATACCGTCACGATCGCGGCGACGACCCATGTCGTGGTCACGTTGCTGAACATGTCCACCGTGGCTCCGGAGGCAGCGGACATGGCGGCGGCCCTGGAATGCGTTGTCGGCAGGAGCACCGGCAGGAAACACCAGCCCGCGCTGGCGATCATGGCGACGCCTTCGACCACGCTGTGCGACAGCGAGCGGATCAGGTGCGTGCGGTTTTCGCGGGCCATCTGCCGGCCGAAGGATACGATGATCAGCACGATCAGCAGTCCGCCCACGCCGGCGATCCACGCTTCCTCCATGGAGAAGCTTTTGCCGCCATCCAGGCCGGCGGGGAAGATCACATTGCCCAGCATCACGGTCGTGGCGCAGATCGCCGACAGCAGGCCTGCGATCGCGGCGATCACATGGCCGGCGACGCCGTCGCGGAACGGACTGAACACCACCAGCAGCACGACCATCGCCAGCGAGGCGATGATCGTGAACGGAACCGCGGCCGGTTTGGCGGCGTCGCCGTACATCATGCCGGGAACCAATGCGAGCGCCACCAGCACCACGTATGCGATGATCTGAATCGCCAGGACCTTGGCAAAAGCGACTTTCCGCGTGGCTTCCTGGGCGGTGGCCTTCTCAGCGGTCATCTCGGACCCCCTTTTCATATTGTGGTCAATACGTATGCAATATGAATAAATGTAGCCGTATGTGTCCACATACTTCAGTTACAATCGATGAAACGCCGATAATACATTTTGCGTGTACAATCGCAGCATCAGTTTAGAACAAAAGGGAGCTGACGTGACGGATCTTACGCTTATGACGTTCGCTAGCGATCCAGCTACCGTTCTCCCTTCGTTGGCGCTGCTTTCCCACCGCGTGCGCGTGTTGCCGATGGATGCGGCCAGCCTGGTGAAGATGCCGGAGAACACCGTTCTGTTTCTTGATGCGCGTGACGACCTGGCCACCGCGAAAACGCTGTGCCGTCTGATTCACGCGTCGGGACTGTCCACGCCGATTGTGCTGATTCTCACCGAGGGTGGTTTCACCGTGGTGAATTCGCAGTGGGGCATCGCCGATGTGGTGGTGGCCTCCGCTTCCCCCGCCGAAGTGGAGGGGCGTCTGCGTCTGGTGTCCGAACGGGGCAATGCGCCGGCCAGCACGGCCGCTAGCACCGGCGAGCAGGGCGTGCAGAACGAGGATGGCCTGATCCGTTCCGGCGATCTGGTGGTGGATACCAACGGTTATACGGCCAGCCTGCATGGCCATCCGATCGACTTGGCGTACAAGGAGTTCGAGCTGCTCAAGTATCTGGTGCAGCATCCGGGCCGCGTGTTCACGCGCGCGCAGCTGCTGCAGGAGGTGTGGGGCTACGACTATTACGGCGGCACCCGCACTGTGGACGTGCATATCCGTCGTCTGCGCGCCAAGCTGGGCGGCGAGTACGAGCATCTCATCGGCACCGTGCGCAACGTCGGCTATCGTTTCGATCCGCCGGAAGAGGATGAGCATGAGGCCGCGGCCAAGGATGCGGCTCACGGCGAGTCCGGCGAAAGCTGACTTTTTCTTGCGATCATTCCGTTGATGTTCGACAGGTTTCGTTTGTTTTCGTTGGCCTTTCGCTGATTTCCTGTTGTTTTTTGCTGATTTTCTGTCGTTTTTTCGATGGATTTTCGCTGTTTTTGCCGATTGCGACGTTTCCGCAGGTTTCCCGCGTTCGTCCGCATGCGAGGGGTAGGCTGGGAGGCATGCCTCGGGAATCGAAGAAGGCGCGGATCGCGCGCATGCATCAGGAATACGAGCAGTTGTGCGTGGAGATTCCCGATCCGAAATGCGCGTTGAACTTCAATTCTCCTTTCGAACTGCTGGTGGCTACGGTGTTGAGCGCGCAGACCACCGACAAGCGCGTGAACATGGTCACGCCGGAACTGTTCGGCGAATATCCCGGTCCGGCGGAGCTTGCCGCCGCGAATCCCGAGCACGTCGAGGACATCATCCGCACCATCGGCTTCTTCCGTACGAAAGCGCGCAATATCATCGGGCTGTCGCATGAGTTGTGCGTACGATTCGGGGGCGAGGTGCCGGCCGATATGGCTTCGCTGGTCAGCCTGCCGGGCGTGGGCCGCAAAACCGCGAACGTGGTGTTGGGCAACGCGTTCGGCGTGCCCGGTTTTCCTGTGGACACGCATGTGATTCGTGTGACTGGGCGATTGCGGTGGCGGTCCGACTGGGCGAGCCCCTCCCCTGACCCGGTGGCCATCGAACGTGAGGTCACCGCCTGCTTCCCTCCCGAAGAATGGACCGATCTGTCTCACCGTTTGATATTGCATGGCCGTGCCATCTGCCATGCGCGAAAACCGGATTGCGCCGACTGCCCCCTCAACGACACGTGTCCGGGCGCGTTCGCCGCGTGATTCCGACGCATGCCAGCCGCCGCGCCGGCACTCCGTCGAATCGCACCCGGCCATCGGGCGTGTAGCATGCGTCAACTAGACTCGGGTGCATGGATGAAAACGGGCGGAAACGTAATCTGAAAGCCGAGGCGACGCGCTGGCTGATCTTCTTCGGCGTCGCGATCGTGCTCAGTGTGCTGCTGTGGCTGGGACTGTCGCTGACAGGCCGCAAGAATCCCATCACATCCTTCGGCACGCTCGTCTCCGACTCGTCGGTGACCGTCGGCATCGAAGGCAATGCGCCGAAATCGCTTGACATCCGCACCGAACAAGGCACCGCCGTGGAGCAAGCGCTGCTCGGCAACGTATACGAAACGCTGGTGTCACGTAGCGAAACCAACAAGCTGCAGCCGGGAATCGCCAGCTCCTGGCAGGCTTCCGACGACGGTCTCACGTACACGTTCACGTTGAACGGCGGCATGACGTTCGCCAATGGGCACAAACTCGACTCGTCCGACGTGGTCTGGTCGCTGCAGAACGCCGTCAACAACCATTACGTGGGAGCCGACCAGCTTGGTGATCTGAAGGAAATCACCAATCCCAATGCGAATACGGTGGTCATCACGCTCGCCAAGCCGAATCCGCGGCTGTTGCGCGCGCTGGCCGGCCGTGCAGGCGTCGTGTACGACGCGGAAAGCAAAACCAACTATGCGAAATCGGCGGTCGGATCGGGACCATTCACCGTGTCAACCGCGGACCAATCGCAAATCGTGCTGCAACGCAACGACTCGTATTGGGGCAAAAAAGCCGCATCATCGCAAGTGACGCTCTACTACTACGCCAACGAGGAATCCATGGCCGATGCCATGAAAGCCGGCAAAATCAGCATGGCGCTGCCGCTGAGCGCTTCAACTGCCTCGGAACTGGGCAAAACCAACGGTATTACCGCGGACAGCGGCATCAGCTTCGACAAGGTGATGCTCGCGTTCAACAACGACAACAACAGCCCCTTCTCCGACGAGCAGATCCGCAAGATGACGCGATACGCCATCGATGCGAAGACCATCGCCAAGAACGCGCCCGACGCGTACGCGCCGCTAGGAGGGCCGATCAGCCCGCTGGAAGACGGGTATGAGGACCTGAGCGGACTGTACCCCTACAACCTTGAACAAGGGCAACGGATGCGCACGTATTTCGGAGTGAACTACATCGCGCCAATCGACATTCTGGTGCCGAAGGAATACGAAAGCATCGGCAACGACGTGAAAACCGCCATCGAAAACCTCAACATCAACACCAATCTGGAAGTGCTCGATTCCGCCGCGGACGTGACGGAACGCATGAACGCCGGCACCTATAACATCGCGCTGACCACCATGAGCGACGAAGGTGACGCAAGCGTCTTCGATAACGGCCAGTCCGTGTTCCATTTCGAGAACGGCGACGCGCAGCAGGCTTACGCCAATGCCATGGCCGCGACCAACGACAACGATTATCAGGCCCGCATGCGCGATTACGCGCGCGCCGTCAGCGAGAACGCGGCCAGCGACTGGCTGTACACGCGCAAGAACTTCCTTGCCGTTTCCGATGGGCTGCAGGGGTATCCGAAGAATCTGACCGACCGTCTGCTGCCGTTGAACAGATTGACGCTGCACTGATTTTTCCACGGTTTTTTATGTGGATTTTCCGCGATTTGCCTGCGATTCCGGCATTCGGTTCGATAGGCGCTGATACGACGGCAGTTGTCACATTCGCTTTCTAGACTAGCGACTATGACTGAAAGCCAAGATAACACCATCAACGCGAACCTCACGCCGCTGCCCGACAAGGTCGGCGTGGACGGTCTCGAAGACAAGTGGCGCGGAGTCTGGGACGAGAGCGGAGTCTACAAGTTCCAGGGCACCCGCGACCGTAAGGCCGTTTATTCCATCGATACCCCGCCGCCCACCGTTTCGGGCCACCTGCACGTCGGCCACGTGTTCTCCTACACGCACACCGATGTGATCGCACGTTTCAAGCGCATGAACGGCTACGACGTGTTCTACCCGATGGGCTGGGACGACAACGGCCTGCCGACCGAACGCCGTGTGCAGAACTATTACGGCGTGCGCGTGGATACGTCCCTGAAGTACGATCCGAATTTCGTGCCGCCGTTCGAGGGTACGGATGGCAAGAAGATCGACGCCAAGGACCAGGTGCCGATCTCCCGTAAGAACTTCATCGAGCTGTGCGAGAAGCTCACCGCCCAGGACGAGAAGCAGTTCGAGGCGCTGTGGCGCTCCCTCGGCCTGTCCATCGACTGGTCGCAGACCTACCACACCATCGGCGAGCATCCGCAGCGCGTGGCCCAGAAGGCGTTCCTGCGCAACCTGGCCCGTGGCGAAGCGTATCAGAAGGACGCTCCGGGTCTGTGGGACGTGACGTTCCAGACCGCAGTGGCCCAGGCCGAACTGGAATCGCGCGAATATCCGGGCTTCTACCACAAGGTGGCGTTCCGTTTCGAAGACGGCACCCCGATCTACATCGAGACCACCCGTCCGGAACTGCTGGCCGCCTGCGGCGCGCTGATCGCGCACCCGGACGACGAGCGTTACAAGCAGTATTTCGGCCAGTACGTCTACTCCCCGCTGTTCCACGTGAAGGTGCCGATTCTGGCGCATAAGGCGGCGGAAATGGACAAGGGCGCCGGCATCGCCATGTGCTGTACGTTCGGCGACGTGACCGACGTCGAATGGTGGCGCGATCTGAACCTGCCGCTGCGTTCCATCATCCAGCGCAACGGGCGCATCGTCATGGACACCCCGGATTGGATCGAAGACGAGGAAGGCAAGCGTATCTTCCAGGAGACCGCGGGCAAGACCACGTTCTCCGCACGTAAGGTCATCGTCGACGAGCTGCGCGCTGCCGGCGATCTGGACGGCGAGCCGACCCCGACCAAGCGTATGACGAACTTCTACGAGAAGGGCGACAAGCCGCTCGAAATCGTCACCTCCCGCCAGTGGTACCTGAAGAACGGCGGCACCGACGAGAAGCTGAACGCCGAGCTCATCGCACGCGGCAAGGAACTGAACTTCCACCCGGACTTCATGCGCGTGCGTTACGAAAATTGGGTGCACGGCCTGAACGGCGATTGGCTAATCTCCCGTCAGCGCTTCTTCGGCGTTCCGTTCCCGCTGTGGTACCCGGTGAAGGAGGATGGCACCGCCGATTACGACCATCCGATCACCCCGAGCGAGGACCGTCTGCCGATCGACCCGACCGACGATGTGCCGGAAGGCTACACCGAGGACCAGCGTGACGTGCCGGGTGGCTTCACCGCCGAGCCGGACATCATGGACACCTGGGCGACTTCGTCGCTCACCCCGCAGATCGTGACCCGTTGGGAGGAGCCGGGCGAAGAGAACCAGGTCATTTTCAACGCCACCTTCCCGATGGACCTGCGTCCGCAGGGTCAGGACATCATCCGTACCTGGCTATTCTCCACCATGGACCGCGCGCACTTGGAGAACAAGTGCCTGCCGTGGTCCAACACCACGCTGTCGGGCTGGATCCTCGATCCGGACCACAAGAAGATGTCGAAGTCCAAGGGCAACGTGGTCGTGCCGGACAAGCCGATCAAACAGTTCGGCGCCGACGCGGTGCGTTACTGGGCCGCCGCCGCACGTCTGGGCCTGGACGCCACGTACGACGAAGGCCAGATGAAGATCGGCCGTCGTCTTGCCATCAAGCTGCTCAACGCCACCAAGTTCGCGCTGGCCATCGGCCGTGAGGACGAGAACCATCACGTGGGCGCTCCGGCAGTCGCCGCATGGAACCCGGCCGACGTGACCGAGCCGATCGACCGTTCCGCGATGTCCAAGATGGCCGCCGTGGTCCGCGAAGCCACCGACGATCTCAACAACTACGAGCATTCCAAGGCTCTGGAAGTCATCGAGAACTACTTCTGGCAGTTCTGCGACGACTACATCGAGCTGGTCAAGAACCGCGCCTACGGCACCGCCGATTCCACCGGCAACGTGCCGAGCGAAGCCGCGGTGAAGTCCGCACGCACCACGCTGGGCCTGGGTCTTGATGCGTTCGCGCGCCTGCTGGCCCCGTACCTGCCGTATGCCACCGAAGAAGTGTGGAGCTGGATGCATGAGGGCGAAGGCTCCGTGCACCGCGCAGCATGGCCTGTGGCCGACGTGTACGCGGCCGCCGCCGGCGACGCATCCGCCGATCTGCTTGCTCATGCCGGTGAGGCTCTGGCCGCGCTGCGTGGCATCAAGTCGAAGGCCAAGGTTTCGATGAAGACCCCGATCTTGTCTGTGACGCTTGCCGTTGCCGACGATGTGCGCGGGTCCATCGAGGCCGCGCTGGGCGATATCGCCGAAGCTGGTCGCGTGACCGGACCGATCGCCTTCACCGCACCGGCTGCCGCCGAGGGTGAGGACGAGGCCGCCGATGTGACGGTCGCCGAAAGCGAGCTAGGCGAACCGCCGGCCAAGAAACCGAAGAAGTGAGTCTCTGAGGTGAGCCGCCAGCGGCTTTTGTAGCGCAGCCGCTCACTTCACCCACATACGAGGGGCCTTTCCTTTGCATGAAGGAGAGGCCCCTCGTATATCCCGTCACTGTCTGCAACTAACCGTGCCCCCCTTGCTCATATTCAGTCAAAATCGCGGGAAAAATGCTTTCGTGAGCGAAAAGGGGTATAAATCGCAGGCAAAACGGTCGAAATCATATCCCCTTTTGCTCACGTCCGTGCAGAATCGCCCTAAATCGCAAGACGTGCGCGCATAGAACCGTCCTTATCCCGTTCTCGGCTGTTCTCAGCGTACATTCCTGCCCCTGCGCACAAACCCGTACGCGAAAAATGGTTTTTATGGGCGTAATCTCAACGAATACACAAGCGGAGGCGGAAATCGCAATCAAAAACCCCGAAACGTACCACGTAAGCGACGGAGCACTATCGGATTTAGCGCATCGCACAAACCGCGTGCTCTACAGCACCGGAACGGACAGGAGGTACTGCGGGCCAGCGGACGAATTTCCGGAACCGTTCCCACCCAATCCAGCCTGCAGCGCATCGTCGAAAACTTCCGCAGCGGCGGCCAATTCGACCGTCTCGTCAATCAAATCGCCATTATCCGGCGTGAAACCGGTTTTCGCCAAGCCATAGCCGGTAATTGGTAGCGAGCTGGCGGACGAATCCGCCGAACCGTCGGACGAATCGCCACCGCTGTTCTTCGAAGAGCCGTCCACTCCCCCGACTTTCGCCACATTCTTCGACGTGGTGTCCGCTGCGGCGCCGAACGACGGGCGTAGTCCGCCCGCGTAGCTCATCACATCATCCATGCTGATGGCGTTCTTGTCATCGACCAAGCTGGTCGAATCGGCGGTGTTGTTCTTCGCCTGCGCGCGTTCGGCCTTGCGTTGCGCACGGGACCGCCGTTTCTCGGCTTTCGCGCACAACGATTGGCTGGCGGAGGCGGAACGCAACGTGTCCAGCACAGAAGCGTCATCGGCAGCGCCCGATTCGGACGTGTCGTCATCCGAATCCAGCTGGTCGGCGAATCGCAGCACGATCTGGTGGAATGCGCTGGCCTGTCCGGTGTGCTCGCTGGCGTCCGCCAACGCGGTCATCGCCGCGGACACCTTGTCGGACGCGGTTTTGAGCTTCTCATTGTCTTTGATGCCGGCACGCACGTCGGCGATCGCCTGGGTTTCGTAGCTGCCAGCCGTGCCTGCAGTGGCGCCCAGTTCCTTAAGCCGAGCCGTGTATGCGTCGGTGAAATCCATCGAATACGGGATCATGGCCGCGGACAGCTGCGATTGGCCGGCACTGTAGTCTTTGGAGCCGCGCTGTTGTTCCTCGCCGGCGCGCTTGGTGAGCTCGTTCACCAAGCCGGATGTGCCACGCTGTTCGATGGTGCGAATCACCTCGTCGACGGCGTCGGCCGCGCCGATATGCCGGTATGCGGCGCTCACGTCGTTGACGGCGTTGGCCAGGTCTGCCACGGATTTAGCTACGGAGGTATCGCCGTTCAGTTCGGACGCGGTGCCGAGAATGGCGGGAAGCTGTGTGGCGTTGCCGATCGAACCGGACAGATGCGTGGTGTATGAGCCCACGTACGCGTCGATGTAGCCGTCGAACGCCTGATCGTGCGCTTTGGAACGTACGGCGATGGTCTGTTTGGCAAGCGCTTTCTCGTTGTCTCTGAGCTGTTCCAGTTGGGCGATGAGCTTGCGGTTGCGTTGCGAGCCGACGTTGGTCAGACCGTCCACCAAGGTGGTTGCGCGCTTGGTCAGGTCAGGCAGTGATTGCTGAACGTTGCCTTCCACCGCGGCGATGGACAGTGAGCTCATGGTGAAGTGCTTCGCCGTCACGTAGGCGTTGAAGGTCAGGTCCTCGCCCGGTTTGCCGACCGCAGCCACCAGGGTCGAGGTGTTGTCGGATGAGACGAGCACGCCGTCATCGGCGGTCACGTCACTGCCGACGCGTCCGGGAATGGTGAAGGCGACGATTGGCGTCAGATTGGCGGTCATGTCGGGTTTCGTGACATGCAGGGCGACGCGTATGCCGATCATGCCGGAAGCGTCGGAAACGTCGGAAACGCTTACGTCGGGCCCGTTGAGGGTGAAGGAGGCGGATATTTTCCACGGCAATGCGACAACGCCTTTGGGAACGCGTTTCGACGTGGAGGATCCGCTGTTGGTCAGGAAAAGGCGGCCTGGTTTGTCGATGGAGGTGTAGGCGCTCATCACGTCATCATGCGATGCATCGGCCGCGTACTGCCCATTCTGTTGCAAGGCCGATATCGCGTCGTTCACGCCGACTGCCGCGACGGGAGCGGCGGTGATGACGGCGACCGCGATCGCCGCGGCAAGCGGGCGTCGGGCACCGGATGGACGGTTCGCGGTGGCGTGGCGCATGCCGGACCTCTCAATCGCAATCGAAACAACTTTCCAAGGCATTTAATGTAGTGCCCGGCATGCCCGTCGGCAATGGACGTTCGCGCGGGGCGCGCGGAAAACGGACGGCTCAGGCGAAAACGTCGAGTACGCCCGGGTCTCCCCCGTTTTCGGCGATGCGCTTGTGGCGGCGCTTGGCCTCGGTCACCACGAATTCGCGGTACATTTCGGCGATTTCCGGATCCAGTCCGGCTTCGTCGGCAATGCGATGCAGACGCTCGATCTGGGCATGTTCACGCTGGTAATCGGCCGGCGCGAAGCCCGCACGCGCCTTGAGCACACCCACCTGCGACGTGTATTTGAACCGTTCCGCCAGCAGCGAGACGATGGCGGTGTCGACGTTGTCTATCGATTGGCGCAGCGAGGCGATTTTAGCCACCACATCGGCCACTTCGGGGTTGTTCTGCGCGGTGCGCGCGTCGATGATGGTTTCGGATTCGGTTTCTTCTTCTGGCCGAAGCCAGTCATGTTCGCTGTCGCTCATGGGTATAAGCCTACCGCGCACCCTACCGCGGCATCTGCCGAACAGCGGTCACTTCGCGAAGTAACGCTGCAGCACGATGGTGGTTTCGGTGCTGACCGACACCGTGCGATGGATGAGGTTCAACAGCTCTTCGAGCTTGCTGGGCGATTCGACGCGAACGGTGAGCATGAAGCTGGGCGAACCGGCGACGGAATCGCAGGACATGATGCCGTCGATGTTTTTGAGCTTGTCTGGAATCTCGGCTTCCTGGGAGTAATCGATGGGCGTGACCGCGATGTAGGCGTTCACCGCAAGGCCGCGGCGCTCGTCGTCGATAACCGCCTTGTAGCCGCGGATCACGCCGCGACGCTCAAGCTTCTGCACGCGCGACTGCACGGCGGACACGGACAGGCCTGTCACCTCGGAAAGGTGGGACAGCGTGGCTCGGCCATCCTTTTCAAGCATGTCGAGGATTACGCCATCGGTCGCGTCGAGCTGGCTCGCAACCGTACGTGCGTCTACCGGACCATTGTCACTGTTGGTCATTCATACCCCTTTTCCAACAATCCACTGCACCGGCCGCAATCGACCGTCCCCACTGCAGTTCCATGTTCTTTTTCTTCCTTACCATACCCACTACCGCGCACATACCGTCGCGGAATCGCCGCAGTTTATCCGGACGGCGCAACGCTGTCATGAAATATCTTTGTTTTATTTAGCTCATACCCCCCATATCGACCATATATATTTTTCCCATTTATCTTTTCTCGTCGTATTTTTACCTATTTTTTAATTGACAACGTTGTCCAAAAGTGGCCAATTTCACGAAATTCGTCGAAACGTACGCATAGGAAAGGGGCTACACGGCGATTGCCATGCAGCCCCTCAAACCTTCAGATTCGCTTGCAGCCGACGACTCAGTTGCCGTTGGTGGCGTTGCCGCTCTGCTGGATGAGCGACGCCATGAAATCGCGGTTGGTCGCTGTCTTCTTCAGGCGTGGCACGAGCGTCTGGTAGGCCTGTTCCGGCTCGAGGCCGCCCAGCAGGCGACGCAGACGGTAGATGATCGGCAGTTCCTGCGGATCGGTGATGAGCTCCTCGCGGCGGGTGCCGGAGGCGTTCACGTCGATGGCCGGGAACAGGCGCTTGTCGGCGAGCTCACGGCTCAGGCGCAGTTCCATGTTGCCGGTGCCCTTGAATTCCTCGAAGATCACCTCGTCCATCTTGGAACCGGTTTCCACCAGCGCGGAGGAGATGATGGTCAGGGAGCCGCCGTTTTCGATGTTGCGGGCGGCGCCGAAGAACTTCTTCGGCGGGTACAGCGCCTGCGCGTCCACACCACCGGACAGGATGCGGCCGGAGGCCGGCGCGGCGATGTTGTAGGCGCGGGCCAGACGGGTCATGGAGTCGAGCAGCACCACCACATCCTGGCCGAGCTCCACGAGACGCTTGGCGCGTTCGATGGCCAGTTCGGCGACGGTGGTGTGGTCGGAGGCCGGACGGTCGAAGGTGGAGGAGATGACCTCGCCCTGCACCGTGCGTTCCATGTCGGTGACTTCCTCCGGACGTTCGTCCACGAGGACGACCATCAGGTGGACTTCCGGATTGTTGGTGGCGATCGCGTTGGCGATGTTCTGCAGGGTGATGGTCTTGCCGGCCTTCGGCGGGGACACGATCAGGCCACGCTGGCCCTTGCCGATCGGCGCCACGATGTCGATGAGGCGGCCGGTGAGCTTGTTCGGCGTGGTCTCCTGCTTCAGGCGTTCCTGCGGATACAGCGGGGTGAGCTTGCTGAACTGCGGACGATGCTGCGCTTCCTCGACGCTCATGCCGTTGATGGAGTCGATGGACTGCAGCGGCACGAACTTCTGACGCTGGTTGCGACGTTCGCCTTCACGCGGAGCGCGGATGGAGCCGTGCACGGCGTCGCCCTTGCGCAGGCCGTACTTCTTGACCTGGCCCATGGAGACATACACGTCGTTCGGTCCCGGCAGGTAGCCGGACGTACGCACGAACGCGTAGGAGTCGAGCACGTCGACGATGCCGGCGACCGGCACGAGGTCTTCCTTCGGCTCGTCGCGATGCTGGTCGCGGTCGGCGCGATCCATACGATCGTTGCGCTGGTCGCGGTCGGCGTTGCGGTCCATGCGGTCGGCGCGATCGTTACGGTCGTTGCGATCATTGCGATCGCCCCTGCCGCGACGCTCGTCACGCTCGTCGTAATCGCGGTCACGGCCACGCATACGGCGGCCACGGCGATCGTTGCGTCCACGGCTGTGACGGTATTCGTTGTCTTCGGTCTCGTCGCGACGCTTATCATCGTCGGCATCTTCCTGCGACGGCAGCGTGGCGAGGATGTCATCAAGGTCGCGCACGACGTCTTCGCTCTTCGGCCCGTCCGCCACGCGACGGCGGCGACGCGGCTCGAAATCGTCCCTACGGTCGTCATCACGACGGCGACGGCGGTCATCCTGCTTCGGAGCGGCATCGTCAAGGCCCAGTTCGGCGAGCAGGTCGGCGCCGGCTTCGGCGTCACGATGGCGACGACGCTTCGGCGCTTCATCGTTCGGCTTCAACGCGTCCACCGCTGCCACGGCATCCGCGACTTCGGAGGATTCCGCGGACTTGGCCTGCTTGGCACGGACGGGGCGTTCCTCCTGCTTGGCTTCATCGGCCTTCTTGTCCTTTGCCGATTTGACCTCAGCGTCTGCGGCGGGAGCGGACTTTGGCGCGCGCACGGTGACGCCGGCCGGAGCCTGGCCGCCGGAACGGGCGGCTTGAAGTGTTGCGATCAGTTCGGTCTTGCGCATGGTGGAGACACCACGAAGTCCCATCTGCTTGGCGAGCTCCTTGAGCTCGGGCAGTTTCATATCATCGAGATTAGGGCTTGTTGCCACTGGTAGTTGCCTTTCCTTGGCTTCCACAGGCATGCGCCCGCGACAGCTGTAAAAAAGAATTGCGGAAAATTTCCGTCGAATGAAAAGTCCGCCGCGAAACATCGCGGTTTTTGAACTGTCCTAACCATACAACGCAACCCAGACCAACGCGAAGCGGGCACGCGCGGTCCGCCCGTGCGGTCCGCGCACCGCGCAATCGCAATGAAAATCGCAATGAAAAAGCCCATGCCAAAAAGCATGGGCTTGATCAAAGTTACGCTGCGAAAAATAAATAACGCGTGCGAAGACGCCCGTCTGAGGCCGAAGGCGTACAAAGGTACGTCGAGCGCCGGAGAAAGGGCGTATGCGCACGCGTTATTTATTTTTCTACTTTTCTTCGTGGTAGGACTTGTCAGTGTTGACCGACCACACGTTGTCTTTCGACGTTTCGCCGCTCTTGATGTCCTTGACGGCTTCGATGGCGGTGGCCATGGAGTGGTCCATGTTGTTGTAACGGTGCTGTCCGTTACGGCCAACGCAGTACAGGTTGCCGAAGGAGTCGAGGTAGTCGACGAGTTCGGGCATGCGGTCGTAGGTGTCGAAGTAGGCCGGGTAAGCCTTCTTGACGCGTTCGCGGTGGGAGTCGAGCACGTCCTGCGGGCCGTTGATGACCTGCATGCGGGTGAGCTCCTGGATGGCGAACTTGGTGGCTTCCTCGTCGGTCATGTTCCAGAAGGAGTCGCCTTCCTCGCAGAAGTATTCGAGGCCGATCCACACGGTGTTGTCGACGTCCTTGACCAGGTACGGGCTCCAGTTGTTGAAGATCTGCAGACGGCCGACCTTGTAGCCCGGATCCTGCACGTAAATCCAGCAATCCGGCACGATCGGCGGGTTGCCGAGGGTCGGAATGTCGGTGGTGTTGGTCAGGCGCAGGTGCTTGACGAGCAGGCCGACGGTGACGAAGTCGCGGTACGGCAGGCCGTTGGCGATTTCGGTCATGTCCTTCGGAGCCGGCTGGTCGGAGGCGTCCACGGCGTTGACAAGGTCCTTGACCGGCATGGAGGAAATGAAGTCGTCCGCGGCCATTTCGGTGCGGTTGCCTTCGGAATCCTCGTACACGACGGATGCGATCTTGCCGTCCTTCTGGCGAATTTCCACCACATTGGCGTCGGTGATGACCTTCACGCCGGCGGCTTCGCAGTTGGATTCGACGGTTTCCCACAGCTGGCCCGGGCCGAGCTTCGGATACCAGAATTCCTCGATGAGGGAGGTTTCGACTTCGGAGTTGTCGCGCTTCTTCGGCAGGAGCTTCTGGAAGGCGTTCTTCAGCACGCCCATGATGCTCAGGCCCTTGACGCGCTGTGCGCCCCAGTCGGCGGAGATTTCGGACGGGTGACGGCCCCACAGCTTCTCGGTGTAGCCCTCGAAGAACATGGAGTAGAGCTTACGGCCGAAACGGTTGATGTAGAAGTTCTCCAGATTGGTTTCCGGCAGCTTGTGCACCATGGACTTCAGGTAGCTGAAGCCGGCGACCATGGTGAGCTTGAAGCCCATGGCCTTCAGGGTGTTGGCGCTCAGGGAAATCGGGTAGTCGAGGAAGTGGCGGTTCCAGTAGATGCGGGACACGCGGTGGCGCTTGAGCATCACCTTGTCTTCGATTTCCGGATCCGGGCCGCCCGGCTCCATATCATGCTCGCGGTGGAGCTTCTTGTCATCATAGCTGGGTGCGCCCTGCAGCGGCAGAACGTCCTTCCACCAGTCCATGATGCGGTCGTCCTTCGAGAAGAAGCGGTGGCCGCCGATATCCATACGATTGCCGTCATGCTTGACGGTGCGGGAGATGCCGCCGAATTCGCGGGTGGCTTCCAGCACGGTCACGTCGTACTGTTCGGAGCCACCGTCCTTGACGAGCTCCCAAGCGGCAGTCAGGCCGGCAGGGCCGCCACCGATGATGACCACGGATTGCTTTTGCGTCACTTTGAAGTCTCCTTACAAACAAAATCGAAGATATTCTACCCGAAGGTAGGGAAACGCACAGCGCACCTGTGCGCATGCACACAAAATCACCGCCAAGTCCGACAGCAATCGCCCTGATAGAAGGAAAACCAGCCGTACGGCTTCCGCCGAAGACTGGTTTTCCGTAGGTCCGCTACATGCTGTCGGGAATGTCGATGTCGGTTTTCTGCACTTCCTCGACGTTCACGTCCTTGAACGTGACGATGCGCACGTTCTTGACGAAACGGCTGGAACGGTAGACGTCCCACACCCACGCGTCGGTCAGCCGCACGTCGAAGTAGACGTCCTGGCCGGCGGAACGCACGTTGAAATCGACCTTGTTGGCCAGATAGAAGCGGCGCTCGGTCTCCACAACGTAGGTGAACAGTTTGATGACGTCGCGGTATTCCTTGTATAGGGACAGCTCGGCGTCGGTTTCGTAGTTGTCGAGGTCCTCGGCGCTCATCGTCTGCCTTCCGTGTCGCGCTTGCGGCCACGTCCAAGCGTGCGCCACCAAGCATCCTTCGAGGTTTTGCGCTCATCCGAGCTGTACGGCCAGTTGTTGTCGGCATCGCCGGCCTTCTGGTCCGTCTTCGCCGTTCCGGATGCTTCGTTCGGCTGCGATTCCTGCGATGGCGCGGCAGACGTCTCGTCGGCGGAGGTCTGCGCCGTGTCTCCACTCTGGCCTGCCGCTGCGGCATCGTCCGCATCGCCCTTATGTACGGAGTTGAGTTGGATGGCGATCGAGTGTTCGCGGGCGCTCAACGCCTCCTTGACGCCCGGATTGTCTTCGATCACGTGCATGCCGAACGCGTCGAGCGAGCGGATCGGGTCGAATTCGTCGACGAGCGTGTCCATGACGATGAGGTCCTGGTAACGGTTCTCCGACGCGTTCCACAGGGCATCGCGCGAACGGCCGGACGGCACGAAGCCGAGCGACTGGTAGACGGATACGGAACGCGTGTTCTGTTCCGGCACGGCCACCCAAATGCGGTGCATGCCGAGGCCCGCCGGTTCCGGCGCGAAGCCGTACGTCATCACGCGGGGCATGATGTCTCGCGAGTAGCCGCGGCCGCGGTAGTCCTTGCCGAGCACCACTTGGATGCGGGCGGAACGTGCCCAGCCGTCGATGTCGATGAGGAAGATCATGCCGATCACGTTGTCGGAAGAGGCCGCGTCAAGCTCGCCGTCGCCGTCATGGTCGGCTTCGGTGACGATGGACCATGCGATGGTACGACGAGATTCCGGATCCCCCACGCCGGATTCGTTCGATTTTTCGCCATTGGACCATGCCACGGAACGACGCACCCACGCGTTCACAGCGCCACGTTCGGCCACGCGGTCCTTGCCGGTGATGCCGGATGCGCCGACGTACGCCTCAATGACCTCCATGCGTGCGATGTCGTCGATGGTGGCGGGGCGCAAGTGCACCATCTCGCCCTTGATGGGCGGAATGACGATGCGTTCCGGCAGCTCCCTCGCCCGCTGGTCCGTCGTCTGTTCCTTCGCTGTGGTTTCAGCGTACTCTGACATGATTATCGTTCCCTATGTTTCTCGGCGCGGTCCCTCGCCACACCCATACCGACGGTATTGTACCCGACTGAACGCCAGCTGGGAGTTTTGTTAGGCAAAATCCCCGTGAAACCTCCCCCAGCCGACGCGTGAATCGTACGAAAAGGCATGTAAAAGCAGATAAAAAGCAACAAAATGCAGAAAGGCGTGCGTTTTTACGATTCCTCTCATCGCAAAAACGCACGCCTTTCGATGCCATCAATCAGGCAACGTTCGGCAATCGCCGGAACGTCACTTGATCTTGCCCATCACGATCTTGGTGACGGCCTTCGCGTCGGCCTGGCCGCGGGTGGCGCGCATGACGGCGCCGATGATCGCGCCCATCGGCTTCATGTTGCCGCTCTTGAGCTTCTCGACGATGTCCGGGTTGGCCGCGAGTGCCTCGTCGACGGCCTTTTCGAGCGCGCCGTCGTCGGAAACGACCTGGAAGCCGTGCTTCTTGACGACCTCGTCCGGAGTGCCTTCGCCGGCGAGCACGCCTGCGACGGTCTGCTTGGCGAGCTTGTCGTTGAGCTTGCCGTCGGCGATGAGCTTCTCGACCTCGGCCACGTCGGCCGGGGTGATCGGCAGCTCTTCAAGGCTCACGCCCTTGTTGTTGGCTTCGCGGGACAGCTCGCCCAGCCACCACTTCTTGGCGCCCGAGGCGGAAGCGCCGGCCTTGACGGTGTCCTCGAGCAGGTCCAGAGCGTCGGCGTTGAGCACGTCGCGCATCTCCAGATCGTTGAAGCCCCACTCGCCCTTCAGGCGGTTGCGGCGCTCACGAGGCATTTCCGGCATCTGGGCCTTCATCTCCTCGATGTGCTCCTTGGTGATGTGCAGCATCACCAGATCCGGATCCGGGAAGTAACGGTAGTCGTCGGCGTCGGACTTCACGCGGCCGCCGGCGGTGGTCTGCGAGGCCTCGTCCCAGTGACGGGTCTCCTGCAGAATCTCGCCGCCTTCGGAAAGGATGGCGGCCTGGCGGCGGATCTCGTACTGGATAGTCTTCTCGATGCCACGGAACGAGTTCACGTTCTTGGTTTCGGAACGGGTGCCGAACGGATCGGACGGGCTGTTGCGCAGCGACACGTTCACGTCGGCGCGCATGTTGCCCTGCTCCATGCGGGCATGGGAGATGTTCAGCGCACGCACGATGTCGCGGATGGCGCGCACATAGGCACCGGCGATTTCGGGAGCGCGGTCGCCCGCCCCCTCGATCGGCTTGGTGACGATCTCAATCAGCGGCACACCGGCACGGTTGTAGTCGACCAGCGAGTGGTCGGCGCCTTCGATACGGCCGTCAGCGCCACCGACGTGGGTGTTCTTGCCGGCGTCGTCTTCGATGTGGGCGCGCTCGATCGGCACACGGAAGATGGTGCCGTCCTCAAGCTCCACGTCGAGGTAGCCGTTGCCGTTGGTCGGCTTGTCATACTGCGAGATCTGGTAATCGCGCGGCATGTCCGGGTAGAAGTAGTTCTTACGGGCGAACTGGCTCCATTCGGCGATTTCGCAGTGCAGGGCGAGACCCAGCTTGATCGCGTAGTCGACGGCGGTCTTGTTGACCACCGGCAGGGAGCCCGGCAGGCCGAGGCTCACCGGGGTGAGCTGGGTGTTCGGCTCGCCGCCGAAGTGGACTTCGGCCGGGCAGAACAGCTTCGTGGTGGTGGACAGCTCCACGTGGGTTTCCAGACCGATGACCGGGTCGAACTTCTTGACGGCATCGGCGTACTTCATCAACTTTTCAGCCATTTTGTTTTCTTTCCTCCGATGCTTCCTACTTGTCCAGTCCGTCGAGCCACGGGGTCTTCAGGGACTGCCAGATCGGGCCGTTCCAGCTTTCCTCGAGGGCCGCTTCGAGAGCGGCGGCGGGCTTGTACATGACCTCGTCGCGCTGCTGCGGGGCGAGGAACTGGAAGCCGACCGGCAGGCCGTCGTCGCTCAGGCCGGCCGGGATGCTCATTGCCGGCACGCCGGCGAGGTTGGCCGGAATGGTGGTGATGTCGATGGCGTACATGGCCATCGGGTCCTCGGTCTTCTCGCCGAACTTGAACGCGGTGACCGGGCTGGTCGGGCCGACGAGCACGTCGACCTTTTCGAAGGCCTTCTTGAAGTCGTCGATGATCAGGGTGCGGACTTTCTGCGCGGAGCCGTACCAGGCATCGTAGTAGCCGGCGGACAGGGCGTAGGTGCCGAGGATGATACGACGCTTGACTTCGTCGCCGAAGCCGGCCTCACGGGTGTAGGCCATCATGTTGGCGGCGGTCTGCGGAACGCCTGCCGGCGGCATGACGCGCAGGCCGTAGCGCATGCCATCGTAACGGGCCAGGTTGGAGCTGACCTCGGACGGCATGATGATGTAGTAGGCGCCGAGGGAGTACGGCAGGTGCGGCAGGGACACTTCGGTGACCTCCGCGCCCATTTCCTCAAGCTTCTTGACGCCTTCGTTGAAGCGGGCCATGACGCCCGGCTGGAAGCCTTCGCCGCCGAGCTCCTTGATCAGGCCGACCTTGAGGCCCTTCAGATCGCGCTTCATGCCTTCGCGGGCTGCGGCGACCATCGGACGCGGGCCTTCCGGAATGGAGGTGGAATCGCGCTTGTCGTGTCCGCCGATCACTTCCTGCAGCAGGGCGGAGTCGAGCACCGTACGGGAGCACGGGCCGATCTGGTCGAGCGAGGAGGCCATGGCGATAGCGCCGAAACGGGAGACGCCGCCGTAGGTCGGCTTGACGCCGACGGTACCGGTCAGCGAACCCGGCTGGCGGATGGAGCCGCCGGTGTCGGTACCCAGGGCGAGCGGAGCTTCGAATGCGGCCACTGCGGCTGCGGAACCGCCGCCGGAACCGCCCGGCACGCGCTCGGTATCCCACGGATTGTGGGTGGTCTGGTAGGCGGAGTGCTCGGTGGAGGAGCCTTGCGCGAATTCATCGAGGTTGGTCTTGCCTAACAGCGGCATGCCCGCGGCCTTGAGCTTCTCGATGACGGTGGCGTCGTACGGCGGCACCCAGCCTTCGAGGATCTTGGATGCGGCGGTGGTTTCGATGCCCTTGGTGACGATCATGTCCTTGATGGCGATTGGCACGCCGGCGAGTTCCGGCATCTGCGCCTTGTCCTCATCGGATTTGGCGTCGAAGGCGTCGGCCTGTTCGAGGGCCTGGTCGGCGGAGACCTTCAGGAAGGCCTTGACGCTCGGTTCGGCGGATTCGATGACCGCAAGTTGGGCTTCGACCAGCTCACGGCTGGAAACTTCCTTGGCCTTGATCTTGGCCGCCATCTCGGCGGCGGAAAGCTTGACGAGTTCGGTGGTGCTCATATCACTCCTGTCCCAGAATGCGCGGTGCGACGAACATGCCGGCCTCGGAGACCGGGGCGCCTGCGGTGGCTTCGGCCTGGGTCAGCGGGGTCTCGGGGACGTCCGGACGCAGGTAGGCTTCCAGCGGGACCGGGTTCGCAGTCGGTTCCACGTCGTCGGTGGCGACTTCCTGGACCTTGTTGATGGATTCGGCGATGACGTTCAGATCGCCCTGCAGACGGGTGATTTCCTCGTCCGTGAGTGCGATTCGGGCCAGATCGCCCAAATGCACGATTTCTTCTTTGGTGAAAGTAGGCATGACCCTAACAGTAACGCGTCTGTGTGACGAGCGTGTGCCCTATTTCGTGCCCCGTTCGCAACCCGGCCGCGACTGGCCGCCATCCGTTCGACGGCCGTTCCGTCGCCTGGTCGGCGAGCACGCATCCGCTATTGCGGCAAAGCGACGCTTAACGGCTTTTCTTGCCGCGTGCCGATGGCGCGATCAGGCTTGCGGCGCGGCGTGCTGGGCGATCCAGGCGTGCATGGAGACCGCGGCGGCGGCGCCGGCGTTGATGGAACGGACCGAGCCGAATTGGGAGATGTAGACCACGTCATCGGCCAGTTCGAGCGCTTTTTCGGACAGGCCCGGGCCTTCCGCGCCGAAAAGCATGAGGCAGCGTTCGGGGAAATGGTAGGTTTCCATGGGCACCGCGCCGGGAATGATGTCGAGCGCGATGACGCGGGCGGCTTGCAGTTCTGCTATTTTCGCGTCCAAAGCTTCCAGTTGGGCCATGGTTTCGCCTGTGTTCGGGGCAGTGCCGGAAGTGCCATCCGTTGCAGCTGCGGAGCCACGCATATGGAAGGCGATGGCGGCGGCTTGCGATTGGGCGGCGGCGATTTCGCCGGCGATGCGCAGTTTCCAACATTCGACGAGTTCCGTTATGGATGGATGGTTTTCGACGTGCTGGTACAGCTCCGTCATGAGCGCGCCCTTGCGATTCCATTTGTGCGGGCCGACGATGTGCACGCGGCGCGCTTGGAACGCGTTGGCGGTGCGCACCATGGAGCCGATGTTGAAATCGTGGGTCCAGTTCTCCGCGGCGACTTCGAAATCGTGGCGCCCGCGGGAGTCCAGGTCGGCTTTGATGGCCGCGACCGTCCAGTAGCGGTAGCGGTCGAGCACGTTGCGGCGGTCGCCTTCGTCGAGCAGGGTGGAGTCGAAGCGGATGTCGTAATTGGGGGATGACGCATCGTCCGGGCGTGGTTCGCCTGGATGGGTTTGCGACCACGGTCCTACGCCGACCTCGCGGAACGTCGGTTCGCCGGATGCCTGTGCGGCAACATCGATGGGATTGGGATCGTGCACGTTCTCCCCTTCATAGGAACAGCAATACAAATATGTCAAAGGCCCGCGCATCCGCATGCATCATCATGCTTGTCATCGCACATTCGACGACGTCAACGGCAGATATGTTTGCGGTCGGTCGGCGGGAAACTCGGTGTTCAGTGGAGTTCGGATTCCTTGAACACTTCGACGAACGGCAGTTCGGATTCCTCCGAAGTGACCGGGTTGATGACCTTGATGGTCGGGTCGACCATGTCGACACCGCCGATCAGCGAGGCAACGGCCAGCACTTTGGCGCCTTCGTTCTCCACCACGGAGAAGTCGAGGCTCAGCTCGTTGCCGTTGCGCAGGGTGACCAGCGATGAGGTCTGCACATACGATTTTTCAGACAGCCAGGAGTCGATCAGCACCACGCGTTTGCCGGCAATCGACGGACCCTTGATGGACGGATAGACGAAGTCCATGACGAAACCGTCCAAATCCTCACCACGGGAGGCGGCGGCCTGGATCATGGCGGAGACCAGCGGCACAGCCGCGGCGGTCAATGCGCCGACCGCGTCGAAATCGTCGACGGAATAGCCGGCTTCCTCCAACGTGTCGAGCAGGATATGGCCGACGATGGAGGCTCCGCGATGGTCGAACAGCACGGAGGAGAGTTCCGAGAAAGGCTTGTCCTTCATTTCGGCCTGCAGCAGCGTCTTGAGCTGGTCGCGAGGTTCGAGCATGGCGAAATCGACGGTGGATTCCGTCGAAGCGGAAACAGACTGGCCCGCAGCGGAATCATGCGTCGGAACCGGTGTCGTCTTGCGGAAAGTGTTCTCTTCGGTCATGGTTCCAGCCTATCCTTTCGGCTCGTCATTCACCGTGCGGTATGGGTGATTTATGCGCGATAAACATGGTTATTCGGCGTTGGTCTCGGGAGCGGACAACTCGCGGATATCCCCTTTTTCGGGCGCGATCATGTCGACGGTGCCGATGACCTTGCTCTGGTCGACGCGTTGCAGTTTGCGCGCGGTGACCAGCACGCGCGATTCGAGCGACGCGGCGAACGAGTTGTATGCGCCGACCGTTTTGGTGATGGCGGAACCCAGTTTGGTGGCCCGCTCCCCCAATACTGCAAACCGTTCGTACAGCTCTCGGGACAGGTCGAACAGCATTTTCGCGTCATCGGTCAGGCTTTGCTGCTGCCATGCGTATGCCACGGATTTGAGCACCGCCCATAGGGTGATCGGCGAGGTCAGCGCGACTTTCTGCGCGAATGCGTCGTCCATCAGTGTCGGGTCGGTTTCCAATGCGGCCTGCAGCAACGATTCGTTGGGGATGAACGCGATCACGAAATCCGGAGCATCGCTGAACGCGTTCCAATAGGCTTTGTCTCCCAGGGTCTTCACATGGTCTCGTACCGCTTTGGCATGGGAATGCAGCAGCTCGTTCTTGCGGGCCAGTTCCTCCGGTGAGGCGGTGTCTGGAATCTCGCATGCGCGCTGGTAGTCGGCGTATGGCGCTTTCGCGTCGATCGGAATGGTTTTGCCGCCCGGCATGTGGATGATCATATCCGGCCGTTGCGTATGTCCATCGGCGTCGGTGACCACAACCTGGGTGTCGAAATCGACATGTTCCAACAGACCCGCCGATTCCACGATGTTGCGCAGCTGCGCCTCGCCCCACGCGCCACGCACCTTGTTGTTGCGCAATGCCGATGATAGGGCGCTCGTCTCGCGATCCAATCGCGCCTGCTGTTCGCCAAGACCTTTGAGCTGTTCGCCGAGCGCGCCCATCTCATGCTTGCGGCCCTCTTCGATTTGCGCGACCTTCGTCTGCAGGGCGTCGAGGTTCTTCTGCACCGGAGCCAGTGCGGAGAGCACCTTGCTTTGCTCCTGCAGTTTCCGTTCGCTTTCGGCTTGACGACGGTTCGCTTCTTCGGCGGCACGCTGCCGTTCACGTTCCACGCGCATTTCCTCGGCACGCTGGGCCTGTGCCAATTGCGATTTGAGATACGTCAGCTGTTGGCTGAATCCTTCCGCCTGCGTACGGTATTGCACAACAGCCGCGTTGAGATTGCTGATGTCCTGTTTGTCCGCCTCGATCTGCGCCTTCGCCTCGTTCAGGTCGGATTCCTTCGCGCCACGGGCCATATCCTGCCCTTTGGCACGGCCCGCGAAGAAGCCCGCAGCCGCTCCGAGCGCGGCCACGATCACCAGCAATATCACTACAAACACAGGATTATCGAACATACGTTCGATGGTATCACGTCGTCAGGAACACATCAATCCACGCATCCACATTCATTCGCAAGACCGACCGCATGCCACACAACCGTGCACTATGCTGAAATCAGCCGAACGCGAAATGCATCAGCCCAACACGAAGGGACATTATGGGATTCGATCTGTTTTTGGCGGCCGTGTCGATTGTGGCCGCATCCATCGCCACCTGGGCGTTGTTGCGGCTGTTTCCAAGCTCGGACGCACGCCAGGCGATTCCGCTGCGGACGGACGGCGGATTTGCCGACCCATCCCACACAACCGATGGTGGAGTGACGATAGACGGCAAAGTGACGGCAGACGGCGAATCGACATCCGACATCGACGGACAACCCACCGACCACCTCGGCAAGCGCCTCGTCATCGCGCTTATCCTGACCATTCCAACGTTCGTCATCACATTACTGGCGCTGGCCAAAATCGCCATGCCGGGCTGGCTGACGAATCCGTGGCTGCACGCCATCGTCATCACGCCGGTCATGTTCTATTGCGCGGCGCCGATTCACCACCGCGGCCTGCCCGCATTGCAGCGGCGACATCCGAACGGCGATTCGCTGGTTTCGCTTGGCATGGCGATTGTTTACGCGTACAGCCTGCTGCTGTGCGTGGTGTCGTGGATTTTCCCGGCCGGCTCGCGCGATCCGTATTTCGCGTTCGTCGGCGTGGTCGCGACGCTTTCGCTGGCTGGCACGCTTGTCCGGCAACACGCGATGACCGCGCAGCAGACGGCAGAAACAGAAAAGGCGCAATCGGCACAGTCAACAGAATCAACAGAATCGGCGCGATCTCAAGCGAAATCCCCTGAGCCAACGCAAGAAAAAAGCGCGGAAGAATTGCTCTTCCGCGCTGTGGTAGGTCATGCGATCCGCGCACGCGTGCTGCAGATCACCACGTCGGTGACGATGGTGGTCGCGGTGTGGACGTGCGCGTTGTGGCTGGCGTTCGGCATGCAACCGAAGCTGGCGATCGCCATACTGCTCGGTTCGACCGTGCTGTCGGTCGCAGGCCTGGTATTGCAGGCTTACGACCGACAGGTAACCAATCGATAATCGTCACTCAGCCGGGTTCGGGACGTCGGCGGAATCGTCCGTCTTCTCCTCGCCCATATCCTCCAGCTGGTCCGCGGCCCACGCGGACAGCTCCAGGTGGTCGCCGCCGGTCTGGTCCACCAGCACGGTGTCGCCGTCGTGCACTTCGCCGGCCAGCAGCATGCGGGCAAGCTGGTCGCCGACTTCGGTCTGCACCAGGCGACGCAGCGGACGTGCGCCGTACGCCGGATCGTAACCGGTGTTGGCAAGCCATTCGCGCGCCGAATCGGTCACGTCGAGCGTGATGCGGCGGTCGGTCAGACGTGCGGACACCTGCGCGACCTGAATGTCCACGATGCCGCCGAGCTCCTCGCGGGTCAGCGGGTGGAACATGACCAGTTCGTCCAGACGGTTGATGAATTCCGGCTTGAACTGCATGTGCACGGCGTCCATCACGGCCTTCTTCTTGGCGTCCGCGTCCATGTCGGGATTGACGAGGAACTGCGAGCCCAGGTTGGAGGTCATGATCAGAATCGTGTTCTTGAAGTCCACGGTCCTGCCCTGGCCGTCGGTCAGGCGACCGTCGTCAAGCACCTGCAGCAGCACGTCGAAGACTTCCGGATTGGCCTTCTCCACCTCGTCGAACAGCACCACCGAATACGGACGGCGACGCACGGCTTCGGTAAGCTGGCCACCCTCTTCGTAGCCGATGTAGCCCGGCGCGGCGCCGATCAGGCGGGACACGGAGGCCTTCTCCATGTATTCGCTCATGTCGATGCGCACCATGGCCTTCTCGTCATCGAATAGGAAGTCGGCGAGCGCCTTGGCCAGTTCGGTCTTGCCCACGCCGGTGGGGCCGAGGAACAGGAACGATCCGGTCGGACGGTTCGGGTCGGAGATGCCGGCACGCGAGCGACGCACGGCGTCGGAAACCGCTTGGATTGCTTCCTTCTGGCCGATCACGCGCTTGCCGAGGTACTCCTCCATGTGCAGGAGCTTCTCGTTTTCGCCCTGCATAAGACGGCCCACGGGGATGCCGGTCCAGTCGGAGACGATTTCGGCGATGGAGTCGGCGTCGACGCGGTCGGGGACCATCGGCACGTCGGCGTTGGCATTGTCGGCTCCGCCCGATTCCGCCTCGTTCTTCTCGGCTTGGGCGATTTCCTTCTGGATGGCCGGGATTTCGCCGTAGTTGATGGCTGACGATTTCGCCAGGTCGCCTTCGCGCTCGTACTTTTCGGCTTGCGTACGCAGCTCGTCGAGCTTCTTGCGCAGGTCGCCGATACGGTTGTGGCCGTTCTTTTCGGCGTCCCAACGCGCTTTCAGCCCGTTGAGCTTTTCGCTTTTGTCGGCGATTTCCTGGTTCAAATCGGCGAGACGGTCCTTGGCGCTGTCGTCCAGTTCCGCTTCGGCCTTTTCCGCGGCCTTGTCGTTCTTCGGATTGCCCAGCAGGTACGACTTCTCCATCTTGAGACGGTCCACCTGGCGGCGCAGTTCGTCGATTTCCTCAGGCGAGGAGTCGAGTTCCATGCGCAGGTGCGCTGCGGCCTCGTCCACCAGATCGATGGCCTTGTCCGGCAGCTGGCGTCCGGAAATGTAGCGGTTCGACAGGGTTGCCGCCGCGACCAGCGCGTCGTCGCCGATGGTCACCTTGTGGTGGGCCTCATACTTCGGCGCGATGCCGCGCAGGATGGCGACGGTGTCCTCCACGCTCGGCTCGCCGACGAACACCTGCTGGAAACGACGTTCGAGCGCCGGATCCTTTTCGATGTTCTCACGGTATTCGTCCAGTGTGGTGGCGCCGATCAGGCGCAGTTCGCCACGGGCCAGCATGGGCTTGAGCATATTGCCCGCGTCCATGGAGCCTTCGGCCGCGCCCGCGCCGACGATGGTGTGGATCTCGTCGATGAAGGTGATGATCTGCCCGTCGGCCTTCTTGATCTCCTCAAGCACGCTCTTCAGACGTTCCTCGAATTCGCCACGGTACTTGGAACCAGCCACCATGGAGCCCAGGTCAAGCGAGATAAGCTTCTTGTTCTGCAGGGTGGTCGGCACGTCGCCGGCGACGATGCGCTGCGCCAGACCTTCGACGACGGCGGTTTTGCCGACGCCAGGCTCGCCGATCAGCACAGGATTGTTCTTGGTACGGCGGGACAGGATCTGGATGACGCGGCGGATTTCCTGGTCGCGGCCGATCACCGGGTCGAGCTTGCCTTCCTTCGCGGCGGCCGTCAAATCGGTGGAGTACTTCTCCAAAGCTTTATACGAGCCTTCCGCGTCGGCGCTGGTCACCTTGCGGTCGCTGCCGCGCGCGGCGGTCAGGGCGTTACGCAGCTTATCCGCGGTAAGACCGTTCTTTTCCAAGATGTCCGCGCTTTGATTAGGTTTCGCGGCCGCGATTGCGACCAGCATGAGGTCGACGGTGACGTACTCGTCTCCCCTCCGTTGCATTTCTTTTTCGGCTTGCGATAGCACCGCCGACAGCTGCCTGCTGACGTCCGGCTGCGTTGTGGTCGATCCGCTGGCGCTCGGCAGCGATTGCATCGCCTGATGCACTTCGGCGCTCACGTTTTGCGCGTTGCCGCCTGCCGCTTCGATGAGCGCGCGGGCCATGCTGTTTTCCTGACGCAGCATCGCGTCCAGCAGGTGCAGGGTGTCTACCTGCGGATTGCCCAGCGCCGCCGCGTTCTGAACGGCGTCCGAAAGCGCTTCCTGCGCCATCTGCGTGAACTTCTGTTCCATATCATCCTCCATGGTTCGCGCCCGGCCGCCCGGCCTTCGCTACCGGGCCGGCGTTCGGACGCATATGTCGTTGTCTGATATGCTCAACCGACTTCATCGCCATTATATTCCCAAAACTTGAGTCCCACACACTCAACTTTTTGCGTTTCTCAAAACCGTCTTTCGACACAGGACGGCAGTCACCGACAATCACCAGCGCTCACCGGCAATCGCAATACATACGAAAAAGGCGGGCAGCAACGTAACGAAATCACGAAACGTTGCAAACCCGCCTAATCCAAAGTCCGCCAGCAAGCCGAAAATCAGCCGCGCACCACCACGTTGCGCAGATCGCCGATGCCCTCGACGTGCACGATCGCCTCGTCACCCGGATCCAGATGACCCGACGCGTTCGGCGTACCCGTCATAATCACATCGCCCGGCAGCAGCGTGGTGAAACTCGTAATCGCCGCGATCTGCTCAGGAATGCCGTGAATCAGATTCGCCGTGGTACCCGACGCCATCGGCACATCCTCACCGTTGAGCGTGAAGGAAATCTTCGCATCCTTCCAATCCACATCGTCACGCGTCACAATCCACGGACCCAACGGGCACGCCGTATCAAAACCCTTCGCACGCGTCCACGTCGGATCAAGACCCTGCAGATCACGCAACGTCACATCATTCACGCACGTGAAACCCAGCACATAATCCATGGCCTGCTCCACCGGCACATTCTTGGCGATACGACCCATCACCACAGCCAACTCCGGCTCGAAATTCATATCATTCGAACACAGCGGAATCACAATCGGATCATCCGGACCAATCACCGACGTGCTCGGCTTGGTGAAAATCACCATATCCTCCGGCGCATGCTTGATATCGGAATGACCGGCCTCATGCATGAACTGCGCATGCGCCTCATAATTCTTCGCCAAACCGTACACCTTCGACGGAATCACCGGAGCCAGCAGACGAATGCCGTCACCATCCACCGGATAGCGCTCGCCGGTCGGCTCGACGGCCTGGCCGGACAGCGGATAGCCGTTCAAGGCCACGAGATAGTCCTTGCCGTCGTTCTTGTCGGTCTGAACGAAGGCGTACTGCGGTACATCATTATGCGTAAAACGTGCGATTCTCATACCCGCAAGTCTACCCGCTCGCCACGCCCGCCGTTCTCGACATGCGTCGCTTTGCGGACGATGCCGATTGCTCGTATTTTTTACGATTTTTGCGATTATTTGCGATGCAGTTCCGCCCGCAACGCCGCCACCTCGCGTTCCAGCTCGTCGATGCGGCGCACCTGCTGGGCGATGAGCAGGTCGCGCACGTCACCTCCCGACAGAATCGGGACTTCGGCTGCGTTGCGCGGCGCGGGCAGCGTCGCATTGCTTTGGCGTTTCCGTCGTTTGCGTTGGCTGCACCGGCTGCGATACCGCAGATCGAGCAACCTCCGCAGATTCCGCCGACGGCGCCACATCCGCCGACGCCGATGGCACCACTCCACCATTCCCATCAACCGATACCAGCCGGTCCGTGCCCATACGGCAGGCAATCTTGCGCCAGCGCGCGAAACAACGTTCGATGCGCTTATAGCCGATCAGCGATGGGTCGAGTCCGGCTTCGCGGAACAGTTCGACCGGCGATTCGCCCGCATGGTACCGGCGCATGCAGTTGTGTTTGAACGATTCCGTGTAGGTGATGCGTCGCGACGTCGCTTCGGCCACCACCGGCAGCGAGCGCAGATATTCGACTTCTTCCGGACTGAACGCTCCCCCACCGTTGCACATGATGTTCCCTTTCGGCTTGGCGTGCGGCGGCTCCCTTCCACCGCACGGCAGTCGAATGGCCTCCGTCATGCCATTCCCCTGTTCGGCTTGCGATTCGGTTTGCGATGCGCGCTTGCGATACGTGTTTGCGATGCAAGGCCGCAATCCGATTCGTTGTTCGCTTCGTGTTCCATCATACCGGTACGAATGGCGTTTTTCCAACCATTTCAGGCGGTACTAAACCCTAAATCACCAGTATTCGTCACAACAAAAGCGGGTGAACCGTTGATCGCTCAACGACTCACCCGCCCGAACAAGCCCCGTTGCCTGTCTGCTGGCCCGCTCAGACCGCCATCGGCGTATCGGATTCGCGGAAGCGCAGCACGAGCGCCAGTCCGGCTCCGGCCATTACCAGGGCCGCGATGGTGAACAACGCGGTGCCCATTGCGCCGGTGAGCGGCAGCTGCGTGACGTTCTTCACGTTCTTGACCCAGATCACCTTGTCGACCTCGCTTGCCAGACCAAAGTTGTTGGTGCCGACCAGCTTGAAGGTCGATTCGCCGTTCTCCTGATTCACGGTCAGTTCGACGGTGAAGGTCGGCACGAAGTTCTTCGCATAACCGTCCACGAAGCCGGTTTCCTTCAGGGTGTATTCACCGGACTTCAGGCCCTTGATGAACACATTGCCGGTGGTGGAGACAACATTCGCGGAGGAGCCGTTCTCATCCGCCTCGGCCAAGCGGTATTCGCCGTCCGAAAGCTTGACGAATTTGAGCGGGGTTCCTTCGGCCTTGCTGCCCTCGAACACGTTGAACGTCGCTCCGGCAAGACCGTTGGCATCGTCACCGACACCATACTTGTGGAAGGCGAATTCGCCGGTGTAGGCTTCGAATACGACCGGCGGGGTCCAGTTCTCGTTGTCACGGGAGACTTCCGCGGTGTTGGACACCTGGTTGCCCGCAGAGATGATGTCCTTGTTGACCACGGCGGTGTAGGTGATGACCAGCTGTCCGCTCTTGCCGGCCAGATCGAACTTCAGCACAGTAGTGGTCTTACCACTGTCATTATCGACAGTTGGCTCGGTCACGTAGGTAAACGACATGTCCTTGTCGCCGATTTTCGCGGCGAAGTCCTTGTTGACCGTCAGACCCTTGGATGCGACGTCCTTCACATAGTACGGATAGGTGTCGTAGCCTGCTGCCGCGTCCGGAATATCCAGTGTGATGGTGTAGGTGATGGTCTGCCCGATGCCCACACCATCCTCGGTGGTGATCGAGTCGGCCGTCTTGCCCGGCTGGTCCGGATCGTTCTCGTTCTTAGCCACGAACGCGCCGACCGCGTTGATCATGCCCTGGCCGGTGACCGCGTCGCCCTTCACTTTGAACGTGGCGGATAGACCGTTGAGCGTGGTGGCGACGATGGCGTTGACACCCAGTTCGCCGTCCTTGTCAGTGTCGGTAACGAGGTACCAGCCTTCATCAAGCGAGCCGATGGTCGCAGCCCCGCCATTACCGGCAACGGTTCCGTCAGCCGTAACGCCGGTGCCGGCCTTCATCGCTTTCGCAAACTCGCGGAACCAAGCTGCATCATTGTCGCCGGTTTTGGTGGCTGCGAATGCAGCGGGATTGCTGTCGTATTCGCTCGGCATGGTACCGGCCGGATCCATCGCGTTATTGGCTTCGACCACCGCTTCGGTCACTGCTTGAACCCAGTCAGCATCCGTATCGACCTGCACCGCGTCACCGTCCACCGTCAATGACGCGAACTTGTACGCGGAGTAGGTGTGCCCCTTCTGCGAATGCCGCACTTCGATCGATGCGCTGCCGGCCGCGGACCGGCGGTCGAATGAACTTGCGAGAGGTGGACGATGACTGCATACATGGATCACAAGAACCTCGCCAACGAGGTGATCGACGATGCGCGCGCACGTGAGATCACGGACGGCGTGCATCGTGTGCTCGACCGCATCGCGGCCGCTGAGGAACAAGCCGGACGCGAAGCCGGCTCCGTGCGCCTGCTGGCCGCCACGAAGACGCGCGACATCGGCGAAATCATGGTTGCGATTGATGCCGGCGTGCGCATGATCGGCGAGAACCGTCCGCAGGAAGTGACGGCGAAGGCCGAAGGGCTGGCACGGCGATGCGCGGAACGCGGGTTTTCGCTGGGCGTCGCAGGCGCCGCGCCGGATGCTGCGGCGGAGCATATTCCATTCCACCTGATCGGCCAGCTGCAAAGCAATAAAATCGGCAAAGTGCTGCCGGTGGTCGACACTATCGAATCGGTCGATTCAATCGATTTGGCAGAAAAAATTTCACGTAGAGCCGTGGCTCGCGGTATTACTGTCGGCGTGCTGCTGGAAGTCAACGAATCCGGCGAGGAATCGAAATCCGGTTGCGATCCGGCGCACGCCATCCGCATCGCGCAGAAAATCGGCACGTTGGACGGCATCGAATTGCGGGGACTGATGACGATCGGCGCGCATGTGCACGACGAAATGGTGATTCGCCGCGGTTTCTCGCACCTGCGCAAGACCCGCGACCTCATCCTCGCATCCGGCGAACCGGGCACGGACCGTTGCCGGGAACTGTCGATGGGCATGACCGGCGACATGGAACTGGCCATCGCCGAAGGTTCCACCATCGTGCGCGTCGGCACTGCGATTTTCGGTGAGCGTGCGTTCATCTGAGCGCTTTCTTTGACTTTTTCTGTTTTTTAAGGATTTGCGGGGCTCGTCCGCCTGGATTGCATTCGTCTGGCTTACATTCGTCTGACTTGCATTCCTCTGAAAAACGGCTTGTCTGAGCTGCGTTCCGCCGGTAGGTGGGGTGCTGCGCGGTTTGGTGCCATAATTGCCGGTTTCGTGCCTGAAACCGTTGTCTTTCTAGGGGTAAGCCCTCCTATAGGGGGCAAGGGCTTTCGTATGGCGGGTGTGAACATGGGTGTGTTCGAAGGAGAAACCCATGTTTTGGTCTGCCTCTCGATTGATGAGTAAACCCGTCCGTCTGCTCGCCCGCAGGACGGATTCCTACGTGCATGCGCATGCGGTGCTGCGTTCGCCCATGCGGCTGTTCGGTGCCGTGGCGGGCGCCTCGGCTGATTCCTATGATGCCGGTGATGATAACGATGGCATCGGCAATGGCGCCGGAGTCGGATCTGATGCCGGTGCAGCTGCCGACAGTGGTCATGCCGGAACTGTTGCGTTCGCTGGAACGTCTGCTGGAACGTTCGCTGGAACGCCGTCGTTTTACGAGGCGATTGACATTGCCGATGTGGTTCGCGCGCTCAGGCTGCGGCGGATTCGTTTCATATTGGTGCGGTGCGTGTCCGTGCTGCTGATCGTGGGGCGCGGTGGTGGTCGCGTCGTTGCCGTTCGCCATGCAGGCGCATTCCGCGCGGCGCTTGGCCGAGACATCCGATTCGGCGGCTCGCACGGTTGCCGGATGGCCGTATCCGATGGCGATGGAGGAGTTGGAACGGGCGCGCGCATACAATCGGCGGCTTGCCGTGGAAGGACAGCTGGTATTGGGCGAGGCGGCCGATCCGTTCACTACCAGACCGGCTGGCACTGCCGGAGATGCTGATGTCGCCGACGATTCGGCGCCTTCCGGCGGTGCCGGGCTTTCCGCGGCGGACACGGACGCGAACTATCAGGGCCTGCTGGATTCCGGCGCAGGCATCATGGGCACGGTATTGGTGCCCAAAATCGGCGTGGAACTGCCGATTCGGCATGGCACGTCCGAACCGGTGCTCGCCGTCGGTGCCGGGCATCTGTACGGCACCAGCCTGCCGGTCGGCGGCACTGACTCGCATACGGTGGTCACCGGGCATCGCGGCCTGGTCAAATCGTTGATGTTCACACGGCTCGACGAACTGCACGACGGCGATTTCATGTACATCAAAGTGATGGACGAGACGCTGGGATACGAAGTGGACCGAATCAGCGTGATCGAACCGGACGACGTCTCACGGTTGAAAATCGTGCCCGGCGAAGACCGGCTGACGTTGATGACCTGCACGCCATACGGCATCAACACGCATCGGCTGCTAGTCTCCGGGCGTCGCGTCGCAATACCGCTGCCCGCGCCAGATCCGGCCGACGTGCGCGACGAACGTGCGACCGAACTGGGCGCGCTCGCCATGACCATCGTTTGCACGATGGGCGGCATGCTGTTGTGCTGCATGGTCGTGCGGTCGATGCGGCCCCGACACCGAATTATGCGGCACGCTTCCGCCTGGCCGCGTAAAGGATAAGGGGGAAGGCCGCGATTTTCGCGGGTCCGCACGTTCCCCGAACCCATCAATGGAGGGGACGGGTTTCAAAACGTTCATCCATAAGGTTCAAGGCATGGAGGCGCATAGGCAATTCGCCGCAGCGCCATGAGAGATGGACATGTCATGAAGTGGATGAAGGACCCGCTTGCCGGCTTCATAAGCCGGTGTGGCGCGCGGATGGGAAAATTCACCGCATTGCTTGTCACGATTGCGATGCTGGCCGGCACCACGGGAGCCGGCGCGACCGCGTTCGCCGACGAAACGGTGACGGATGGCGGCAACGTGGCCGCCGAATCCGCAGCGAGCCAGCCGGAATCGACACAACAATCCGATGCTGAAAACGCAGTCGGATCGGACGTTGCCGACATTGCCGGGCAAGATGTTGCCGGACAGTCCGCAACGGACGATGACGACGCACAATGCCTTACGGACGACGGTGAATCGCATCAGCCATCGAACGAACAAGCGCAATCGCAACTGCAGTCGCAATCGCAACCGGAACAACCGTCGGAGACGATGCCGGAACAGCGGCAGCCGTGCGATAAGACGGAACAGCCGAATGAGCAGAAGGAGCAGGAACGGCAGGCGGTTAGGCAGCCGACGGCTGAGAACGCTGACGTACCTGCAAATGGTGCTGCACCGGCTCAAGACGGCGATCGAAACGACCATGCCGGCGAAAATCGCACGGATGCTGTGGCGAATGGCGATGCGGGCGCGACAGCCGATGACGGCAAAACCGGCGATGCGGACGATGCTGACAACGATGGCAACACTGCTGAAGATGCCGACGATGCCGACAAGAACGGTAAGAATGACGCCGACAAGGATGCCGCGTCGGCTCAAAACGGCAACGATAACGACAAGAATGATGCTGCCAAAGACGATGCCGACGCCGACGAACACATCATGCGCGATCGCTTCACCTTCAATCGCAAAACCGTGATGCGTGCCGCGCGTAACGTCGCCGTGCCGCAGCCGGACTGGCGCTCGTGCTGCGCTTCCGCGAATCCGATACGCCGATGGCGGTC
>ERZ1106952.222-NODE-222-length-34574-cov-4.321620_pt1 | contig 34574 bp, 30 predicted proteins | sample MGYA00403677_ERZ1106952 | MGnify/ENA primary metagenome ERZ1106952 (study PRJEB35170, sample SAMEA104062415) | human gut metagenome | biome: human gut; feature: human-associated habitat; material: faeces | place: Denmark | collected 2012-05-14 ...
TATCAGTGTCGTTTATTGTAATTTTTAGTTATGATTTTTTATAAAACAGGTGTGGATAAATAAAAATACTATTTGGGCGAAAAATATTTGCATGTTTGTATAGTAAGTATTTTATAAATACCAATAACACTGATTATATCAATCAAGCAGATTAAGTTAAAATAAAAAGTCTCTTATGAGTCGACTAGCTACTTATAAATAAAAAGTGTAATTTTTATATTTCATAAAATCCACCCCATACAGCCCTTTTTATTATTTGATGTGGTTTCGTGGTTGCGGACACAAGTTTTCTCAATATGAGATTTTTTTCTGCTTAAAAATTCCTGCCTAAATAATTTAGAATGAGAGCATTCTTTGGCGAATGATGAAAAGTTTATTGGTTATGAAGTATAAAGTTATCGAGGGAATATTTTAGTTGTCGAGTGCCAATACAATACTATAATGTATTTTGAGTAGGAGTTACACGCATTGACAAGAGGGTTAACCTATTGTAAATTGATTTACAGAATTTATAGTAGGAGTGGTGTATATGAGCAAAAACTATAAAAAGATGTTTGAAACTTTAAATGAATATCTCAAAAACAAAATCGAAGATATTGACCAAACAATTATTGAAGCTGTTAATGCCAGAAGCAATGGTAAATGTTTTAGTTTTCAAGAACATCTAAAAGGGTTTGTGTATGCTCAATTAAGTGCTTTGGTATCTTGGAAAAATATTAAAGCACATCATACAGAATTAGATTCTTTATTTTGTAATTTTGAAAAAGATAGATTAAAAGAAATTGCTCCTGAAATTTTAATTGAAAAAATTAGAGAATTAAAGTGTTATAGCCCATATACAACAAAGAACCAAATGACTTTTTTGAAAAACAATATAGAGACTTTTGAAAAAATTGAAGAAGAATATGGTAGTTTAGATAAATTTATAACGCATAGCACCCCTGCAAACATTGTCAAATTGCTTGCAGATAGTAATAGCACCTATAAATTAAAATATGCAGGAGTTGCATTAGTATGCGAATATTTGAGAAATGTCGGCATAGATATAGTTAAACCTGATGTTCATATAAAAAGAATTGTTGGTGCAGATAGATTAAATTTAATTCAATCAAAATCTGATTATAGAATAATAGAAGAGTTTCGGCGACTTTCTGCTGATATTGGTATAAGTCAGGTAAAAATGGATTACTTATTATGGAATTATTGTTCCAAAGGATATGGTGAAATTTGTACCGCAAAACCTAAATGTTATGAATGCGTAATAAAAGAGTATTGTAATAAAGGATAAAAAATGGATATTAGTAAATTATCAAAAGCAGAACTTGTAAAAAATAATGAAAAACTAGTTCAAGAATTTCTTATTAAGCAAGGCTATGAAGTTATTAAAGTTCTTGGAGATAAAGTCCAGACAAAATATAAAATTTATAAAGACAACCAAAGTTATACTATTAAAGTAATGGGGTATCGTTATAATGATAAATCTCGTGGTAATTACGCTTGGGTAAAGAAACAAAATTTTGAATTAGAAGAATATGATTTTTTATATTTTGTTCTCTATTATTTTGATAAAACTCATATTTTAAAAATTCCAACAGAAGTTTTTAAACGTCCATGTCGTGATAAAAGTGCATTTAAAAGTCATGACTATTGGAATAAAAAGACTGCACCAGAATATGGTATCGCAATAAAAAAAGATACAATTTGTGAGTTGCTACAATATGAAGAAAAACTCTTGCAATAATTTCTCGTTATGTAATAAATAATAAAAAGGAATATTATGAAATTTTTGAATTTATTTTCTTTGTTATATCTTATTCAAGATGGAGGACAAGGCTGTTTTCAATTACTAGGTTTTGTCTTTGTTAGTATAACACTTGTATTATTGCTAAAATTTATTTGTGAAAATTTTATAATAACATTGATAGTTTGTTTAGTCGTTATAACCTTATTAGTAGGAATAAGACTTTTTACAGATTATCTCAAATATAAAGACGAACCACCAGAACAAAGAACGGAACGACTTAAAACAGAAGAAATGATTAAGGAATGGCAAAAAAGATACCACTAAAAATTTTAGATGAGGCGGAACGATCTAATGTTGCATTAACGTTGATTGATATAAATCTTTTAGCAGAAACAATAACCAGATATTATGATCATTTTTCGGTTGAAGGTAAGATGCTTTTGCCGCTGAAAAAGGTTTATATCCCTGCATAAGATTTACTTTCTCCTCTATTAAAATGTTGACATCAAGTTCGTTCACATTTAATATAAATTATAGGAAGTATTAGCTATGAAGATATCTTTGAATTGTAGAACTGTATCAAATGAGGTTCAAAATATAGAAATTTCTACGGAAGTTATAAAAGGTTCGTTAGAAATTGATTTTTTGCAACATGAAGATGGAATGTGCTATCATTTGTTGAAAAAAAATGGAACACTTTACGAACAAGTATCTATAACATTTGATTCTCAGCTAAAGACTGATTTTTTAGATGTTGGACAAAATATTTTTATTCTTAGATCTTATTTGGACGGGAATTTAATTTGGGAATCAAATTCTTTTATTGTAAATAATAGTACTTTGGAACTTTCATATCATTTTGATGCTAATTCTGTTCAGTTATATTGGAATAAGGTCATTGGTGCGGATGGCTATATGCTTTATGCAAAATCTCAAGATGATATTTTTACTTCAATTAAAGAGGTTCAAACAAATGAAGCTGTTCTATATGGATTGAATGGTTCAGAAGAGCTTAAGGTTAAACCTTTTAAAAAAGAAAATGGTAAAAGGGTTTATGAATTTGGCTTTGCAACTTGCAAGCTTGGACAAAAATCTTATTTAGAAAAATTAAGATTATTTTCTGCAATAAAAAAATCTTCTTTAAGTTTGTATTGGGAAAATGTTGCAAATGCAGATTCTTATAAAATTTATAGATTAACAAATGGAAAATATGTTCTCCAAGATGTAGTTAGAGAGTGCTATTTTACTGAAAATTATCTGCCAGTTGGTTTTTCTTATTTCAAAGTGGAAGCGTGTATTGGTGAAGAGGTTATAACATCTTCGCAAACAATTGTATGCAACATAAAAGAAGTTGAAATGTTTGCAGTAAATGTAAATTACAAAGTTGTTTTATATTGGAATAAAGCTCCTGGAGTTGCGGGTTATAGAATTTTTAAACGAACTCAAGATGGAAACTTTACTGGATTTGTAAGTACGACTGAAGCAAAATATACTGTTGAAAATGTTGTTCCTGGTGAGTTTTGCGAGTTTAAAGTTAAACCATTTCTTATAGAAAATGGCAATCGGTTATATGGAGATTTAGAAGCCAAGTGTGCGGTTCAAACTTATAAAACTCCAAAAATAGATTTAGTTGTAAACGAAGCATATGGTGGAGAAGTTGCTGTATCGTGGATTTTTAACGGTGATGTTGATGGCTATGTGCTGTTGAAAAATGGCGTAGAATGTTTAGATATTGAAGATGGACTTGCTCATATTGCAATGGTAAAATATTCAGCGGATAAATTCAAAATTCGTGGGTATAAAAATGTTTTTGGTGCAAAAGTCTTTACTTGTGAATCAGATGAAGCTTCTGTTGCGGATGAAAATAATCGTGCAAATATGGAAAAGCCAAATGATTACAATTTATCGGTTGTTATTCCTGCATATAATGCTCAAAAATTTATCTCTAGATGTATTTCTTCGGCATTGGCTTCTGATTTAAAAGAAATTGAAGTTATTGCTGTTGACGATGGTTCAACTGATGAAACTAAGGATATTTTGAGCTGGTATGAAAATATGTATCCGCAGTTTTTCAAAAAAATATTTAAGGAAAATGGTGGTGCTGCTGAAGCGAGAAATTATGGAATAGCTGAATCAAAAGGGCATTATATTGCATTTATTGATAGTGATGATATGATTAGGCCTGATGCGTATAGTACAATGTACGATTCTTTGCAAAAAACAGGTGCGGATATTGCGATTGGAAGATTGTACAAAGTCGATAATGACAAATATTATGTTCGTCATACTTTACCTTTACCTGCGTATAAAGCGATAAATCCAGAAGAATATTTGCGGTTATTGTTTACTCAAACATACAATAATGTTGCGGTTTGGAATAAAATGTACAGAACGAAACTTGTTCAAGAACATCCAATACCATTATTGTCATACGAAGATGTATCTTGGACTCCGTATATTTTGTCTTGGGCTGATTCTTTATGCTATGTGGATAAAGTTTGTGTAGAATGGGATAGAAAGATTCGTTCATTTACGTTGTCGAATGAACTTTCTAGTCGTTCGGTTGAATTAAAATATCAAGATAGATTGAAAGCTGTTGATTTCTTCTACGAAAATGGAAATCCTCAGCATAAAGAAGTTTTGGCATATTTGAAGGCTAAACGTCTTTATAATCAAGGTGAAACTGCTGGTTATAATGGCTATTTTGTCTCAATAACCAATATGTCTGATTTGTTGAGAGAAAATAGATTTTTACAGGCGGATGAAGAGTATTCAAATAAATTACGACCATATGTGTTAGATGTTTAAATTATAGGATAGGATGGATAAAATGAATAATTATATAGAACGAGTTTTAAACGATACAAAAATGAAAAATTCAAATGAGCCAGAATTTTTGCAAGCTGTTGGTGAAGTTTTGGAAACTATTAAACCATTGTTATCAGTTCATCCCGAATATGAAAAAGAAGCAATTCTAGAAAGAATCGTTGAGCCAGAGAGAATTATTTCGTTTAGAGTTCCTTGGCGTGATGATAGTGGAAATATTGTTGTTAACAGAGGTTACAGAGTTCAATTTAGTTCTTTGATTGGGCCATACAAGGGAGGTTTAAGATTCCATCCAAGTGTTAATCAAAGTATAATGAAATTTTTGGGCTTTGAACAAATTTTTAAAAATGCACTAACCGGATTACCTATCGGTGGTGCAAAAGGCGGAAGTGATTTTAATCCAAAGGGGAAATCTGATTTTGAAATTATGCGTTTTTGCCAAAGTTTTATGACTGAATTATATAGACATATTGGGCAAGATGTGGATGTTCCTGCTGGTGATATTGGTGTTGGAGCAAGAGAAATTGGTTATTTGTTTGGTCAGTATAAGAGAATTCGTGGAGCATATGAAGGTGGAGTATTAACGGGTAAATCAATTTCATATGGTGGCTCTTTAGCGAGAAAAGAAGCAACTGGTTATGGATTAATTTATTTCATTAATGAAATGTTGAATGCTCATCAAAATTCTTTGGAAGGTAAAATTGTTACTATTTCAGGTTCTGGGAATGTAGCAATTTATGCTGCTGAAAAAGCATATTCGTATGGTGCAAAAGTTGTTGCAATGAGTGATTCTAACGGATGTATTTATGATGAAAATGGTATTGATTTAGAATTAGTTAAGCGAATAAAAGAAGTTGAAAGAGGAAGAATAAAAGAATATTTGAAAGTCCATTCAAATTCTCAATATTTGGAAAAAACAGGAGAGGATTCCCCAATCTGGACAATCAAAACAGATATAGCTCTTCCTTGTGCAACACAAAATGAAGTAAGTTTGAATTCTGCAAAGGCACTTGTAGAAAATGGTGTGTTTGTTGTTGGAGAAGGTGCAAATATGCCTTGTGCTCAAGAAGCAACTGATTATTTCTTAGAAAAAGGTGTTCTTGTTGCACCTGCAAAAGCTGCGAACGCAGGTGGTGTTGCAACTTCAGCTATTGAAATGTCACAGAATAGTATGCGTTATTATTATACATTTGAGGAAGTTGATAGTCGATTACATCAGATTATGGTAAATATTTTCAATTCTTGTAAAAATGCTTGCGAAAAATGTGGATGCTCAGGAAATTATGTTGCTGGGGCTAATATTGCAGCGTTTGAGAAATTAGCAGATGCAATGATAGCTCAAGGTGTTGTTTAATTAAAATCATTAATTGAACATTACTTGTATTTGATGTAAGTAATAGATATGAGAAAGAATCGCAAAGTTGGACTGGCGTACGGGTGTATTGCCGCCGCTAGTTATGGAACAAACCCCTTGTTTGCCCTGCCTTTATACAATCGAGGTGTCGGGGTTAATTCGGTGTTGTTTTATCGATATTTTATTGCGGTTATTTTGTATGCAATTTGGATAAAATTTATTAAAAAGCATTCTTTAAAAATTACAAAAGATGAAATTTTACCTTTATTTATGTTTGGAATGTTATTTTCTATTTCATCTTTAACTTTATTTTGTGCATTTAAGTACATAGCAGTTGGAATAGCTTGTACGATTTTGTTCATTTATCCGATTATTGTTGCTTTAATTATGGCGTTATTTTACAAAGAAAAAATAACAAAATCTGTTGTATTTGCAATCTTTCTGACTTCACTTGGAATATTTTTACTTTATAATACAAATTCTGGAGCATCTTTGAATTTGTATGGTGTTGGTCTTGTTTTATTATCAGCGTTATCATATGCGTTGTATATAGTTGGCGTAAAAAATAATAAAGCTGTTAAGCATATGAAAGGTGAAAAACTTAGCTTTTACGTTATGCTTTTTGGATTGCTTGTATATATTTATAATTTAAAATTTTGTACTCAATTACAAGTGTTGCATTCCCCATTTTTATGGTTGTGTACGTTAGGTTTATCAATTTTACCAACGATTATTTCAATTGAAACAATAACGATAGCGATAAAGTTAATTGGTTCAACTTCTACTGCGATATTAGGTGCATTAGAACCTTTAACAGCAATTGTTGTGGGGGTATTGTTTTTTAAGGAACAATTAACGTATAGAATATTATGTGGTGTAATATTTATTTTATTTGGGGGTAATCTTGCGAAATAATAAAAAGCATTAAAAAAAGCCTTGGAGATTACTCCAAGGACTTTCTAGTCTTATAAAAGAATGATTAATCTAGATTATTTTGTAAAAGAATTTCTTTTAAGTTTTCTGCGGAATTTTGTAATTGTTTTAATTCTTCGTCGTTAAGAGATATTGGCACTAATGTTTCTATGCCGTCTTTACCAACGATAGAAGGCATACTCAATGAAACGTTTTCAATTCCATATTCTCCGTGCATAATTGAAGAAACTGGAAGAATTGAACGCTCATTTCTAACAATTACTTCGCAAATTCTTTTTACAGACATTGCAATTCCGTAGTTAGTTGCTTTTTTCATTGAAATAATTTCGTAGGCACTATTTTTAACGTCAGAAGCGATTTTTTCTGTTGCGTTTTTGTGATCGTAATGACCTCTCATTTCGCAGAAATTATTTAGTGGAATACCAGAAACATTGGCACTACTCCATACTGCAATCTCGCTATCTCCGTGTTCTCCGATAATGAATGCATGAACGCTTCTTGCATCGACGTCGAGGTGTTTTCCTATTTCGTATTTCAATCTTGCAGTATCAAGAACTGTTCCAGAACCAATTACGTGGCTTTCTGGAAGTCCACTTAATTTAACTGCAACGTATGTCAAAATATCAACAGGGTTCGCAACGATAAGTAAAATTCCATTGAAATCTCGTTTTTTGATTTCTGGGATAATAGATTTGAAAATATTGATATTCTTTTTAACTAAATCAAGTCTAGTTTCTCCTGGTTGTTGGTTTGCACCTGCTGTGATGATAATAATACCAGCATCTTTTATTGAATCATAATCTCCAGCATATATTTTCATTGGTTTAGAAAATGGAATGCCATGGCTAATATCCATAGCTTCCCCTTCCGCTCTTTTTTTGTCTGCATCGATGAGGACTAATTCTCTGAATAATCCGCTTTCCATAAGACTGAATGCAGAAGCTGAACCAACAAATCCGCAACCAATAATTACGGCCTTACTAAAATTAATCGGGGTTTTCATTTGGGCTCCTTTCTGAAATTTATGTATGTATATTCTGAATAATAAAATTGAGTGATAATTTCAACCTCAATGTGGGGATGACTTCATGTTATATCTTTATAGGTCGTTGTCAAGAGTTAATTGTAAAATAAAAAAGACATTCTTTCGAATGTCTTTTAAATGGCTGGGACGGAAGGATTCGAACCTCCGAGATGGCTGGACCAAAACCAGCTGCCTTACCACTTGGCGACGTCCCAATATTTAATTATCAACAATATTTATTCTACCCGCTCAAAATTAAATGTCAATATTTATTTTTACTTTTTCGTATATTTTATTTGATTTCTTTGAAAAATTCATTAGAAATCAATTGCGAATATTTGCTTTTTTCGTTAGCAGAAATTAAGATTTTATCATTCCCTTTTGAATCTTGGACAACTGAAATTATTCCAGAAATCTCTCCAATTGGGAATTTTTTAATTCTTGCGGTGAATTTTACGTATGGAATTTCTTTCCCGTAAGATTTCATTGTTCCTTGTTCTGTAACGTGAAATTCCTCTACCGCTGCTGATTGGTATTTAATTTTGTTGATTGCAGCTTTGATTTTTTCTTCCGCTTGTGAAGATTTGATATCCTCTTGAGTTAAAATTTGTTTTTTGCCAGAATCCACAACTACCATTTTTTGCCCAGAAGCTTTATGTTCTGCAAGTACTGCGTTGTATCCTAAAACTCCAGCTGCTTTTTCAATTTCAAATTCTCTGTTTACTTTTGAAAAGTCGCCAATTTTTTGAGCTCTTTCAAGTACAACATCTTTTGATGGATTTACAAAATTCATGAACTGTTGTTTTATCCAGTCTTGACCTCCAAGGGTCATGAAACCTACGATTAAAACCGTAAAAAATATTGCTCTTGTTACGTTTTTTAAACAGCCCATGTTGAAATCCTTTCATTTTTATATGAATATTATAATATGACCAAGTCTGAAATCAATCACATAAATAGTTGGGATGTTAATCCAGAAGAAACTACTCCTGTAATGCAACAATACTTGAAAATTAAACAGGAAAATCCTGGAATTTTATTATGGTATAGACTTGGCGATTTTTACGAAACTTTTTTTGAAGATGCTCTTATAATGTCTAAAGAGCTTGAACTTACATTAACGGGTCGTGATGCTGGTGCAAAAATGGGTAGAATTCCTCTTGCGGGTATTCCTTATAAAGCTGCTGATGCGTATTTGGAAAAGCTTGTGCAGAAGAATTATAAAGTTGCAATTTGCGACCAATTGGAAGATCCAAAGTTCGCGAAAGGTCTTGTTAAACGTGGTGTTACAAGAGTTATCACCGCTGGTACTTTAACTGAAAGTAATTTATTAAATCAAAATTCTAATAATTATATTTGTGCCATTTATAAAGATGAAAAAAGTGATTTGTTTGGATTTTCTTATACTGACATTTCAACTGGAGAATTTAAAGTTACTCAAGCATCGTTAAATCTTGTGATGGCAGAACTTGCAAGGTTAAATCCTTCTGAGGTTGTTGCACCTAGTCTAAAACAGGATATAAAACCTTTCCAAATTGTTCCTGACGAAGTTGTAAATTTGCCAGAAGAAATTACGAAAAGATATAATTGTTCAAAAATTCCTCCATCTGTTTTTGATGTTGAATTTTCTCAAAATAATTTGAAACAAGTTTTTAAAACTCAAAGTTTGGAAAGTTTTGGTTATTCAAAGTATAAGTTGGGTTTTAGAGCTGCGGGAGCTTTGCTTGCGTATGTTTGGGAAACATTAAAAGGCAATATGCCAAAATTTGATAGGATTGAAGCATATGAACTCTCAGAATATATGATTCTGGATGCTTCTACGAGAAAAAATCTTGAACTTGTTGAAACTTTGAGAGAAAAGAATAAATATGGTTCTTTATTATGGGCAATAGACAAGACTAAAACAAATATGGGTGCAAGGCTTTTGAGGAGTTGGATTTGTCAGCCATTGAAAAATGTTTCTGACATTATGGAAAGACAAAATTCGGTGTCTGAGCTTGTCGCAAAAAGCGAAACTCGTTATAGTTTGTCTGAAACTCTGGAAAAGATTTATGATATTCAAAGACTTGCAACAAGGATGAGTAACGGTTCTGCAAGTCCAAAGGATTTTGTAAGTTTGAAATTGTCGTTATCTATGCTTCCTCAATTGCTTGATATTACAGAAAGTCTTGATTATGACATGTTCTCAACGATTAGAGAATATCGTGATGAAATTTCTGATTATGTTCAACTTGTTGAAAATACTATTGTTGATAATCCACCAATCTTACTTAAAGAAGGTGGAATTATCAAAGAACGTGTAAGCGGTGAACTAGATTATTTCAGAGATTTGCTTACTGGCGGAGAAGAATGGCTTCGCAATTTTGAGGAAGAAGAAAAAGAACGTACAGGTATTAAAAACTTAAAAATTGGCTATAATAAAGTTTTTGGGTATTTTATAGAAGTTACAAATTCATATTTAAATATGGTTCCTCAAAGTTATGTTAGAAAACAAACTTTAACTGGGGCAGAAAGATTTATTACTGATGAATTGAAACATCATGAGGATGATGTTTTATCTGCAAAATTTAAATCAACAGAACTTGAATATAAATTATTTACAGATTTTAGAGAATATTCAAAAGAATTTGTTTCAAAAATTAGAGAAATTGCGGATTGTATTGCAAGAGCAGATGTTTTGACTTCATTGTCTGAGATTGCGGTAGAAAATAATTATTGTTGTCCTGTGATAGATGAATCAGATGATTTTATTGTAAAAAATGGTCGTCATGCCGTATTAGAAAAGATTTTACCGTTAGGTGAATATGTTCCGAATGATTTAGATTTAAAATCAAATTCAAAGAATGTTGATTCAACTCAATTTATGATATTAACTGGTCCAAATATGGCTGGTAAATCTACTTATATGCGTCAAAATGCCTTAATTGCAATTTTAGCTCAAATAGGTTCTTGGGTTCCCGCAGATTCTGCGAAAATTGGTGCAATTGATAAGGTATTCACGAGAGTAGGAGCTAGTGATGATTTGACTCTTGGACAGTCAACATTCATGGTGGAAATGATTGAAACATCTTTCATTTTGAACACTGCAACAGATAGAAGCTTTATTTTGTTAGATGAGATTGGGCGTGGTACAAGTACCTATGATGGTGTAGCAATAGCTTGGTCTGTGGCTGAATATATTGCAACTAAAATAGGAGCTAGATGTATTTTTGCAACTCACTATCATGAATTGAATGTAATGACTAAAACTTATCCGCAAATTAAGAATTATAGAATTACAATTTCTGAAAATAATGGAGAGATTGAATTTTTGAGAAAGATTGTTCAAGGTGGTGCGAGCAAAAGTTATGGTATTCAAGTCGCTAAAATGGCAGGCCTTCCTAGTTCTGTTGTAAAAAGATCTGAAGAATTAATGTTAAAAATGCAAAGAGATTTTTCAAATAACCTTGCAACTCGTAAGAAAATGGTAAATAATGAAGATGTTGTTCCACAGCTTTCTTTATTTGGGATGTAAAGATTTCTAAATAGAGCTAGCAAAAATATTAATTTTAGTGTTTTAAAAATTGAGCAAGGAGTGTATATTATGATGAAGGTAGGATTTAGCCCAATTAGTTTTAGGGCAAGCGAAAATCAATTAAATTTACAGAACAACAAGCCTCAAACATTAGGTACTGTTCAAAATCAAGATTCTTCAATTCTTCAAGCCGAAGCTCCAAAAACACGTAAATCCATGAGAGAAAGAATTGCTGGAGTTTGGAAATTTTTTGCATCTGCAAATAGGCTAATTCAGGCTTACGCAAAAGGTATTGCATACGCAACAGTTACGGGATTTGGTGTTCTTTCTGCTTCTTGGTTGTTTAATTCTTTACCAAAAGCATTTATGAAAAATGGACCAAAATTATCTGCAACAATCAAACATCCTTTGAACCATATTAGTAAGTCCGGAAAGATTTTTGCGGTTGTTGGTGCTGTTGGTGCTATGGGTTATCAAGCATTGAAAGGTCATTTGTCTGCAAACCAAAGAACTGCTGATATTGATCATCAGCTAAGAGTAGGTCATAGAGATAGTTAGGCTCTTCTAAAATATTTCTAGCCAAATTGACAGATTGGTAATGTCTTTTTATTTAATCAATCTGTCATAATGTTCTGCGTAAAAGTCGCCATATCTGTCTTCTAAAATTGCTTGACGACATTTTTTTGCAAAATCGATTAAGAACTTAATATTATGAATTGATAGAAGTGTTGATGCCGTTTGTTCTTGACATCTCCAAAGGTGTCTGATATATGCTCTTGAATGGTTTTTGCAAGCATAACAATCACAGCCTTCAACAAGTGGTGCGTGATCATCTTGGTATTTCTTGTTTTTAATGTTAGCTTTTCCATCCCAAGTGAAGAAAGAACCGTGTCTAGCATTTCTTGTCGGTAAAACACAGTCGAACATATCAACACCATATTTGATTCCGTTTAATAAATCTTCTGGAGTTCCCACTCCCATTAAATATCTTGGTTTATATTTTGGAAGAAGTGGAGCTGTTAATTCTGTGAAATGGTTTTTAATATCCGTTGGTTCTCCAACGCTTACTCCTCCAATTGCATATCCAACTGCATCAAATGAAGAAATTACTCTTGCACTTTCTTTTCTCAAATCATCGAAGAAAGCTCCTTGTACAATTGGGAATAGAGCTTGTTTAGGATTAGTTTTTGCTTTGAAACATCTTTCTAACCAACGGTGAGTTCTTTCCATTGCGGCTTTTGCTGTTTCATAATCGCAAGGGTATGGAGCACATTCATCAAATGCCATCATAATATCTGCTCCAATGTCTTGTTGAATTTCCATTGAAACTTCTGGAGAGATAAAATGTTTTGTTCCATCTTTAGGATCTCTGAATTCAACCCCATCTTCTGTAATCTTTCTCAAATGAGATAATGAGAATACTTGAAAGCCTCCAGAATCCGTAAGTACTGGCTTATCCCAGTTCATCCAACCGTGAATTCCGCCAAAATCTCGTATTCTTTTTGTTCCAGCTCTTAAGTATAAATGATAAGAATTTGCTAAGATTATTTGAGCTCCTGTATCTCGAATTTGGTCGCAGGTCAAGGATTTTACGGCAGAATTTGTTCCAACAGGCATGAAGATTGGTGTTTCAATTTTGCCATGTGGTGTTGTTAAAATACCTGCTCTTGCTCCTGTTTGAGCATCTTCGTGAATTAATTCATAGCTAAAATAATCTTTTTCTTGCATAATTCTTCTTTCTAATTTTTTGAATATTTATTCAGCATCTAAGTGTTCTATAACAAGTTCTGACATAGATTTAGAAGTTGAACATAATTCTTCTTCTTTGAAGTAAATTTTGATTTCTCTTTCAGCACTAGCAATAGAATCAGAACCGTGAACGATATTGTATTCTTTTACTTGTGCATAATCTGCTCTAATTGTTCCAACTTCTGCTTCATCAGGATTTGTTGAACCCATCAAGTGTCTTACTCCTGCTACTGCGTTGAAGCCTTGTACTACCATTGCAACAATTGGGCCACTTTGAAGATATTGAATAAGTCTAGGGAAGAATGGTTTGTCTTTGTGTTCTTCGTAATGTGCTTTTGCTTGTGCATCTGTTGCTTGTAGCATTTTCATTGCAACAATTTTGTAACCCTTGGTTTCAAGTCTTTTGATAACTTCTCCAACTAATCCTCTCTGTACCCCATCAGGTTTTACTGCAACAAATGTTCTTTCTTCTGCTCGCATATTTTTCTCCTCTCCAAAAAATACATTATAGATATATTATAACATAAACATTTCTATAATGTTGAACTCAAAGGATATGTTCTGTTTTTATTTGAATAAAGCTTCAAAAATTCCTTCTGAATATGTTGGATGAGCAAAACAAATTTCTTTTAATTGGTCAATTGTAATGTTATTTTGCATAGCAATAAGTATCTGTTGAAGAAGTGAAGACGCTTCTTTTGACACAATGTGAGCTCCAACAATTCTATCTTCTTGAGTTAAAAGCTTAATAAAACCTTCTGTTGAATTGTCACAGTGTGATTTCCCAAGTGCAGAAATTAGAACCATAGATTTTTTATATTCTTCTCCTTCTAAATCTTGTTCTCTTTTCCCAACCCAAGCGATTTCTGGTTCTCCATAAACAACAGATGGGATTAAATCTTTTCGATATGGAATATTTTCGGTCTTTTCAATAGCTTGTTTAATTGCGTAGTGTGCTAATTGGATTTCTCCAGCTTCATCTCCAATATATGAAACTCCATCTATTTTTTCTTGCGAATTTGGTTCTCTTCCAATTGCAACAAGAATTAGCTCTGGATTTAAGGTTTCTCCAGATGAGAGTGTAACGATATTATTTTCAATTTTCTCCACATAATTTTTCGTGTAAAATTTAATCTTGTTAGTTTTGAAAATTCGTTCAACTCTTTTTGAAACTTCTGTATCTGCAAGTGGTAATAAATGTGGAGCAAGTTCTACAATTGTTGTTTCAACTCCAAAGTTTGAAAAAATTCTTGCCCATTCAATTCCGATAGCCCCAGAACCAACAATTAAAACTGATTTTGGCAATTCTGAAAGGTTTAGAATATCATCAGATGATAAAATGAATTTATGGTCAAATTCTAACCCCTTAACTGTTTTAGGTTTTGAACCTATTGCAGAAATAATTTGTTTTACGTGGTATTGTTCTCCGTTTGCATCTATGATTTCATTTTTTGATGTGATTTTTGCATCGCAATTTACAACCGTAACTTTTGAATTTTTGAGAGCTAACTCAATTCCTTTTCTTAATTTTTCAATGGTTTGATTTTTTCTTTCAATCACTTTTGAATAATCAAGATGGATATTTTCAACAGAAATGCCAAAGTCTTGAGATTTTTGAATTGATTTGAAGATTTCGGATGCGTGAAGGATACTTTTTGTTGGAATGCATCCTTTGTTTAGGCAAACTCCACCGATGTTTTCTTTTTCAAAAAGAACAACAGTTTTTCCAGTTGATGCGGCATGTAATGCGGCTGTATATCCAGCTGGACCCGCTCCGATAATTCCCAAATCAAATTCGTTCATTTGTTAATCCTTATTATCTTGTGTAAACTCTTGGAAGTCTTACTTTTAGACGGCATGTAAGTTCATAGTTAATTGTATGAAGAATTTTTGCCCATTCATCAATTGATTTATCTTCATCAAGAAGGGTTATCACATCTCCTGTTGTCGCTTTTACTCCAGTTATGTCAAACATCATTTGATCCATAGTGATGTTCCCAACTTGAGGAACTTCTACTCCATTAAGACGTCCTGTAATTTTGTTTGATAGTAGTCTTGGAATTCCGTCAGCATAACCTAGGGGAACAGTTGCAATTGTTCTTTCTCCTTTTGCGGTATAAGTGTGGCAATAACTAATGCCTTCTCCGTCTTTTGCGGTGTGAATATTTACTATTCTACCTTTTAGTGAAATCAGTTGCTTAAGTTTAGGCATTCTAAAGTTTACCCCTTCAGGGAAATCAGGATATAAACCGTACAATGCAATTCCAACTCTTCTCATATTTGAATTTGGAACATCATAACAAATTGTTCCTGCGGTATTTAGAATATGTAATAACAATCCTTTTGTATCAATGTTATCAATAACACTATTCCATTTTTCAATTTGTTCTTTTGCTTTGTCCAATTCTTCTGCTGCTGCAAGGTGAGTGAAAATTCCTTGGAGTTCTAAAAAGTCGCACGACTGAACTTTTTTGATAAAGTTAATAGCTTCATCTGCTCTAACACCAATTCTATTCATGCCTGTATCAAGTTTGATATGAACTTTTGGTTTGATACCTGTTCTATTGTAAGCTTCTTTACAAGCTTGAATATGTCCTTCTGAGAAAATTGAAATCGTAATATCGTTTTTTACTGCACTTTCAACAGCCCATACTGGCACCGCACCAAGAACTAAAATGTCGCAATTGATTCCTGCTTGACGAAGATCTACACCTTCATCAATTGATGCAACTCCGAGCATATCAATTCCGCTAGCTAAGATTGTTGGGGCTAACATTACTGCCCCGTGTCCGTATGCATCTGCTTTTACCACTCCAAGAAGTTTAATTCCTTGGGGTACATTTTTTTTTATCTCTCTAATATTATTTTCTAAATTGGAAATATTAACTTCGACCCACGCATCTCTGTGGATATTTATATTTGTTTGTCTTGTATTTTTCATAGCAATTTTAGTATAGGACAAAATTTTTATATCGGCAATAATAATCTCATTCAATTATTTGATACACATTTGAGAGGATTATGCTACGATTATTTTGGAATAGTGTGAGGAAATATAAATGGAACAAATTCTACAAAATATAAAAGAAATTTTAGGTGTACCTGCTTTTTTAATCAATCAATGTCCGATTTTGCCTCAGTATATAAAATTAGCTCTGATTGATAGTATCAACTTTATTCCATGGTTGTATATTTTGTACTACGGAATTGAATTATTAGAAAGATTTTTCTTAACTCATATTGAGATTTTTGTAAAATTAATTCAAAAATTAGGCCCATTATTTGGGGTTGCAATTGCAAACGTTCCTGAATGCGGATACCAAGTTATAGCAAGTACTTTTTATTCAAGAAGAATGATGACAAGAGGAACTTTATTAGCGTTTCTAATTGCGGGTTCTGATGATGCTCTTCCTTTATTATTTATGGATTTAAGCAAGGCTTTTGTAATTATTCCGATTGTAATTATAAAAATTATCGTTGGTATTGTAGTTGCTTATTCTGTTGATATTTTTGATGCAATTACTTCTGGAAAGAAAAAACTTCTTGAAGATGCGAATTCTATCAATTCTGATTTGAATGAGCCAGCTTGTTGTCATCATAGAATACAGACTGTGGAAAATCCTCCATATTGGTATATGCACCCATTTACGCATACTTTTAATATGTTTATGTTTACTTTTATTTGTTTGGCATTTTTCTATTGTTTAATTCAAAGTAATGCAATGGGTTCTGCTGAAACCTTGGCAAACTTTTTTATGATTAATTCTCCAATTCAAGTAATTGTAACTGCTGTGTTGGGTATGGTATCTAATTGCTTTGTATCAGTGTTTTTAGCTGTTGCATATGTTAAAGGAATTATCAGTTTTCCAGCTCTTCTTTCTGGGTTAATTACAGTGACAGGGCTTGGGTTGATGACATTGACTAAAAGATGTGATAAGAAAAGTGATGTAACTTTTATAACTGGTGTGATGTTAGTTGTTGCAATTGCAGTTGGATTAGTTGCGTATTACAATATGCAAGTGTTGGATATTGTTAAAGATTTTATTGTTAGATAGGATATAAAAAATGCACGGATTTATAAATTTAATAACTAATTGTTTTAATATTATTTGTCATTTGCCAGCTCATCTGATTGAACCGATTGGGTTTCTTCCAGAATTTGCAAAAGATGCAATGATTGATAGTTTAAATATTTTACCATTTTTATTTATTGTATTTGTAATTATTGAAGTTATTGAACAATATTTTACAAAGAAAAGACATTTATTTGTGTTCTTTATGAAGAAAGTCGGACCGATTTTCGGTAGTTTACTTGCATCAATTCCTCAATGTGGATTCTCAGTAATTGCAAGTACGATTTATACAAGAAGAATATTAAGTAGAGGAACATTAATTGCGGTATATTTAGCTACATCTGATGAAGCTATTCCTGTATTGTTAACATATCCAAATAAAGCGTATATAATTATTCCTGTTATTGCAATAAAAATTGTAGTTGCAATAATTGCTGGATATTTGGTGGATATTTTTATTGGCTATAAAGCGAAGGAACCTGAAATTGAACAACACCATCATTTAGCGTCTGTCGAAATTCATTCAGAACATGGATGTTGTCATCACCAGTTGGCAGATGCAACAAAAACGATGGATTTTTGGTTACACCCATTAAAGCATACTTTGAATATTTTTGGATTTATTTTAGGTATTTCTTTAGTTTTGGGTTTTGTTCTTTCAAGAGTTGGAACTGAAGAAGTAATGGCTAAATATTGTTTGATGAATTCTCCATTACAGCCATTTTTAGTTTCATTTATAGGTTTAATTCCAAATTGTGCAATTTCTGTAATGTTAACTATTTTGTTTGTAAAAAATACAATTAGTTTTGGTTCTTTGCTTGCAGGATTGTGTACATCTGGAGGTTTGGGTATTCTAGTTCTGTTAAATAAAAACAAAGATAAAAAAGATACGGCAATAATTATTTCTATCCTTGTAGTTGTTGGTACATTGATAGGTTTGGCTTTTCAATATGACTTGTTCCATTTGAGCAGTTTATTTAAATTTATTGGAATTCAATTATAATATTGAGGAATGAAATGAAACAAATTCAATCTGAAAAATTCAATAAGGCATTTGGTTTTCATCAACAAGGAAAGCTTACTCCTGCAAGAGATTTGTATATGGAAATACTGAAAGATGAACCTTTAAATCACGAAGTCTGGGATTTGTTAGGTCTTTTGTATTCCCAAGTAAAAGATTTTTTAGAAGCCGAAGTTTGTATAAAAAAAGCTATTTCTATTCAGCCAGAATTGTATTATTTTGAAAATCTGGCGGGAGTTTATCTCCAGAAGGGGGATTATGAGCTTGCAATTGATTTTTATAAAGAATTAACTACGCAATGTCCTAATCGTTATGAATACTGGTTTTATTTAGCTATGGCTTATAAAAATCATCATGATTGGGAACTTGCAAAAGAAGCATATTATAAGGCTGTTGAACTTAATCCAAAATCTCACGAATCATATTTCAATTTAGCTTATCTATGTTTTAACGATAACAGACCTCAAGATGCTGTTGAGTGTTATAAAAAAGCGTTAGAAATAAATCCTGAAGATTGGGAATCTACATATTTTCTTTCTCTTGCCCAAATGCAAACAAAAGATTATGAAAATGGTTTAAAATCATTTGAATCTCGTTTGTGTAGGCATAGTGCAATTGTTTCGCAAGAAAAAACTTATCCGAACTTAATGAAAGAAAAACCTTTATGGAATGGTGAAGACTTAAGGGATAAAGTTTTATATACATATTACGAAGCGGGGTTTGGGGATATTATTATGCTTTATCGTTTTATGCCAGAACTAACTTCAATGTGTAAAAAAGTCATATTCAAACCTCAAAAAGAATTAGCTCCATTATTTAGAGAGAATTCTTATGGTGCAGAGATTATGGAAATGTATGATTTTGAGAAATATTTAGATTTCGATTACCATATCCCATTTTTGAGTATTCCTTACGTTTTGGGTAAAAAAGGTGAAGATGTTTTTGTACATCATAATGACGGTTATATAAAAGCAAATCCTGCAAAAGTTAATTATTATAAGGAAAAGTATTTTAATAATGACAAATTTAAAGTTGGAATAAAATGGCAGGGTAATACTTTCTATGACAAGGAAAGAGTTTTAAAGGTTGAGGACTTTTTCAATTTGTTTGAATTAGAGAATACTCAATTCTACTCTTGCCAAACTTTTGAAGGTTCTGACGAATTTGAAAAAATTAAAAATAAATATAATGTCATTGATTTAGGTTCTACGTTTACAAATTTTTCAGATACCGCAGGAGCTGTTGAGAATATGGATTTGGTAATTTGTAATGATACGTCTTTAGCTCACTTGGCAGGTGCGATGAAGAAACCTTGTTGGATATTATTGCCATATATATACAATTGGCGTTGGCATATGGATTTGAGCCATTGTGATTGGTATGATAGCGTAAAATTATATCGTCAACCAGATCATGGTGATTGGAAGTCGGTATTTAGTGATGTTGAAAGAGATTTGAAGCAGTTGTTGACGAGTAAAACTATTTGAGTTTACAGTTCTTAATAAAAAGCATTATGAAGGCAAATTTTATTTTCAGCAGGTTTTATCATGTTGAAGTGTAAAGGTAGGAACATGATTAACGTACCAAATATTAACCAAACTGCAAGTAATATTGGCACAACCCAACCTAAACAGGAAAAAGTGCCAAATCAAAATTCATTGAATTCAAATTCATCTCAGGCTCAAAATTATACCCAAACAATTTACCCAGAAAAAACAACTTCTCTTTGGGGAGCAAAAGAAGGAAGTGTTTATAATCCTTCTTCAACTTCTGAAAACGGACCAAAGACAACTCATACAAGTTGGTTCTATATAAATGACGTTCACGGGAAAATGACAAATATGGAACGTATTTATAATATGACAGAAGAATTTGATCGTTCTAATCCGAAAGCAATTACAAATTTTTATAAAGATACTCCGCAAGGAGATATTTCAAAATTCAAAGTGTCTTCTGGAGATATTATTTTAGGTGCAAATTATACTCATAACCAAGTAGCTAACCAATTCTTGAATTGGAGTGGCTTTATTGCATCAGCTTTAGGAAACCATGAATTAGATATTGTTGACCCTACAAAAATGGCTGCGTTGTTAGATAATGCAAATTATAAAATGTTAGCTGCCAATATTGATGTTGATAAAAATTCACCTGTTTATGGGCGAATTCAAAAATCAATGGTTGTTGAAAAAGATGGTGAAAAATACGGACTTATTGGTATTGCTCCATCTGATATGAATGAACGTGTTAAGATGAATAATACATTGAAAGATTTTAAAGTTGCAACTCCAGATGAGACAGTAAAAATCGTTCAAGAAGAAGTGAATAAATTAAAAGCTCAAGGTATAAATAAAATTGTTGTACTTTCTCACGAAGGTATAAAAAATGATAAAAAATTAGCTCAAGAAACAGAAGGTATTGATATTATCTTTGGAGCACATACCCACGACTTGATTGAAGGAATAAAAGAAGGCGAAAACTTATTCTCTTCAAAATCAGGCGAACCAGTAGTGATTACCCAAGCTGGAAAAGATGGTGAAACTGTTGGTATTTTGAATGTTGATTTTGACGAAAAAGGTGTTATCAAAAAAGTTCAAAACAATGTAATCAAGACAAGAGCTTATAATAGACCGTTATTCATAAAAGATTCAGTTGAAAGTATTTTAGGAAAACCTGAAGTTATTGGACGAGTAAAATCGGCTGTTGAACCTCCTGAAAAAAGATTAATTGAAAACAATCCACACGGTAATTTAATCGCAGATGCAATGAGAATGGAATTAGGTACAGATATTGCAATTTTGAATGCAGGTAATATTCGTGGAAGCTTTACATCTGGTCCAATTGATACAAGATTAATTTCTGATATTACTCCATTTGAAGATAATATGATGATTTTAGGTTTGACCGAAAAACAGATTGTTGATTCTATCAAAGTTGGATTGAAATCTGTAACAAAAAGTTCCAACAAACCAGGAATTCTTCTTGTTTCAGGATTGAAATACAAGGCAAACAAAAAAGGTGAATTGTTAGACCTTGAATTTACAGATAAGAATAATCAAGTTCATAAGATTGATGTAAATAACCCAGATCCAAACAAAAAATATACAGTAGCTGCGGATGATTTCTTTGCAACTGGTGGTGATGGATACTTAGAAAGTAACAAAAATCCTGATTTTGTAATCCAAAAATTTGAAATGGATAAAAACAAATTAGCTTGTGATTATATCAAAAAATTAAATCAACCAATTGAAATTAAAGATGACCATAGAGTTGAATTTGTAGATTAGATAATAAAAAGCTCCCGAGTATAATTGGGAGCTTTTTTTTATTATGATAATTTTCTAATCAATTCTTGAGCTTCTTCGCATTCTGGAAAATTTTCTGCAATTGTTTCTGCATATTTTAATGCATCATCTTTTTCGTCAAGACTATCGCAACATTTAGCCATATTTAATAGTATATTTATGTTTAAAGGTGCTTTATCTAACATGCTTGAGAAAATTGATTTTGCTTGTTTGTAATTGCCAAGTTCCATATAACATAGCCCTAACAAGTTTTGAACATCTGGAATTCTTTCAAGTTCAAAAGACTTAACCAGATACATTTTTGCACTCTCAAAATCACCTGCAAGGAAATAAATTCTTCCAGCAATAAAAAGTAAAAATGCTGAATCTGAAGATTTTTTCATTGCTTTGTTAATTTGCTCCATCGCCTTATCAATTTGTTTTAAATGAGTTTTATTTAATGCTGAAAATGCTAAAGCGTTAGGGTTTTCTGGTGCAAGTTCAACTGCTTTTTGATACATTTCATCCGCTTTTTCAAAATTAGATGTTGAATGCAAATAATTTGCATATTCTAAAACAATAGCATAATTTTCTGGGTCGTATTGATATGCAAGTTCAAACTCTTCTTTTGCATAATCGAAAAGTCTTTTGTTTAGATAAATTACTCCCAAATCCTTATGTGCAGGAGCAAATTCTGGTTTTAATTTACAAACTTTTTTCAAAATTTGTTCAGCGTTGTCAATGTCACCAATTTTTACGGATAGTAGTGCTAATTCATAATGTAATTGATATGAAGTTGTACCTTGCTTAATTATTTTTTCATAAATTTCTTTTGCATTTTGGTATTGACCAGTTGTCATGTAAATACCTGCAAGTTTTTTCAAAATGTTTGTTGCTTTAGGGTTCATCATTGCTAATTGTTTTAGCAGTGAAATTGCGATTTCAAATTCTCCAATTACTTCGTAGCAACAAGCCAAGTTGTATTTGTAAGTAGCTTTTTGAGGGTAAGAAGAAGCTAAGAATTTGTAATGTTCAATTGCTTCTTTGAATTTCCCAGCTTTAACTTCTGAGATTGCCCAAGCTACGATATAACTATCTTCTGTTGGTTCAAGTTCGTGTGCTTTTTCAAAATATTCACATGCTTCTTTGTGTTTATTTTGAACTTGTAGAATAGATGCCATGTTGAAGTATGTCAAAGAATCTTTTGGGTCAACTTCAGAAGCTTTTTCATATACTTCAAATGCTTTGTCTAGGTTTCCACAGGTTAAATATGTTGTTCCAAGGTTGTTATATAATTGGACATTTTCTGGATTAAGTTCAATAGCTTTTGAGATGTATTCAATACTTCCTTCCAAATCTTTAGAAGCCATACAAGCTGTTCCTAAAATGTAGTATAGTGAATAATCATCTTTTTGGCTGTATTCCAAACCTTTTTTACCTATTTCTTTAGCTTTGTCAAAATCTTGAATTTTGATATAAACAATCGCTAAACTTTTATAAGCATCAACATATTCTGGTCGGAGTTCAAGAACTTTGTTGTATGCAAATTTTGCTTCGGTAAACATTTCTAGATTGTCATAACAACATCCCAAATAGTACCAGCATAGGGCATCATCTTGACGATATTTGATTACATCTTCAAGAATTTTTCTTGCATTGTCGTAGTGTTCAGTGTTAACTTCACATAGTGCAAGTAATCTTTGAGCATCAATATCTGTTGGGTCTTTGTCTAGAATTTCAACGATTAATGTTTTTGCTTCTTCGTGTTTTTCTGAGTCTATAAGCTCATATATTTTATCAATTTCTTTATCTTCCATAATAAAATTATTATACCACAGTTGAAAAAATAAGAAGATACATCACCTGTTGGGTTTGTATTTTGTGATATAATCTGGGTATGAAATTATGCGTATTTCAGGGAACATTTAATCCTATTCACAACGCTCACACAAGAGTTGCTGAATTTGTTGCTTCAAAATATGATTTTGATAAGATTCTTTTTATCCCTGCTTTTAATCCTCCACACAAGAGTTTGAATTTGGATATGTCTTATCATCGTTTGGAGATGGCAAAACTTGCGGTGAAAAATAATTCAAAATTTGAGGTTTCTGATATTGAATTCCAAAGGAAAGGAAAATCTTACACTTATTTAACTATTGTTGAATTATACAAAGAATTTCCCATAGAGGGGAAAATAAATTTTCTTATTGGGACAGATGCATTTCAATATATTGAAAAATGGTATGAGACGGATAAGTTGAAAAATTTAGTTAAATTTATCGTCTTTGTTAGGGAGGACAACTTTGATATTTCAAAGTATGATTATTTAAAAGATAAGGGTTACGAGTTTGAATTTCAACCGTTACCTTTTGAAGATATTTCTTCTACCAAGTTAAGGGATGATATAAAACTTGGGAAAAGTATATCTGGTTATGTAGCGAAGGAAGTAGAGGACTATATAAAGCAAAATGGATTATATAAAGATTAGTATGGAAGAATTGATGAAATGGTTGAAGGACCATTTGAGTGAAAAAAGATATATTCATTCTATTGGAACAGCCGAATGTGCAAGAGATTTAGCAAAGAAATTTGGATTGAATGAAGAAAAAGCTTATATGGCTGGTTTGTTGCATGATTGTGCAAAATGTTTTCCAAACGAAGAATTGATGGCGATTATCAAAGAACATTTGGAAGTTGAAGATATAGAATTGATGAATTATAAAACTCTTCATGCTCCAGTGAGTGCGTATATTGCGAAAAAAGATTTTGGAGTTGAAGATGAAGAAATTCTTTCTGCTATTCGTTGGCATACCTTGGGTCGAATTGAAATGACAGATTTTGAGAAAATAATCTTTTTAGCTGATAAGGTTGAACCAAAAACTAGAAATAAGGATTATTTAGAAGAGGTTCGTGATGTTTTGAATTCTGTTGATGGGTTGAATAAAGCCATGCTCATTTGCTACAAAGAAACAATCAAGAGTTTAGTCAAGAGAGATTTGAAAATATGTCCTATAACCATTGATATATATAATAATTTAGAAGATATTGTGAATGTTAACTAATTTAATATTTTAACATATTTCTTTACTTTTCATGGTACAATTTTTGTAATAACAAGAGCGAGAGGGAATAGATGAAGTTATTGGAAATTAAAAATAATCTGGTTAAGTTATCGTATGGAGAAAATGAAAAGCCTATTTTGGGTAAATTTATTGTTCTTGCAACTTCTGAAAAATCATATGTTGCCCAGTTGGTTAACTTGAAATCGGATAATGTAAATAATTTTGCGATTGCGAAATTGTTATTCACTTTTACGCCAGATGGTGTTGTAGATAATTATGATGGCTCTATCCCTAGTATGTCTTCGCAACTTTCTTTTTTAGATTCTGCTGAGTTGTTAGATTTGTTGCCAATAGAAACAGCGATTAAAATTGGGCAGTTGGCTCAACAAAATGAATCTTTAAGTTTAGACATTTCTGTATTTGAACATAATTTCACTGTTTTTGCAGAGCGAGAAACTGATAAAACAACTTTTATATCAAATTGCATTAGACAATTGTTCCAAATGAAGGAAAAAAGTGTAATTGTTGATTTGAATAATAATTTTGCGGATTATTCTCGTATTGAATTTGCAAAAGATTTTAAACTTCCGCTAAATTCAGAGATGATTGATTTTATTTTTGAATATGAATTAGCAGAGGTTGACCCTTCTACCAAAGCAGTTATTCAAGATGTATTTTATGCCGTTCAACAGTATATTAAAACTTTAGATTTTGAATTTTTGCCAATTGATAATTTTGTAGATGTTGTTGCAAATCAATATAAAGAAACTCAAATGCCAGAATTAGCATTGTTAAAAAATAAACTTTTGAAATATAGAGATTCAAATGTTTTTGCGAATACAAAAGAAGAAGTTCTTGCGTTTAATCAAAAATTAGAAGAAAAGAATTGCTCAATAGTAAATTTGACGGATGTAAATGAAGCATTACAAAAAGAGGTTCTTGTTTTTGTACATAAGGCTTTAGAATCTATAAAAAAATATGTTTATTTCTTCTGCCCGTTGACTGATGGCAATTCGGATAAAAAGTTATTAAAAAGATTTATAAATAATAATCATGTTTTTACAACGATTATTGTAAGTAATTCTTATAAATATGTTAAAGAATTGAAATCTTGTGCTGAAAATGTTGTGATTTTTGCACCAGAGGATGCTCAACACGAATTTGCGGCTTATAATACATTTTTGAATAAATTAAATCTTGGCGAATGTATTGTATTTGGAAAATTAACTCAAGGTATTCCATTTATTGTTGAAATGTCAGATTTGGATTTAGATTTGACTAAAGATGATGTTCTCGGTGATAAATATCAGTTTGTTCCTGTTCAAGAGAACGTTGAAATGATGGCAACAGAGGATGTTGAATTATCAAAAACTTTAGATAATACTGAAATTCCAACTTCGCATCTTGAAACATCTACACTTCCAGAAGAAACATCTTTGCAAGAAGCTCCTGTTCAAAATGCTGCTCCTCAAATTGATGTAGAGGATACTCCAGTGGATGTTTCAGTTGAAGAACAAGAAGTTGAAGAAATTCCGCAAGAAGAACTTCCAGAAGAAGATATTTCTCCTGTTGATGAAGAAGTTCTATCGCCAGAAGGTGATGTGTTGGTTGAATATCCAGATGTTCCACAAGATGATTTTGAAGATGTATCTACCACTCCATCAAATATCGTTGAACCTGTTGGGAATCTTTTAGGTGATGATTTGGCAGAAGGCGATTTAGAAGCATCTGAATTCCCTCCTCAAGAAGATGATGATTTAGGTTTTGATGATGTTGTAGATTTGAGTGGAGAAGATTCAGGAGAAGAACTTCCCGATTTAACAGAAGATGATTTAGATTTTATTGAGGATAATGGGACTGTTGCAAATGAAGATGTTATTTCTGAACCTATGCAGGGCGAATCTTATGTTGAAGATCCATATATTGAAGAACAAACTCCAGTAGTTCCTGTATATCCAGCTCAAGATACGCCTATTGCAGATGATGATTTTCAGTTCGCTCAAGGCGATGCGGTTAATCACCCAAGATACGGTAGAGGGGTAATAGAAAAGATTATTAAATATGGAAATAAAACTCTTTGTTCTATTTCATTTGAAAATGTTGGTCGTAGATTGTTGGATCCATCAATTTCGGAATTTACAAAATTATAATAGGTTTCTAGCTAAAAAAGGCTCATTGGAATTTTCCAATGAGCCTTAAGTTTTTTGAATTTATTTTCTTAATTTTTCTGCATCTTTTAAATATACAAATTGTGGATTAAAATTTTCTTCGCAGTTAATTACGACTAGCACTCTTAAGCACATTTTAAGAGAATTTGGAACATCAAGTTCATGAAAACACATCATTGCAACATCATTCCAGCCGAGAGCTATTCTTGGGTATTTTGCAGGGAAAGCAGCATTCAAGTCTGGAGTTGTTGTGAAAATTACATGCGAAATTTGTGAAGTTCCTTCTAAATGATTCCTTTCCCAGATTTCATTTAATAACTCTAAAGTTGCTTTTTCAATAGCTTCTTCGGTATTTGAGTCAACAGTGATTGCTCCACGTATTCCTTTTGTAATCATTATTTTTTCACTCCGTTGTACCAGTCTTTGGCAAACATTTCTCCTTTGCCTTCTGGTTTAACTTTTATTAGCCTTAGCAAGCCTTTTCCGCAAGCAATATCAACTCCTTCTTTGGAGTGGTTAACGATTTTTCCAACTTCGCCAGAGCCATCAACTGCTTCTGATTCAATAACTTTTATGATTTTTTCATTGAACAGAAAGTATGCACTTGGGCAACGGCAAATCCCTCTAATAAGGTTGTGAATTTCAATGTTTGTTTTAGTCCAATCAATCAAACATTCTTCTTTTGTAAGTTTGTTTGCCATACAAACCCCATCTTCACATTGTTTTTGTGGAGTTAGAGTTTTGTTTTTCAATCTTTCCAGTGTTTCTTCTATCATTTTCGGTGATTTTTCAGCAATTTCATTCCATAATTCTTCACAGTTCATAGTATCAGAAATTGGAATTACTAATTTCTGGCATATATCTCCGCAATCAAGACCTAATTCGGTTATCATTGTGCAAATACCTGTTTCTTTATCGCCGTTAATAATTGCACGTTGTATAGGGTTTGCTCCTCTGTATCGAGGAAGTAGTGATGCGTGGAGGTTAATTGTTTCGTATTTTGGAATATCCAAAACTTCTTGTGATAAAATTTGACCAAATGCGAAAGTTACAAAGAAATCTGGCTCAAGTTTTTTTAATTCTTTTTGAATGTCAAATTCCTTTCTTATTGATTTTGGTTGAAATACTGGAATATTTTTTTCAACTGCGAATTTTTTGATAGGTGACATTTGCAATTTGTGTCCACGTCCAGCTGGCTTGTCTGGTTGTGTAACTACTGCCAAAACGTCAATTTTATCTGAATTATATAAGTATTCTAAAGATTTTAAACCAATGTCAGGTGTTCCGAAAAATACAATTTTAATCATTTTGTGCTAACTCTTCCTCTAATTCTTTTTCTTCTACCAACGCATTTGGATCTAAACTTGGCAAATTGTGTTTTTGTAAAATACTTTCTGTTTCAAATCTATTGATGCAATGATCGATGAATAGAATTCCATCTAAGTGGTCGTTTTCGTGTTGAATGGCTCTAGCTAAAAGTGTTCCATCTTTTGCTTCCATAACAAATGGTTTCCCGTGTTCATTTAATGCTTTAACCATGACATTTTTATATCTTTTTACATCTGTATATGCTTCTGGAAAACTTAAACAACCTTCGTTGCTTTTGATAGCTCCGCTTTTTTTAATTATTTTGGGATTGATGAATACAATTGGATTCAATGGCTCATTCCCAGTTGCAACATCTATAACGAATATTCTAACATTTTCTCCGATTTGTGGTGCTGCTAAACCAACACCATTTTTAGCATACATTGTATCTAACAAATCTTGAACCAAGTCTGTTACTTTTTTAGAAACTTTGTGAACTTCTTTAGAAACTTCTCGTAAAGATGGTTCTCCGTAATGTAAAATTTTTCTTATTGACATATCTTAACAACCTTCCTATATCTATACTTATTTATATTTTACTATAAATATAGATAACGGTAAAGCTGGGGAAAGGTTTGGGTTTTGTAAGTGTTATCCTTGTGGTGGCATTGGATGTTTAGCGTTTGCAGCAACGCTACCAAGAATAAAACCAATCGCAGCTCCCCAACCTAAATTTGTCCATTTAATTCTTGAAAATGCTTTTGAAGAGATTGTATCTCTCAAAGCTTCTGAACTTTTGAGGTTTTTAAAGTTATTTGCATAAGATGTTTTCAATGTTTTAACTAATCCATCATCTGTGAATGATTTTTTTAATTCTGCACATTTATTGGCAATATCGTCAATGTTTTCAGCTACTGCAATGTCTTTTAAAAATATTTTAGATTCTGAGCTTAGTTTGTTTTTTGAAAGTTCTTCTGCTGATTTATTTAGTAATTCGATTTTATCTTCTGCAATTTCTTTGTGGATGTTATAGGCGTTTCTAACAAATCTATCTTTTGTAACTGGTAAAAAGTAAGCATTCATGCCTACAACTCCAAGAGTTGCACCCATACAAAAATTTGAATTGTTATTGACATTCATTGACATATAATTTAACTCCTTACTTGTTTTTCCTTATAAAATCTCCTAAAAATAAAATTTGCTATTATTTCTTAGAAAGTTTAAGAACATAAAAAAGAGGCGGATACAAAATATCCGCCTCTTAATCTTTTAGGTTATACCCTTCAACTATTTTGATTTTTTAGCTGTTGGATAGTAATCTCTTACAACACCTTCAAATGCATCGATATAAATTTGTTTAATATCTGTCATTAGAGGGTATGCAGGGTTAGCACCTGTACATTGGTCGTCGAATGCCAATTCAACCATTTCATCAAGTTTTTCGTAGAAGTCTTTTTCTGAAACACCGAATTCTTTGATTGAGAATGGTAAGTTGATTTTCTTCATCAAATCTTCAATAGCTTTGATGTATAATTCAACTTTTTCATCATCATTCTTACCGCCCAAACCAAGTTCATCAGCGATTTGACCATATTTAGCCTTAGCGTTAGGGAACTTGTATTGAGGGAAGATTGCTTGTTTCTTAGGACAATCAACAGCGTTGTATTTGATGATTTGTCTGAATAACAATGCGTTAGCTACACCGTGAGGTACGTGGAACATAGCACCTAATTTGTGAGCCATAGAGTGGCATAATCCTAAGAATGAGTTAGCAAATGCCATACCAGCGATTGTTGCTGCATAGTGCATTTTTTCTCTTGCGATAGGATCGTTAGCACCTTCATTGTATGATCTTTCTAAGTATCTGAAGATTAACTTAGCAGCTTCTAAAGCGTTTGAATTTGTGAAGTTAGTAGCCATACAAGATACATAAGCTTCTGTTGCGTGAACTAAAGCATCAATACCTGAAGAAGCTGTTAAGCCTTTTGGCATACCATCAACAAAGTTAGGGTCGATGATTGCCATATTTGGAGTCAAAGCGTAATCAGCGATAGCATATTTTACGTGAGATTCATCGTCAGTAATAATTGCGAATGGTGTAACTTCTGAACCAGTACCTGAAGTTGTTGGGATAGCAACCATAGTAGCTTTTTTACCCAATTCAGGGATTTTACAAATTCTTTTTCTGATGTCTAAGAATCTCATAGCAACATCTTCAAAGTTTGTTTCTGGTTGTTCATATAATAACCACATGATTTTAGCAGCATCCATTGGAGAACCACCACCTAATGAAATGAATACATCAGGTTCATAAGGTTTAATCATTTCCATTGCTTGGTTAATTGTAGATAATGTTGGGTCTGGTTTAACATCGAAGAAGATTTGGTGATCGATACCAATTTCATCCAACACTTTAACGATACTATCAACAGCACCTGAATTGAATAAGAATCTATCAGTTACGATGAATGCACGTTTTTTACCTTGAAGTTCACGAAGAGCTAAATCAACAGCACCTCTCTTGAAGTAAACTTTAGGTGGAACCTTGAACCAAAGCATGTTTTCTCTCCTTTCTGCAACGGTTTTGTAGTTAAGTAAGTTTTCAACACCGATGTTACCTGAAACAGCGTTCTTACCCCAAGAACCACAACCTAAAGAAAGAGATGGTTCAAGTTTGAAGTTGAACAAGTCACCGATACCACCAAGAGCTGATGGAGAGTTAATCAATACACGGCAAGCAGGCATCATTTCAGCATACTTGTCAATTCTTTCTTGATGACGAGCATCTGTATAAAGGTCTGCAGTGTGACCAGCACCACCTTTAGATACTAATGTGTAAGCAACATTTGCAGCATCTTCAAAATCTTTAGCTCTGTACATAGTCAAGATTGGAGATAATTTTTCTCTAGAGAATGGGTCATCCCAATCAACTTCTGGTCTTTCAGCCAACAAGATTTTTGAAGTTTCAGGAATATCAAATCCAGAAAGCTTAGCAATGTTGTAAGCACTTTGACCAACGATTTGAGGGTGTGCAGTACCACGTTTTGGATCGATGAATGGAAGGTCAATCATTTTCTTTTCATCAGATTCATTTAATAAGTATGCTCCTCTGTAAATAAATTCTTTTTTAACTTGTTCATAGATTTCATCAACTACAACAACTGATTGTTCTGAAGCACAAATCATACCGTTGTCGAAAGTTTTTGACATCAAGATTGAAGAAACAGCCATTTGAATATCAGCAGTTTCGTCGATTAAAGCACAAGCGTTACCAGGACCAACACCTAATGCAGGGTTTCCTGAAGAGTAAGCTGCGGTAACCATACCAGGACCACCTGTTGCTAAGATGCAAGAGATAGAACGGTGTTTCATTAATTGGCTTGACAATTCGATAGATGGAACATCAATCCAACCAATAATATCTTCTGGGGCACCAGCTTTAACAGCAGCATCTAAAACGATTTTAGCAGCTGCAATTGTTGATTTTGTAGCTCTTGGGTGTGGTGAGAAGATGATTGCGTTTCTTGTTTTCAATGCAATCAATGATTTGAAGATTGCAGTTGAAGTTGGGTTAGTTGTAGGAACAATACCTGCAATAACTCCAAGAGGTTCAGCAACGATTTTGATTCCGTCAGCTTTATTTTCTTTAATAATTCCGCAAGTTTTAGCGTTTTTGTGTTTGTTGTAGATGTATTCAGATGCAAAGTGGTTTTTGATGATTTTATCTTCTAAAACACCCATGCCTGTTTCTTCAACAGCCATTTTTGCAAGAGGAATACGAGCTTTATCCGCTGCAGTAGCAGCTGCTTTAAAGATTTTGTCAACTTGTTCTTGAGAGAATTTAGAATAAATTTTTTGAGCTTTTTTTACTCTTTCAACAAGTAATTCCAATTGTTCAGCAGTATCAACCACGTTAGACTTAGTTAAAGTCTTTTCAAGGTTTTCGACAGCTTTCTTGTTTTTTGTTGTCATGTTTGTTTTCTCCTTTTAGTAACACGCATTAGTATTATAAAATAATATCTTTGTTTTGATTTGTGAAATTTATCACAATTACATTTTACTACTAAGATAATTCTAAATCAAGTGTAGCCTTTACAATCGTTATAATTTCTTTAGATATTAATACATGCTCTATATATGGTTGTTTTCTAGCGAAAATAACCAAAAGAAAAGAGGGCTAAAGCCCTCACTGGAATTAAGAATAGCTGGAAGTATGAAAAAGATTAATTATATTAATGTTTAAAAATGGCATGCTTTGTATTCTCTTATTGGTTAATTTTGATAATGATTTTCTACCCAAGTGTCTGTGATTAATATTGAACATATAGGTAATTTTAATTCCTGCTGAAAGGTGTAGAATAAAGCAATAAGTGCATTTTGTACACTTATTGCTTAAACCCACACTAAATCTATATTTTCAGCTTCTTAACAAAACTTCATAGGAGGGGTTGACAAACAAAAAGTTATGGTTTATAGTGAAAGTGTTAAAAGAAGTGTTAAACGAACACTTAATAACAAAGGAGGTAACAAGATGTTAACTATAAATCCTGTAAATATGAATTCAAAAAGATATGTTTCTTTCGGTGAAGGAAATATGAATAATATAAATTCTAAAGTTGGTGTTATGTCATTAGACAAAAAACCAAGTGCAAAAATCAATTTTGAGAAAGATATGTACATTACTCAAAAAGCTGATTCTGTACAATCTAACCCATTGAAAGCTATTGGATACAATATTGTTAAGGCTTATAATATACTAGTTACGCCAAGAAGACGTGACGCCCAAACCGAATCAAAATACATTCACATACCATATATGGCATAGTGATTAAATTTTCACCAATTAAGAAAGACTTAACTCTTTCATTTACCCCACAAATTAACTGAAACAATTACCCCATTGCGGAGGTTATATTTAAAATAAGTAATATCCATTCTAGTATCGCAAGAATGGATATTGTATTATATACACTTAATCTTAAAATCTCCCATTTTCAAAGGTTCTAGCCTGTATAAGTCCGTCTGATTTGACTTTTAGGCATGTTTGTAATATTCTTAACATACATTGTAATTTCATAGGTTGCAATTTTGGTATTTATTATGAAAAAGAAAATTCTTACAAGTTTACTTTTGATAGGACTTATGGCTAGCGGAATTTCCATTCTTGCTCCAGCTTCGTATGCGGCTCAAAAGTTGACTAGAAAACAAAAAAAAGAAACCCAGTATTTGGAAACAGCACTATCTGCTTTTGAAATGAAACAATATGATACTGCAATTGAGTATTATACAAAGGCTATTGAATTAAATCCTACAAATTCAGAGAGCTATGCAAAACGTGCTAATGCAAAATATTTGCTTGGAAATTATAAAGATGCAGTAAAGGATTACACCTCTGCATTAGAAATAGACCCAAATCAAGAAAATATTTATTATAATCGTGGGATTGCGAATACGAATTTGAAAGCGTATGATGATGTAATTGCTGATTATACAAAAGAATTGGAAGTTAATCCGAAAAATATCAATGCCTATCTAAATAGAGGAACAACAAAAGTCATGTTGAATAAGTTTGACGAAGCAATTTCAGACTTTTCAAAGGCTATTGAATTGGATGCAAAAAATGAAATGGCTTATTACAATAGAGGGATTGCGAAACGTTGTAATAAGGATTACAAAGGGGCATTAGCTGATTATTCAAAAGTTATAGAACTTGATTCTAAATCTGCGGATGCATATAACAATAGAGGTGTTGCAAAGTACTATTTAAAGGATTATTCAGGTGCAATTGCAGATTATGCAAAAGTTGTTGAATTAAATAAAAACTTCAAGCGAGTTTATTACAATCGAGGTCTTGCAAATTTGGGATTGTCTAAGTTTGAAGATGCAATTCTTGATTTTACGAAAGAAATAGAACAAAATTCTAAGAATGACCAAGCTTATTATGATAGAGGGTTAGCAGAGGCTAAGTTATCCCATTATAATTCTGCGATAGACGATTATTCAAAAGCAATTGAATTGAATCCTAAGAATGCGGATTATTACGCAGATAGAGGGGAATTGTTGTATCGTTCTGGTGGAGATTTGAAAAAAGCTGAACAAGATTTAACTAAGGCAATAGAGCTTGACAGTACAGATGCTGAAAAATATTTGACAAGAGCAATGATTTTTTGCAAATTGAAAATGTATTTAGTGGCTATTGATGACTTGAATATTGCAATAAAAATAAATCCAAAGAATACTGAAGCATATGATTTACGTTCTTATGCAATAAAATCTTTGTCTGGACAAGGTAAATGGTAATAATTTCCATCATTTGTACTAGGTTTATACATTGAACTTGGTGCTATAATTGACTTGAAAAGGAGAGTCTTATATGGAAATTAAAATTGTAAAAAACACAAAAGAAGTTTTGTGTGATGTTTTGGTTGTAAATAAATTTGAAGGTAAAGAGACTTCAAATGCTTTGGTTAACAGATTTGCTCCAGAGTCTTTTCAAGGTAAGCCTGGGCAAATGTTC
>ERZ1106952.224-NODE-224-length-34532-cov-105.099400_pt1 | contig 34532 bp, 30 predicted proteins | sample MGYA00403677_ERZ1106952 | MGnify/ENA primary metagenome ERZ1106952 (study PRJEB35170, sample SAMEA104062415) | human gut metagenome | biome: human gut; feature: human-associated habitat; material: faeces | place: Denmark | collected 2012-05-14 ...
AAAAACACGACCAAGGGGCTTGAAACGCAGAAATGGGGCGGGATCATTGCGGACGAAAAGGGCCTCACTTCGCGCGAAGGCGTCTATGCGGGCGGCGATGCCGTAACGGGCGCGGCGACCGTGATCCTGGCGATGGGCGCGGGCAAGACGGCCGCAGAGGCGATCGACGAGTATATTTCATCCAAACAATAACGCCGCGCATCTGTTTCAAAAACAGCGTCATAATGAAAAGAGGGGGCCGCCCGTTTGGGCGACCCCCTGATTTTTTACAGCGCTTCGAAAAGGGAAGGCGCTTTTTCTTCACCGCTCGATCAGATCCGCAAGATTTCCCGACTGGATGCCCGGGATGCGCCTGAGGATTTCTTCGGTCGGAAGATCCCACCATTTCAGTGCTGAAAGCGTGGCGATCGTCTCCTCCGAAAAGCGTTTGCGGATGGGTTTTGCGGGAACGCCGCCCACAACGGTATAGGGCGGAACGTCCTTTGTGACGACGGCGCGCGCGCCGACGATCGCACCGTCTCCGACGGTAACGCCCGCAAGGATCACCGCCTCAAAGCCGATCCATACGTCGTTGCCGATCACGATGTCTCCCTTGTTGTCCCACGCCCTGTCCGCCCGCAACCCGTGGTCCCACTCGTCATAAAAAATGGGAAAAGGATAGGTCGAAAGCGAGCGCATCGTATGGTTCGCGCTGTTGAATAAAAACTTTGCCCCGCAGGCGATCGAACAAAATTTTCCGATCTTCAGTTTGTCTCCGTTGACGGGGTAATGATACAGTACGTTGTTCTTTTCAAAGTCTTTCGGATCGTTTATGAAATCGTTATAGAAGGTGAAGTCTCCTGCCTCGATGTTCGGGCTTTTGATTACGTTTTTCAGATATACGATCGTTTTGTCCCCTTCGCGGGGATATATTTTTTTGCTGTCCGGAACAGCCATATTTTTCATCTCCTTATAAATTTATTTCAGCAAGACTGTTCCGGCAAATACAATGCAGCGTTTCACCGCGTTTTCCTCCTTTGCAAATTTATAAATTGTCAATGATCTCTTGTACGTCCGCAAAAAAGCGGGACAGGTGCCAGCCGTCCGCAACGGCGTGGTGGATGTTCATGCTGAGCGGCAACAAGGTTTTGCCGCCGGACATTTCGTATTTGCCCCAGGTGACGACGGGCGCAAGATATTTGCCCTCGTCGAATACGTGTATGTCAAAACTTCTGTAACGTACCCAAGGCAGACAGGATACGTCGAACGTGTTTCGGGGAACGTCCGTCAGGTCAAAACCCCGCAGATCGCCGTATTTTTTTCTGTCCGCAAGAAAGCGGGAATGGAATACGGCCGCGTCGTCCGAATATTCGGTAACCAGTTTTACGAACGATTCGTCTTCCTTATGAAAGTCCGCGTAATAAGGCGAAACGCGATCCCAGCGGATCAGGTTGCCGTGCTCGTCCCAGCCGTATCTGAATTGCGGGCGCATATTGACCGCCTTCGATACGGCCCAGATCATTGCGGGATAGAATTTCATCCCGTTTTTGCGGATATATTCCGCGAGCGGCGTAACGTCTATATCGGCAGTCATGCTCATCACGTTGCGCAGTTTGTCGGTAAAAAATCGAAAGAGTTTTCCTCTTTGCCATGTTTCGATGTCGATTGTTTCGTAATGCATTTGAACCTCCTGAAAATTGATTTTTTTCAGAAGGCAGATACAAGTCCCCGCTTCATGCCGCTCCCTCCTTTCGTGTCGGTAAGGATATTATACCATCTTTTATGAACGGTGTAAACGGCAGGGACGATCGGGCAGAGAAAAAATAAAATTTTAATTTTTTCTCTGCCGTTGACTTTTCATATAAAACATGATACCATAAAACAAACCGACGCGAAAAGGGAGAATGTTATGAGAAAATCCGTGAAAGAGACGGCGCATTCCGTCAGGAAATTGAGGGAGGCGGGCATCCTGATCGATGATATAACGGTCAGTTACACGCTGATGCGCGACGACGTCACCCGCGGGGAAAAGCCGCAGGGGACGCCGTATCTTTCCCGCCGCGCGAAATTCGACGAAAATTTTTATTCGGCCGAAACGGGGGCGACGTTATCCGTAAAAGAGAGGGAGGGCGCGTTTGTCTTTTTGCTGAAAACGGAGCGGGAAGATCTGTCGGAATTCGGGCTGAATCTGCCCTTTAACTTTATGGGCAAAAAGAATGCGGGCGGATGGAAAAATCAATATCTGTTCAACTCGCCTTACGCATCTGAAAACAACGGGCTGATCTACTGCTATTTTACCTCCCCGGGAAAAGAGAGCCTGATGCTCTCCTTCGACAGCCCTGCCGACGGGTGGAAAATGGACTATTCCCTGTTTTTGGGCGGGCACTATTTCGACAATCTGAAAGCGCTGGCAAATTTTGACCGCGCATACGGCACGGGCAGCCATAGAAAAACGCTCAGATTGTCTCTTTTTGCCTGCAAAGATTTAGAGGACGGCCTCGCAAAACTGGCAGAGCGGCGCAAGATCCCCGCTATGTATTACGGTCAGAACGGCGGACAAGTGGGGTCGCGCGTCCGCATCCGGGTATTCGGCGAGTGCGATTCGGTGCGCTGCGGCCGCAAGACGTATACGCCCGAAAACGGCCGGTTCGACTTTACGATCGGGCGGGAGGGAACTTCCTTCCTCGTTCCTTATTACAGGGGGAAGCGCGGTTACGGCGCATCACTGTACGGGTGGGAAGATCTGTTCCGTCTTTGGAAAAAGACGATGGATTCGGTCACGGAAGAAGACCTTGCGTTCACGGACGGGAATCTTTGCGAGCATCAATGCTGGGTTTCGGCGATGCTGCGCTATATGATGCGCTTCGGGGCGAATAAAAAATACGAACGGGCGGTCAAAAAAGAACTCGCCGCAATCACCGCGCGCGACGAAAGGCAGGCTTTGCCCCGCCAGACGATCTGGTATAAACCGCACGGCGGTTTTCCCGCTTATAATGTCTATGAATCGGGCAGGATGCAGGAACAGTTTTTCGGCATTACCATTTTATTGGATGCATACCGCTATTTCGGCATCAGAAAATATCTCGATTATGCCGTGCGTTCGTTAAAGAGCGTGCTGAGGCTGTGCCAGAAAGAGGACGGGCGCCTTGCCCGCGCAGATACGGGCGAGGATTATACGACCGTATGCTGCCCCATGATCACCGTGTGCGATATGGCGAATTTTTTGAAAGATAAAGACGAAAAGTCCGCCTCGTATTTCAGAGACGCGGCCGCAAAAATGGCGGCTTACTTATTCGGCAGGGGGATGAATTTCCCTACCGAAGGGGGCGTATCCGATCTTGCTGAGACGGAAATGGAAGAAGGGTCGATCTCGTGTACGGCGCTCGCGCTCCTTTACTACTGTGCGCATATCGAGCGCAGAGACGAATATATCGCCAAAGCGAAAGAGATCATGGACGTGCATGATAAGTGGGTGATCGGAACGCCCCTCGCTCCCATGTTCTTTTCCACCCTGCGCTGGTGGGAGACGAAGTGGGAGGGGGACGAAGACGGCAACGCGCTTTGCTGCGGCCATGCCTGGACGATCTGGCGCGCCGAAGCGGATTACTGGTATGCGCATCTTACGGGGGATCGGGAATATCTGCGCCGCGCCCGCAACGGGTTTGCTTCCAATTTTGCAAAGACGGATAAAAAGGGAAAAATGTATTCCGTCTTTCAGCCCGATTATATCACGGGCGGCGGATTCACCGACCGGTGCGAGCAGGTGGAATTCCGCATTGCGCGCGGTTTTCCGCGTCGGAGCGACAGCGGCCTTTCCCGCTACGCATGGCTGCGTGCCGCGGAATCGCTGTTCAACGACGGCGTTTTTTGATCGGGCGGCGCATCCGTCATAAAGCAGGATATCCATTATAACGGCAGACAGGACCGAAACGGAGAAGGATCATGGAATTTGAATTTTGCGGCATACGATTTATTGAACAGGAGGGGAAGATCTCCGCACTTCTGTCGGAAGGGTGCGTGCCCTTTCCGCTTTCCGACGTGCGCGTCGCCGGCGGGTATATAGACGAGCAGAGCCCTGCCAAAATGACGGGCTCGGGCGAGTCGCGCGCTCTCAGATTTGTCGGGAAAATGCAGACGGACAAAAAACTTGAGATCGTGCGGGAAAGCGGGCGGTTGCGCGCCGTTACCCTTTTTGAAAAACGGGGAGGAGGGGTGCGCGCCCGAACGGAGATCCGCAATATTTCTTCCGATAAAATCGTGCTCGACAACGTGTCCGCCGTCACGCTGAGCGGGATCGACGGCGGCGCGGAGAAGACGAATGTATTTTTATACCGTTTCCATAACAGCCATCATATGGAATGCCAGCCGCGCCGGCTGAGTTTCGACGACCTCGGGTTGTTTTCGGCAGATCACCGAAGTTATAAGCGCATTTTCGGATGCAATGCGGGCAGTTGGACGTGTAAAGAAGAACTTCCGCAGGCGATCGTCGAAAACGGCGAAACGGGCAGGTTTTTCATGTTTCAGATCGAATCGTGCGGCGGCTGGTATTGGGAGATCGCCGACGCGGGAGAAAGTTGTTACCTGACGCTGAGCGGCGGCAACAGAGAGCACACGCAATGGCGCAAAAAACTCATTCCGGGCGGAAAATACGTCACGCCCTGGGTCGCATTCGCGCAGGGAGACAGCCTGAACGACGTCGTCGGCAAAATGACGTCGTACCGCCGCGCGACGGCGCGCTTTACCCGTGCAGACGATAAAAAACTTGCCGTCTTCAATGAGTATATGCATCTTTCCTGGGATTCTCCGGACGAGGCGCGCACGGAAAAACTCATACCCGTCGCCGCCGCGGCCGGTGCGGACGTATACGTGATCGACTGCGGCTGGCACGACGAGGAGGACGGATATATGATCTATCCTTACGTCGGAAAATGGAAAGAGAGCAAAAAGCGTTTTCCGCACGGCGTGCGGCGCATAACGGACATGATCCGCGCGCACGGCATGCGCGCGGGGCTGTGGATCGAGCCGGAAATCGTCGGCTCTCTGAGCGGCGTAGAGTATCCGCCCGACGGATATATACGCGAAGGGGGCGAGCGCGCGATCGCGGCGGGGAGATATTTTCTCGACTATCGCAGCAGAGCGGTGCGCACGGCGATGAGCGATGCCATCCGCCGCATGGTGGAAGAATACGGCGCGGATTATATCAAAATAGACTGCAATCAGGATTCGGGCGCGGGAACGGAGTACAGGAGCGATTCTGCGGGCGACGGGCTGGAAAAGACGACTGGGGCCTTCTGGAAATGGCTTGCCTCCGAACGCAGGAAATATCCGCACGTGCTGTTCGAAAGTTGCGCGAGCGGCGGGCAGAGGATGGACTGGAAGTCGCTGTCCCTCAGCCCGATGATCTCGACTTCCGATCAGGTCTTTTATCAGAAATATCCCTATATCGTCGGAAATATTTTTTCGGCGGTCCTGCCCGAGCAGGCCGGGTTCTGGAGTTACCCGTACTGTTCTTTGAAGGGGCTGGGCATCGACACCCCCGACGAAAAGAACCCTGTTCCCCATTCGGTCGTCATGAACATGGTCAACGCCTCGCTGGGCAGGCTGCATCTCGCATCTGACCTGTCCGCGCTTTCCGCGCCTCTGTTCGAACTGGTAAAGGAGGGCGTCGCCTACGGCAAGAGCATCGCCGCATTCCGAAAAAAAGCGTCGCCGTTTTTTCCGACCGGCTTTACCTCTTTCGGCAGAGAGGTCGTATCCGTCGGGCTGATCAAGGGCAAGCGGCTTGTTTTGGCGGTGTGGAACTTAGGGCTCGCAAAAAAGGCGGAGATCCCCCTCGGCGGCCAGATCGCAAAGGAGGTTCGGGTCGGGTATCCCGCTCAACTTCCCGTTGCCTTCACCTGCACGGACAGCGGGATCCGGTTCAGTCTTGAGGAGATGCAGTCTTTCGTGTTGGATATCCGCCTGAAATAAAATTTGCGCACAGCCGGTCGGCAAACGCAAATACGGTCTGCGGATACGGAAACGGGCGCGGCTTTTCGGCCGCGCCCGTGCGTATTTCGGATAAGTAAGCGGAGTCTGCCGCCCCCGCTCGGTTTATTAAAAATCCAGACTCTTTTCGATATAAGACGCAACTTCGTCGATGTCGAGGCGGATCTGCGACATGGTATCCCTGTCGCGGATCGTGACGGTATTGTTTTCCAGCGTGTCGAAGTCGATGGTGATGCAGAACGGGGTCCCGATCTCGTCCTGACGGCGGTAACGCTTGCCGATCGAACCCGCTTCGTCGTAAGTGACCATAAACTTTTTGGAAAGAGTTTTGTAGATCTCTTTTGCCTTTTCGGAAAGATTTTTCTGCAACGGGAGCACCGCCGCCTTATACGCCGCGAGCGCAGGGTGGAAGTGCATGACCGTGCGCACGTCTCCGCCTTCCAGTTCTTCCTCCTCGTACGCTTCGCAGAGCACGGCGAGCATCAGCCTGTCCGCGCCGATGGAATATTCCACGACGTACGGGATGAATTTTTCGCCCGTCGTCGGGTCCAGATAGTTCATGTTTTTGCCCGAATATTCCTGATGACGGGAAAGATCGTAGTCGGTGCGGTCGTGAATGCCGTTGAGTTCCGACCAGCCGATGGGGAACAGGTACTGTATGTCGCACGCGGATTTTGCGTAGTGCGCAAGTTTGTCGTGATCTTTGAAGCGCAGATGATCTTCCGAAAAGCCGAGGCTCAAAAGAAAATTGCGGGCTTTTTGCTTATATTCTTCGTAATATTGCAGGTCCGTTCCCTCTTTGCAGAACCACTGGTGTTCCATCTGTTCGAATTCGATGGTGCGGAAGATAAAGTTGCCGGGCGTGATTTCGTTGCGGAACGCCTTGCCGATCTGCGCGATGCCGAAGGGGATCTTTGCGCGGGTCGTGCGCTGTACGTTCAGAAAGTTCACGAACTCTCCCTGTGCCGTTTCGGGGCGCAGATAAATTTTGTTCTGGCTCTCGTCGGTCACTCCGCGGGAAGTTTCGAACATGAGGTTGAAAGTGCGGATGGGCGTCCAGTTGTGTTTTCCGCAGTTGGGGCAGGCGACCTTATGTTCGGCGATGTACGCTTCCATTTCCTCGTTGGTCATGGTATCGGGATTGACTTTCCCTTTGGAATGCGCCTCGATCAGGTTGTCCGCGCGGAAGCGCGCCTTGCATTCTTTGCAGTCCATTTTGGGGTCGGTAAACGAGGCCGTGTGCCCGCTCGCCTCCCAAACGCGCGAATTCATCAGGATGGCCGCGTCTACGCCGTAAGAGTTGTCGCTCTCCTGAACGAATTTTCTCCACCAGGCGCGCTTGATATTGTTTTTGATCTCCACGCCCACGGGGCCGTAGTCCCAGGTGTTACCCATTCCGCCGTAGATCTCGCTGCCGGGGAAAATGATGCCCCGCGCCTTGCACAGATTCACGATCTTATCCATTGTTACCGCGCGCTTTTCTGCCATAGTGCAATACCTCTTTCTTTACAAATATGATTCAACAATATATTTTATCGATTTGCCCGAAAAAGTCAACGATTTACGTATGCTGCGGGCAAAAACGGAAAAATCCTTTCTCCTTTACAGCCGGAACAGTTTGATCAGGAAGGGCGCGCCCGTGATCGTGATGAGGATCGTCAGGAAATAGCGGAGAAATACGAACCAGTTGCCCGCCGGCAAAAGGCCGAGCAGAAGGTAGGGGATCGCCGCGAGAAGGCCCATCAGCACAAGCCGCACGCCCCGTTTCCACCATTTGTTCGCGTTCTGAAAGCGGATGAATTTTTCTTCGATGATCAGGCCGATCGCCGTTGCCGTCGTCAGGGCGCAGATCTGGAACATGGATTCGGTCGCCGTGCGGTCGAATGCGAGAAAAACCATAGACAAAAGTCCGATGCCGAGATAAACGTACAACCGCGCGTCGTAAAATCCGGTATAAATAAAATGCCAGAAAAAGGCGAACCCCACGCCCACCGCAAGCCCGGCAAGCACGTCCGTAGGATAGTGCACCCCCAGGTACAGGCGGGAGAGCATGACCAAAAGAGTGAATACGGAGGACAGCACGATGACGGGGGCCTTTCTCTTCCGGATGGCGATGCACGAAAAAAATCCGCTCGTTGCCGTCGCGTGCCCGCTGGGGAAGGACATGTCCGCATCCAGATCCGCCGTGGAGACAAAGGCGTTGTCGATCTGCACTTTTCCGACTACGCCCGCCTCGTAGGGGCGCAGCCTGCGCACGGCGCCTTTTACCCCGGTCGTGGCGCAACTGGCGGTAAGCACGGTGATCAGCGCTCTTTCGCCCAGATTTTTGTCGAAACACATATAGATGACCGCGATGATTCCCGCGATGATCGTTTCTTCGCCGAGCGCGGTGAAAATGCCGAAGAACACGTCGAGAAAACCGCAGCGTATGCTTTCGAATGCTTTTAAGATGACAGTATCCATAAAAATCCCTTCCCGCGCTTCTTTTATCGGCAAAAATATGCGGAATTAAAAAAATTATACCATAAAATGCCGTCGGGGCACAATGTTTTTTTGCTATAAATTTTCATTTATGTTATAATGTGCGTATGCTATCCGTTTTATTGAAACCAAAAGATGGGTTTTTCTTTTATTTCGAACTGACCGACGGCCGGTGCGTCAGCGGCGGAGGACTGGGCGAGGACGGCTTGCTGCGATCGGACGTGCCCGACTGTTACAGGGATCTGATGCTGCGCGCTCTCGTCAGCAAATGTATGAACGATTTCGTGCCCGAAGTGCGGGCGCGCGGGGAATGGGGATGCGACCTGACCCGTTTCGGATTTGAAAAGCGGGGCGATCTGTTCGTCTCGTCCTGGGATAAATTGAAACTTCCGCACGATTGCGCGGGGAAATAAAGAGGTTATCGGAGGGATTATGCTCAGCGACATCGAAATCGCAAAAAGTTGCAAAATGAAGGACATCGGCGAAGTTGCGGCTTCGCTGGGGCTGAAAGAAGAGGACATCGAGCGCTACGGCAGATATAAGGCGAAGATCTGCGCGCCCGCCCGCCCGCGCCGCGCGAAACTCATTCTCGTCACGGCGATCAATCCTACCGCCTCGGGCGAGGGGAAAACGACCGTTTCCATCGGGCTTGCCGACGGCATGCGGCGCATCGGCAAAAACGTGTGCCTGGCTCTTCGCGAGCCCTCCCTCGGGCCGGTGTTCGGCGTCAAGGGCGGCGCCGCGGGCGGCGGCTACGCGCAGATCGTGCCCATGGAGGATATCAACCTGCACTTTACGGGAGATTTGCATGCCATCACCGCGGCGAACAATCTTCTCTGTGCCGTTGCGGACAACCACCTGTTCCGGGGCAACGAACTGGAATTGGATCCCGAAAAGATCTATTTCCGCCGCTGTCTCGACATGAACGACAGGGCACTGCGCAATATTTCTATCGGCCGCGCGGGCGAAGGCATAGAAAGGGAGGAACATTTCGAGATCACCGCCGCGAGCGAGATCATGGCCATCCTTTGCCTTGCGACCTCTCTATCCGACCTGAAAAGGCGGCTGGGCAATATCATCGTCGGCGAAAACAAGCGCGGAGAATACGTGTTTGCGCGCGATCTGAAAGTGGAGGGCTCCATGGCGGCCCTTTTGAAAGACGCGGTCAAGCCCAATCTCGTGCAGACGCTGGAGGGGACCCCCGCCATCGTGCACGGCGGGCCGTTCGCAAATATCGCGCACGGCTGCAACAGTATTTTGGCGACGTATGCGGCGATGGGGCTCTCCGATTACGTGGTTACCGAAGCGGGATTCGGCGCAGACCTCGGCGCGGAGAAGTTCTTGGATACAAAGTGCCGCGTGGCGGGCATTCAGCCTGACTGCGTGGTCGTCGTGGCTACCGTCAAGGCGCTCAAACTGCACGGCGGCGCGGACAAGGCGGATCTGGCGCACGAAGATCTGGATGCGCTCGAAAAAGGCCTGCCCAACCTGTTCAAACACATCGAAAACATGAAAAACGTATACAATAAGCCCGTCGTGGTCGCCATGAACCGATTTGCGAGCGACACGCCCGCCGAAATCGACGCGGTGATGCGCGCGGTGGAGGCGGCGGGGGCGACTGCCGTGTTTACGGACGTTTTCCTGAAAGGGGGCGAGGGCGGCAGAGAACTTGCCGAAACGGTCGTAAAGGCCGCGGAGCAAAAGAGCGAACTGAAATATTCTTACGATCTTTCCGATCCGATCAAGAAAAAAATAGAGGACATCGTCGTCAGAGTATACGGCGGTGCGGGCGTCGAGTTTTCGGAAACGGCGTCTGAAAAAATCGCGGAAGCGGAAGCGCGCGGGTACGGGAAACTTCCCGTCATCGTGGCAAAAACGCAGTATTCCCTGTCCGATGACCCGAAACTGCTTGCCCGTCCCGAAAAATTCATTGTCCGCGTGCGGGACATCATCGTCAAGGGCGGCGCCGAATTCGTCGTCGCCGTCGCGGGAAACATCATGCTCATGCCGGGGCTTTCCAAGCATCCCGCGGCGGAAAAGATCGATATCGACGGCAACGGAGAGATCACCGGCCTTTCGTAAGGCGGGCATACGCATTTGAGGAAATCCTTTTCGGAGTTTGTAATATATGGAAGAAATCAGTAAAGATCTGCCCGAAGCGGCAAATTTTATCGAACAGATCATCAATGAGGACATCGCCGCGGGCAAGTTGCGCCCCGAGCAGGTGCAGACGCGATTTCCGCCCGAACCCAACGGCTATCTGCATATCGGGCACGCGAAGAGCATGTTCGTCAACTTCGGCACCGCGCTCAAATACGGCGGCAAGTGCAACCTGTTTTTCGACGATACCAACCCGTCCAAGGAAAAGACGGAGTTTGTCGACGCCATCCGCGCGGATATCCATTGGCTGGGCTACGAATGGGCGCGCGAATGCTATGCGTCCGACTTTTTCGATACGATTTACGAGTATGCCGTCCGCCTGATCAAAGAGGGCAAGGCGTTCGTATGCGACCTTTCTCCCGAAGAGATCAAAAACACGCGCGGCACGCTCACGGAACCGGGTACGGAAAGCCCTTACCGCAACCGCTCGCCGGAAGAGAACTTAAAACTGTTCGAGGAGATGAAGGCGGGTAAGTATAAGGACGGCGAAAAATGCCTGCGCGCCAAGATCGACATGGCGTCGCCCAACGTAAACATGCGCGATCCCGTCATCTACCGCATCCTGCACGCGACGCATCACCGCACGGGGGACAAATGGTGCATTTATCCCATGTACGATTATGCGCATCCCATCTGCGATTATTTGCAGGGCGTCACGCACTCTCTGTGCACGCTGGAGTTTGAGGACCACCGCCCGCTGTACGATTGGGTGGGCATCTCCCTCGGATTCAACCCCAAACCCCGCCAGATCGAGTTTGCCCGTTTGAATATCACCAATACCGTGATGAGCAAGCGCTATCTTAAAAGGCTCGTCGAAGAGGGGTTCGTGCACGGGTGGGACGATCCGCGCATGCCCACGCTTACGGGGCTGAGGAACCGCGGCATCCCCGCCGAAGCGGTGCGGGATTTTTGCTCCCGCATCGGCGTGGCAAAGGCGAATTCCGAGTGCGAATATTCCTATTTTGAAGCGTGCGTGCGCGAATACCTCAATGCGCGCGCGCAGCGGGCGATGGCGGTCGTTTCTCCTTTAAAACTGACGCTGACCGATTACGAGGGCGAGGAGGAACTCGATTGCGAGGTCAATCCGCAGGATCCCTCCGCGGGAACGAGAAAGGTACGCTTTTCCGGCCGGCTGTTCATTGAGAGCACGGACTTTTCCCTCGATCCCCCGCCCAAATATTTCCGTCTCAAAAAAGGCGGGTACGTGCGGCTGAAAAATGCGTATATCGTTAAATGCGAAGATGTCGTGACGGACGGGGAGGGGAACGTGGCCGAGGTGTTGTGCACGCACGTTCCGGAAAGCCGCAGCGGAAACGACACGAGCGGCATCAAGGTAAAGGGCGTCATCCATTGGGTAGACCGCAGCGCGGCGGCGGACGTGACGCTCAAACAATACGAAAGCCTGCTGCGCGATGCGGAATATGCAGGGCAGGATTTCGGCGAGCGGATGAACGGCGAGAGCGAAAAAATTTTCACTGCCAAAGCGGAGCCGTATCTTGCGGCCGCGGCAGACGGCACGCCTTTCCAGTTGCTTCGCACCGGATATTATAAGAAATGTACCGAGGGGGGCCGCCTGTGCCTGTCTGAGATCGTATCTCTGAAGGATAATTTTAACAAGAAGTAAGGACAAAGAATATCCGTCGTCGGATTGACATTTTTCATTTTTGAGATTATAATGATAGCGACGGAGTTTTTGTCGGCTCATGCCGAAAATAAATTTGTTAAGGGTGATTGCGTTGAAAATTTGTAAAAATTGCGGCCGTCAGACGGAAGACGGAAAGATCCGCTGCCCGTATTGCGGCTATCTGTTCGAAGAGGATATGGACAAAATTCTCGCCGAAATGAAAAACAATCTCGGAACGTACAAGTCCGAGATGGAAAAACCGGCCCCTGCCCCCGCTGCGCCGGCTGTGCCCGCGCAATCGGCGGAGGGCGCGGCGTATGCCCAGAGCACGCCGCAGGGCGCCGCTTATGGCGCGGCATATGCGCCGCAGGGTGCTTACGGCCAGGACAAGAGCGATAAAGAGCGCTTTGAACTTCTTACGGAAGTTGCACAACTCAAAGGAGAATTGCGCGCCCTTCACGGCGAGATCGACCGCATGAACGCAGCGCAGGCAAGGCCTGTGCAGCAACAGCAGACGTATTCTCAGAACTATGCGGCGCCGCAGCCCGTGGTGTATGCGTATGCTCCTGCTGCGCAGCAGGGCGTCTATTCGCAGTATGCGCGGCCCGCAGAGGTCCCCGCAGGTTCATCGAAAGCGCTCGGAAAACCGAGAAGCAAAAACCGCATCGTGCTTGCCGTTCTGTGCCTTCTTCTGGCAGGGCTTTCCATCGGGCTGTTCTTTATGGATTGGATCAATAAACTGACCGTTTCCGGTTTAACGCTGAAAGATATTTTTACCGGATATGACGGGGTTCTTTACATATTCGATAAAGACAATACGGACGTTTTAGGGTTTGCGTTTGCTTTGGAATATATTGATCAGTTTGATTTCAAAGGCGCAGATTGGGTGGCAAAAGCCTGCCGCGCGTTCTGCCGTTATACCGTGGAATACGGCGTAATCGTGTACGCGGGGCTGCTTGTTCTGAGCGTCCTGTTTCTCCTGTTCAGTCTTGGCGGCAAAATTCAGTTGCGCGGCTGGCACAGGTTTTTTGCCTGGATGTCCTTTATCGTTTCCGCGATCCTGTTCGGCGTCTTTTGCTGGATATTCGGATTCAAGCAGATCTCCGTCTGGTTTATGGTGTCTGCGGGGGCAAACTTCCTGCGCGCGATCTTCCTCGCGTTTTACAGGAAAAACAATAAATTTGCGGAAGCGGGCCTGCGCTGAACTTTTTTGAAAGACGGTTTAAAAATCCGCAGAAATGAGAAAAAATTAAAAGCGTTATGTCTATCATTATCGATATTGTATTTGTACTTTTTTTGGTACTGGTGTTTTATCTCGGATACCGCAAGGGCTTCCTTACGAAGGCATGGTGGCTCGTCGATCTTGCGCTGATTGCGATCGTCGGGTTTCTCCTTTCGCCCACGATTTTCAATGCGATCAAGAATAATACGGGCTGGTATACCGGCCTTGCCGATTCGCTTGCGTCTTTCGAGGATAATCTGAATATTCAGGCGGAAGAAATCGCGGAATTTATCATCCGTCTCGGCATCTGGATCGTGCTCGGCATCGCCGTCATCATCGTTATGGCGATCGTCAAGTGGTTGTTGCGCAAACTTTCCTGCTATAAGGCGTTCGAGATCATCGATAAGATTTTCGGCGGCGTATATTCGGTCTTGATTACTGCAGCCATATTTCTTGTTATCGGCGCGCTTGTCGGCACGTTCGACGTGTTCGGCCCCGTAGCGAAGGCGAGCGATTTCTGTGCGGACAGTTACGTGTTCAGGTACATTTTCGGCGCGAATCCGTTCCAGAATTATTTCGACGCGCATCTGCCATTGGGCACGTGGTTGCAGAATATTTTATAACGAAATGTATATGCGCCCTTCGGATCTTTCCGAAGGGCGCTGTTTTTATGCAAGGCGAAAAGAAAATGCGGAAAGGTAAAATTTTTAAGTTCGGTTAAAATTTCCATGGCCGGAAAGGTATGAAGTTTTGTATCGGGGAACATAATAAGCGCTGTAAGGAGGAGGAATCCATGCAGTTCCAGGACACGAAAACTTATACGAATCTCGCGCGTTCGTTTGCGGGCGAAAGCCAGGCGGGCATGCGCTATCAATTGATCGCGAAACTCGCCACGGCGGAGGGCTATGCCGTACTTGCGGATACCATCCGCTCGATCGCCAAAAACGAAACGTATCACGCCAAGACCTTTTTCGATACGATTATCCAAAAGGCCGGCAGCAGCGAGAACATCGATCTGAACGCGGGTTATCCGTTTCATTTCGGCACGCTGGAAGAAAATCTGAATTTTGCCGCGCAGGACGAAAAGGCGGAATTCGACGAGGTATATCCTGAATTTGCGAAAATTGCGGAAGAAGAGGGCTACCCCGACGTAGCGGCGCTGTTCAACAGGGTCGCAGGCGTCGAAAAGGAGCACAATATCGTTTTCAATTATCTTTACGAGGCCTTCCGCGACGGCACGCTGTATAAGCGGGATAAACCCACTCTCTGGGTGTGCAGCGAATGCGGCTACCGCGCGACGACGAAAGAAGCGTGGCATATCTGTCCGCTGTGTAAGGCGAGCCAGGGCTTTGTGGAGATACGCCTTCCTTTCGACAATAAATAAGGAGAGAATTATGAAAAACAAAGAAACGTCTAGCAAGAGCACGCAGAGCAAGTCTGCACAGAGCAAAACCACGAATTCCAAAACTTCGGGCGGAAGATGCTGCTCCAAGAGCACGCAGAAGGGCGCGAAGGACTAATGAAGTCTGAAAAAAAGCGCGTTCGGGTCGGCAAAATGAAATCGTCTTACGACGAGAACGGCAGTTACACGGGGACCGCCGCAGACGGCGGCAAGCCCGTACAGGATGCCGATGACCTTTAAGGAAGACCCGTCGTTCTGTCAGAAAATGTTTTTGGGCCGCAGCGGGATCGTTTTTCGATCCCGCTGCGGTTTTTTATCGGAAAATGCAAAAAAATCGAAAAATATCCAACAATTTTGCGCGCTTATCTGTTATAATAGTGGAGAAATGAAAAGAGATCTCTTGGAACAAAAGATCGCCGAATATACAGCGGGCAATACTGCCGCGTTCGACGATCTATATGAAATGACCAATCGGGCGGTTTATTTCGGCATCCTCTATATCGTGCGCGATAAAATGCATGCGGAAGATCTGATGCACGAAACATACATACGCGCCATGCAGAATATAACCTCCTATCGGTCGGGCACGAATTTTTCGGCGTGGCTGATGAGGGTCGGCAAGAATCTTGCGCTCAATTTTCTCGAGCGGCAAAAGCGGGAAATGCCGACGGATTTTGAGGAGGAAAGTTACCGTTACGGAACTTCCGAAACGGAACTCCCGTTCATTTTCGAGGCGGCGCGCAAGATCTTGTCCGAAGAGGAATACGAAATCCTCATGCTGTGTCAGGTCGCGGGGTATAAACGGAGAGAAGTTTCCGCAATGCTTTCCATGCCGATCGCCACGGTCACATGGAAAAACAACGAGGCGCTGAAAAAACTGAAAAAATATCTCGAAAAGGAGGGCGGAAGATGAAAGAGAAAGACGTCAAAAAACTTTTGCAGGCCGATTCTGCCAAAATTCTGCCCGACGACAGGATAAAACAGGAGATCCGCCGCGATCTGGGCATCGAAGATGAGGTGCGCGAGCGCGAACTGGCGCTTGCGGGCGGCGGTGCGGAAAGGGTCAAAAAGAACCGTTCGAATCTGATCGCGGCCGTCGCGGCGCTGCTGATCGTCGTTTTATGCGCGGCGTTTCTGCTGCCGGTCCTGTTCAGAAAGGAAAAGGGCAATCTCACGGGCAGCAACAAACTGGACGGCATCACCACGACGGACGAATTTTATGCGTACGGCGCGGCGTCGGTGGGGGCGCTGCTGGCAGAATCCTCCGCGGGAAACGGAATACGTGCGTTGTCCCTTTCTTTCGCGCGCACAGAGCAGGATCATACGGAGTTTGAAAAAAAAGTCACGGAGTATCTCGCGCTTGCGGAGAGCCTTTTAAGCGAGGGGAATATCGAACACGAAACGGAGACGGGCGGCGGATACGGCGATTACGAATTTGCGATGACGATCACCTTTCAGGATATTCTCGGCGAAACGGTCGTGTACCATATGTACTACGACAAACAGTTTTTGGCCGGCGAAACGGACGGAGACGAACGGGAGGAGAAATTTTCCATCACCGGCGTTCTCGCCGTTGGAGAGGCCGTTTATCCCGTATCGGGCAGATACGAAACGGAGTCGGAAGAGGACGAACGGGGCGAAGAACTGTCCTTCCGCGCTTATACGGGCGAAAATTCCTATATTATGGTAGAGCAGGAACGTGAACAGGAAGGCGGCACGGAGGCGGAAACGGAAAAAGAGTACGTCTATACCGTCGTGGAAAACGGACAGCGCCTGGAAAGGACGGTCGTGGAATACGAGCAGGAAGAGGGGGAGACGGAAGTAAAAATGACCGTCGAAAACTATTCCGGCGGGGAAAAGGTCAGAGAGGATGTGCTCGAGTTTTGGGAAGAGAGCGGCCGAAAGGGCGTCCTGCACGTAAAGGCGGACATCGGCGGCGAGCGCACGGAATGTCTGGTGTTCGTGCGCGAGGGAACGGAGCGCTACGAATTTGTTTACGGAGCGTTCGACGATGACGACGACTGACGCTCGCAAAGGACGGGGCGAAAGGCCCTGAGAAAGGTACAGCCGATTTTGTCAAAAAGCGCGGAGATTTATTGCAAATCTCCGCGCTTTACCTTTACTCCCTTTAATTGGAAACTGCGCGGGCGGGTATTTTGCGGAAAACTGCAAAAAATAATTTTAAAAAATTTTAAAAATTTTCCAACAATTTGTGCGGCTTAACTGTTATATAGGTGTTCGGACAAAAAAATAAAAAGATCAAGGAGAAAAATGAAATGAAAAAAATCTTGGCAGTGATCCTTTTGGTGTCGGCGATGTGCCTGGGCCTTGCCGCCTGTAGCGACGATGCAAGGGGAAACAAATTGAACGATATCGATTCGAAAGAGGGCTTCTATGCTTACAGTGCGGCGTCCGTCGGGTCGATCATCTCGTCTTTGGATCTGGGAGGAGCGCCTTCGGCAAAATCCATGTCCGCCTCTCTTCCCGAACAGAGCGCGTCCGATGCGTCGAACACGGGGTCTTTGACGGACGAACAGATCGAAACGGTCAATAAATACATGGCGCTTGTGGAAAATCTTCTTTCCGAGGGCAACATTCAGAGCACGGTTTCCGAGTCGGACAGGGAAGGTTATCAGATCAAAAACGTGGTTTATTGCGAGGATATGACGGGCGGCATCGTCGATTATACCCTTTATTATAACGAAGATTTGATCAACAGCGAAACGGAATATGACGACGGCGAGACGGAGACGGAAGAAACGTACCGCATTGCGGGCATTATCATCGTCGGCGGTACGGAATACCCCGTCGAGGGAGTGAAAGAGATCTCTTCCGAAGGCAACGAAAACGAATCGGAGGCCTGGTTCCGCGCCGATCTCGGCAACGGGGATTTCATCAAGGCGGAACAGGAACACGAAAACGAAGGGAACGAAACGGAACAGGAATTTCTCTATACCGTCCGCCGTGGCGGCGTGACGGAAACGACCACCGTGGAATACGAGCAGGATCGCGGCGAAACGGAATTGAAAATGACGGTCAGAAAAAATGGCAAAACGGACGTTCTCGAATTTGAAGACGAAACGGGCAGGAACGGGCGCGTCATCAAAGTCAACGCCGTGATGGAGGGAGAAAGGGTGTCTTTCCGCATCCGCATCACCGAGGAAAACGGAAATCCCGTATACCGCTATGAATTTGCGGACGGGCATAAAGATTTCGGCCGTTTCGACGACGATGACGACGATCGTTTCGATGACTGAAATCGCGAAATAAAATATTATCGACGATAAAAAGGATCGCCGGCATTTTGCCGGCGATCTTACCATTTAATTTCCAGACAGGTATTTTTTGAACAATTCGTCCCATGCGGGGAAGCGCCTGCGCAGAGAGATGGGCTTGCCGCTCTCGTCTATAAAGCAATGAGAACTTTTTGCGCTCGCGCGCAGCGTGCCGCTCTCTTTGTCCCGTATTTCATATGCAAGGTCGAATTTAACGCCCGTATACCTTATCAGGCGCACTGTAATCAGCACCTTTTCGGGGAAACGGGTCATCGATTTATATTCGCACTCTACGGAGAGCACGGGGCTTAAAATTCCCGATTTTTCCATGACGTCGTACCCGAGCCCCATCTGTTCGAGCATGTCCACGCGCGCTTCTTCCATCCAGCGGATATAGTTGGAGTGATGCGCGATTTTCATCGTATCCGTTTCGTAATACTGTGTTTTGTGTACATAAGGGATGAGTTGCATAACCGCTCCTCCGTTTTTTTCATATTATAGCACCGAGGGGGGATTTCTGTCAATTGCGCGGGCGTTTTGTTGACGAAAGCGGCCGTTTGTGTTAAAATTTAACCGAAAAATACCGCGGCGCAGCGTGCGCCGTTTTCGGAGGGATCTATGACCGTAGGCGTTTCTACCGCCTCCCTCTTTCTAAGGGAAATGAACGAAGACGCCGTATCCGTGCTCAGCAAATTGGGTATCGGCACGACGGAAGTGTTTTTGACGACGCTGAGCGAATACACCGAAGATTTCGCGCGGCTGATCGCAAAGAGGCTGGGCGGCATGCGCGCTTATTCGGTGCATCTTCTGAATACCCAGTTCGAGCCGCAACTTTTCGCCGCGCATCCGCGCGCGAAGAAGGACGCTTTTGAAATTTTGGACGGGGCCATGCGTTCGGCGCGCCTGTTCGGTGCGGAGAGTTATACCTTCCACGGCATCACGCGCCTGAAAAAGAATTCCGTTCCGCCCGATTTTCGTAAACTTGCGCCCGCTTTCGAGGAGATCGAAAACTGTACGGAAAAATACGGGATCAGGCTCTGCCTTGAAACGGTGCACTGGGCGCTCTATAACGAACCCGGCATATTCAAAAAGATCAAAGCGCTGTCTCCCCGCCTCATGGGCGTGCTGGACGTAAAGCAGGCGCGCCTTTCCTGTTATCCGTATCAGATGTATGTCAAAGACATGGAGGGAAGCATTTCGCACGTGCATCTTTCCGACGTGGACGGGCAGGGCAGGATCTGTCTGCCGGGAAAGGGGACCTTTGACTTTACGGAGTGCTTTGCACGCCTGAAAGACGCGGGGTTTGACGGGCCCGCTCTCATCGAAGTGTATGCGGGCGATTATAAAGGATATGAGGAACTCAGACAGTCTTGCGACTATCTGTCGGAGATCATTTATAAACTCGGCTGACATTTCCTGCGGATACGTCCGCAGGCTTGTGCGGCGGTTTGTTTTTCACGATCGGGCTGCCCGTCTGCGGCAGAATTTTGAAGGGGATGGGAAATGACGAAATTGCGCACTGTGCTGCTCTCTGCGGCGCATCTTGCAATGGATATGACGACCGTCGCGTTTGTATACGCGCTGATCGGCATGCGCGGATCCGGCGGCGCGCAAACTGTGCAGAGCGTTTCTTCGCTTTCCGTCGCGGGATGCGTGCTCGCGTACGACCTTCTCGCATTCGGGCTGCAGCCCTTTATCGGGGCGTTCGCCGACCTGAAAAGGCGGGCCGCGCCTCTGCTGTATTTTTCGCTGTTCGGCGCGGGGATTTGCGTAGCCGCGTGCGCCCTTTGCGATTTTCCGCAGGGGATAGGCGCCTCGTCCGTGGCTTTGCTGGTATTTTTTTCGCTGTGCAACGCCGTGTTTCACGTTTCGGCGGGCGCCTTCGTCATCGCGGAAAGCGAAAAAAAGAGCGCTTTGCTCGGCATATTCGTCGCTCCGGGTGCGGTGGGCGTTGCGGTCGGGTTTGCAGACAAATTTTCGACATACGTTTTTTGCGGTTTCGGCGTTTTTTTGCCGAAAAACGCAAATGTCTTTGTGCAATCGTTGACAGATACGCCTTTTTGTTTTAAAATAAATAGGAAAATTCAGTCGATTCGAAACGGAGGATTAATATATGAATTACAGAAACAAAGACTGGCGCAACAGTATGCGCGTGACCGTCGATTACAACAACATGATGAAAAAATTCGTCGGAAACGACGGATTCAAAGATTCGGAACTTGCCGAAATGAAAGAAGCGGCCGCAGACGCCTTCGATTATGTCGCTGCCAACCGCGGCAAGGGCATGATGGGCTGGACGGAACTTCCGTATAACCAGAAAGAGATCGTGGAGGACATTCTCGCCACCGCGAAAGAGGTGCGCCGCAAATTCAAATATTTCGTCGTTTTGGGTATCGGCGGCAGCGCGCTCGGCCCCATCGCCGTATTCAACGCGCTCTGTCATCTGCATTACAACGACCTCGCCCCGTCCAAGAGAAGGGGCCCGAAATTCTATGTGGAAGACAACGTGGACCCCGAAAGAATGGCGGCGCTTTTAGACGTGATCGAGCCGGAAAAGACCTGCTTTAACGTGATCACAAAGTCGGGCGCGACCAGCGAGACGATGGCACAGTACCTCATCGTCAGCGATATTCTCGACAAGGCGCTCGGAGACAAGGCAAAAGACAACGTCATCGCCACCACCGATCACGAAAAGGGGAACCTGATCAAACTTGCCAGACAGCACGGTTACAAGACTTTTTATATCCCCGACGGCGTGGGCGGAAGATTTTCCGAACTTTGCCCCGTGGGGCTGCTTCCCGCGGCGGTGCTGGGGCTGGATATCAAGGCGATGCTTGCGGGCGCCGCATATATGGACGAAGTCTGCAAAAAGCCCTCCGTGTCCAAAAACCCCGCGCTTGCCTGCGCCGTACTGCAGTATATGGCGATGAAGAGGGGCAAAAACGTCGGCGTGATGATGCCTTATGCAGACAGCCTCAAATATATGTCCGACTGGTACTGCCAACTTTGGGCGGAAAGCCTCGGCAAAAACGTCACGCTGGACGGAAAACCCTGCAACGTAGGGCAGACCCCCGTAAAATCTCTCGGCGTTACCGACCAGCATTCGCAGGTACAACTCTACACCGAAGGCCCCTTCGATAAAGTCGTTACATTCCTCTCCGTAGGCAATTACCGCAAGACGGTCGAGATCGCGCACGGATGCGAAGATATTCCCGATGTGGCGTTCCTCGGTGGGCATACGATGAACGAACTCATCGCCGCGGAAAATGCCGCCACCGCTTACGCGCTCACCAAGGCGGGCAGGCAGAATTATACGATCACCCTCCCCGAAGTCAACGAATTTACGCTCGGCCAGTTGATGTATCTGTTCGAATTGCAGACGGCGTACACCGGCGCGATGTTCAATATCGATACCTACAATCAGCCGGGGGTAGAGGCGGGCAAACAGGCGACTTACGCGCTGCTCGGCAAAAAAGGCTACGAGGCGAAAAAAGCGGAACTCGACGCTGCGCCCAAAGCGGAAGAAAAATATATCGTTTAAGTTGCTGAAAAGGAAAGGGCCTGCGGAAAATTTTTCCGCAGGCCCTTTGATCGGGCGTTTTTGTACGGGGCGAAGAAATTATTTCCCCGTTCGTTTCAACATTTCGACCAGCCATTTCAGGTGCGCGATGCTCTCGTCCGAAATCCCGCTTACGTCGATGGTCTTTTTTGTTTCCAGCCCGAGCAGGTAGTCCGTGCTTACCGAAAAATAGCGCGCGATCTTGACCAGCATTTCCACGGAAGGCTGGATATTGTCGTTTTCCCAATTGGAAATACATTGCTTTGTAACGCCGAGGCTTCTTGCGAGGTCCGGCTGACTGATTTTATGTGCCGTTCTGAGGGCTTTCAGAGTTTCGCTGAACATTTTCGACCACTATAAGTTAATGAATTTTTGACTATTATACTATTTTTAATTGACATATTAAAAATACAATAGTATACTTATAATTGACAGATAAAACAGGGATTATGCGAATAAAGGCAAAATAAAACAGCGTAAGGGCGATGCCGGGATCGGATAAAGGGGAAAAGTGTTTTCACGACGTTCGGAAAATGCGGCGTTTAGCGGTCGTTCGGCGCCGTTTCGGCGTTCGGGCCGCTTTTATTTGAGAAAACAGATGAGAGATCATATATATATTTTAAAACGGGCGGGCCTGTCGATTGCCCGCCCGTTTTATGCGGCAGAAACGGCTGTTTATATGCATCCGGCCGCATAAAATGCAAAAAACCGCCCCGTCAGGCGGTTTTTTAGTTTGTGTGCCGGAATGCATATGTGTGCGAAAGCAAGTCAGTCTTTTTCGGGGAAAAGTTTCGAAAACATCTGGTTCACGTACCGCACGGGCACGAGATCGATCTTGTCCTCGAATTTTTTTACGCTCTTGAAATTTTTTGCGGGAAAGATCACCCGTTTGAATCCCATTTTTACGCATTCGTTGACGCGCTTTTCCGCAAAAGTCACGCCGCGCACTTCGCCCGTAAGTCCCACCTCGCCGAACACGGCGGTATATTTGTCTACGGGCACGTTTTTATACGCGCTCGCCAAGGCGGAACAGAGCGCAAGGTCGACCGCCGGTTCGTTCAGCCGGATGCCGCCCATCGCGTTCATAAACACGTCCTGGTTGTAAAAGGCGAGCCCGCACCGTTTTTCGAGCACGGCGATGAGGAGCACAAGTTTATTGTAGTCGATCCCGAGCGGCATGCGGCGGGGGAGCCCGTACGCCGTTTTGGCCATCAGCGTCTGAATTTCCACCATCATGCAGCGGTTTCCCGTTTCGGAAGGGGTGACCGCGCTTCCCGCCGCTTCTCCGCGGCTTTCAGATAAAAATACGCCCGAATAATCGGTCACGCCGAACAATCCTTCGCCCGTCATTTCAAAAACGCCCACTTCCTGTACCGAGCCGAAGCGGTTTTTCACCGCGCGCAGGATTTTATAATTGTCCTCTTTTTCCCCTTCGAAATAGAGCACCGTGTCCATGATGTGTTCGAGCACTTTCGGCCCCGCAAGGGCCCCTTCCTTTGTAACGTGCCCGATGATGAAAAAAGTTATGCCGCGGCTCTTAGCGATGCGCTGCAGTTTGCCCGCGCATTCGCGCACCTGCCCGACGGAGCCCGCCGCAGACGAAAGGGCGCTCGTATAGACCGCCTGGATCGAGTCGATGACGACAAATTTTTCTTCGCCGATCGCATCTTCGATATCTTCGAGGCAAGTCTCGCCCAACAACAGCAGATTGGGCGAGTCAAGTTTCAGGCGGTTGCAGCGCATTTTGACCTGAGAACAACTTTCTTCCGCCGAAACATACAGCACGCGGTGCGACTTGGAAAGGTGTGCGGAAACTTCCGTCAGAAGGGTGCTCTTTCCGATCCCAGGATCGCCGCCGATGAGCACCAGGGAACCGGGCACGATTCCGCCTCCGAGCACGTTGTCCAGTTCGGAGATGCCGGAAGAGATGCGGGCGACTTTTTCCTCTTTGACTTCCGACAGGGGAACGGGGCGGGATAAGTTGACCGACCGTTCCCGCTTGGCCGTTTTCTGCGGCGCGGCGGTCTCTTCGATCTCTTCTGCGAGAGTTCCGAATTTGCCGCAGTTCGGGCATCTTCCCAGCCATTGCGGGCTCTGTGCGCCGCATTCGGAGCATACATATACCGATTTTGCTTTTGCCATTGTTCGTTATCCTTTTTCAGTATGGTAGAGTGTCAGATTTTCAGACTGTCGATCTCTCTTTGCAGGCGTTCCAAAAATGCGGCCGCGTCATTGCCGTCCATCTGCGTATGATGAAATTGGAAAGAGATGCGTAAAATCGTTTTGAACAAGTGTTTTTTATATCTGCTCCAGATCAGGAACGGATTGTTGTAAATCCCTGCATAAATATTCACGGCCCCGTCGATCTCGCTGCGGGTAAGGGCAGAGGTGCCGATCACCATATAGTCATCGCCGGCTTCGTACGCCTGACCCGTATCCGATACGCGCGCGGTCAGTTCGTCATACTCTCTGCCGAACTTTTTGACGTCGTCGCTGAACGGGATATCGCAGGCAGCGATCCCACCCGCATGCGTCGGTACGATGACGTTGACCGCAAGGCGGTCGAAGCGCATCAGTTTGTCTCCCATCGGCAGCAGATAAAATTGCTTCGTTCCGGAAGCGGCTTTGCCGATACACCAGCACAGCAGCATGTTGAATTTATAGCCGCGGCGGCTCAGTTTGACCAGCCGCGCCACGTTCAGGGTCTTGAAGAAGGTGACCATAGGCATCGGCGCATGCATCCATAGTTTGAATGCCGCCGTGCGGTCCGTCTTTTCGGGATCGATTTCTTTCATGGTTACTTCCTTGCGTCCGCATCCGGCGGCAAAAGTTCGTGCATGTCCGCAAGCAGGGGAGAGATGTCGTAAAGCACGCTCTCTTCACTGCCGTAAAAACTGAGTTCGTTGTCCGCTCCCCGCCACCGGTATTCCTGTTCGTATTCGTCGAAGGTCAGCGTTTGGTCGATGTAAGAATAGGTGCCGTCTTTTCGCCGATATACGAGCACGCGGCACTCCCTGTTTTCGCTGAAAAAAGCGCGCAGGATTTGAACATCATCGGGCGGGTCGTAAAAAGAAATATCGTCTGCAGAAAAAACTATTGTATAGCGTACAGACTGCGGCCTGTTGGAAAAATTTTCCTGCTTTTGCTTTCCGTCGGGGGACAAATCCGAATTTTTCATAAAACCGCCGCGCGCGGGCGTTGTCCCGGAACACCCACAGCGCCGCGCCTGAATAGGCGTGGTGCGTTTCTGCTAGCATTCGTTTCATGAGCAACTGCCCCAGCCCGTTCCCCCAATATTGGGGCAGAGTATAGAGGGCCACGATTTCGGCATATCCCGACAGGTCCGTATCGCGTGCGGGACAATAAAAGAGCATGCCGCAAGGCACGCCGTCCCCGTGCGCGATCAAAAACGTATTGGATGGATTTTGCGTCATGGCGGTAAAAGCGGCGGTGTATCGCTCACTGTCGGCGGCGCTGTTCAGTTCTGCCGGCGGCACTATGTCCGCATAGGCCGCTTTCCAGGACAGTGTCAATATTTCCGCCAGCGCAAGCGCGTCGTTTTTATCCGCTCGACGAATAAGAAAATCCATTGATTTCTCCTTATTCAGAACGCAGCAATGCGTTGGCGATCACCGTGATCCCCTCGCCGCGCCCGATATAGCCCAAACCCTCGTTCGTGCCGGCAGAGATGCCCACGGAGGATTCGGGTATTTGCAGTACGTTTGCTAAATTTTGTTTTATTTTGGCGATGTAGGGCGCCAGTTTCGGCTTTTCCGCCACGATCGCCGCGGAGACGTTGCCTACAGCGAACCCCTCATTTTTCAGCAATCCGCAAACCCGCGTCAGCAAAGCGAGGCTGTCCGCGCCCTTATACTGCGCGTCGGTATCGGGGAAATAATGCCCGATGTCCGCAAGCCCCGCCGCGGAAAGCAGCGCATCCATCACCGCATGGCACAAAACGTCGCCGTCGCTGTGGGCGCGCAGCGCCCTGTCGTGCGGGATGTGCACGCCGCCGAGAACGACGTGGTCGCCCTCGCAGAAAGCGTGCGTGTCGATGCCGATGCCCGTGCGCGTTTCATTCATGGCAAAATCCTCCGCAAAGGTCAGTTTTTTGTTGCGCGTCTCGCCTGTGAACAGACGGGGCGGTGCGACGTACTTTGCATACACGCCCGAATCGTCGGTAAAAGCATCGTCCGGCGCGATTCGGCGGTAAGCGCTTAAAATCTGCGCAAAGGCGAAGCCCTGCGGCGTCTGCAGGGTAAAAACCCGCTCTCTTGCAGGGACTTCCGATATAAATCCCGCTTCGCTCACGACCGTCGTATCCGTAGACGGCAGGGCGCATACGGCGCTCCCGAACTGTCTGACCGTTTCGATGCAGTTGCCGATGACGTTCTGCGAAACGAAAGGCCGCGCCGCATCGTGTATCAGCACGTAGTCGGGAGGGGAGGGGAGAGTCGCCAGCATTTCGAGCGCGTTCTTGACCGATTCCGTCCGCGTGTCTCCGCCGCGGCAGAAAAGAAGCCCCCGCACGCCCGTAAGTTCCCGCTTTGCGCGTTCTTCATCGTCGGCGGAAACGGCCAAAACGATCCCCGAAACGTCCTCTCGCCGCGAAAACGCGCGCACCGTTCGGCAGAGCACGCTCTCTCCGTTCAGTTTTTCAAATATTTTATTGTGAGAAAAGCCCGCGCGGTTTCCCTTTCCCGCCGCGGGAATGATCGCAAAGATATTCATTTTTCACCTTCTGCCCCAACGTCGCATTCGAGTTGGCGGTCGAGCGGTTCTCTTTTTACGTGTTCGGCAATGATCTCTTCGGCGTCCCTGCATCCCATCGCAAGATAAAACGCCTGGCTTTCCGCCGCGGGATGGGAAGAAATATATAATTTTTCGGCACCTTGTTTTGCCGCCCATGCTTTGGCGAGCAAAAACAGTTTTTTGCCGATCCCTTTCCGCCGCGCCTCTTCGGAGACGTGGATGGAAGTCAGGTCACGGTAATTCCCCATTTTGCCCAAGGGCTCCGCTTCGACGGAAACAAAACCTTTCAGCGCCCCGTCGGCGAACGCGCCGTAAACGACGCCTCCCTTCTGTATCGTGCGGCGCAGGCAGGCGGCCAGAAACCGATAGTCTTCGAGGTTCCAGTCGTCCACAAAGGGCGCCGCCTCTTCGCGCCAGACACCGTCCGTTCTGCGCAGGCAGAAGTTCACGACCTGCCGCCTGGAAAAATCGGAAAAGAGGGGGAGGGCGATCTCCTCTTCGCAAAGCGTGCGGTATACGACGTCATTCCTTGACGATTTCATACAGAGATGCGGCCTCCTCTTTTTTGACCGTCTCTTTCAGGTCAAGCACGCGGAACCGAAGTTCCTCCGCGGAAAAACGGATCTCCACCTCGTCGCCGATTTTCAGATTGTAGGAAGGCTTTACGTCCTTTCCGTTCACGCTCACTTTTCCCGCCTTGCACGCCTCCAGGGCGATCGCTCTTCTTTTCAGTATGCGGGATACTTTCAGAAATTTGTCTATCCTCATAATTGCTCCGAACGCCTCCGTCTAATCAAAATTCGGGGCGGATATTCTCTGCCCAGGCCGATTTATTTGTCGTTTTTTGCAGGATCCGACCGAAATTTGCTAAGAAACGGAAAAATTCTTTTCAAAATCCAAAAAAGCGTTTGACTTTTCCTTGAAAATTTTATATAATACTAAACTGTATCATTATGGAATATAATGTGTTTTCTGCCCTTTTTTCGGAAAAACGGCAGAAAAAATGGCCCCGACGCCTATTTCTATATATAATATTGTCTTATATATAGCGGCGGGCAGCGCCGGCGATTCGATGTTTTTAATATTATACCGCAAATTTTTTGCAATGTAAAGGGCCCGCGGGGAAATTGCACGAAAAAAATTCCCGGGCATACTTTTCCGTTGTACCCGATCTTCAGCAAATCAATATAAGGAGCAAGCGAATGAATTTACCTATCCAAAAGTACGGCAAGACAGAGAGAAGGAAATTCGGCAAGATCAATGAGGTCATCGACATTCCGAACCTCGTAGAGATCCAGAAGAATTCGTACCGCACGTTCATCGAAGAGGGCGTGGGCGAAGTGTTCGAAGATTTCTCTCCCATTACCGACTACTCCGACCATTTCGAACTGTATTTTCTCAGTCACGAATTCGGAGACAAGTCCAAGTATGACGAAAAAGAGTGCCGCAACCGCGACGCGACCTATGCCGTGCCTCTTCGGGTAAAAGTGCGCCTTGTCAATAAGGTGAAGGAAGAAGTCATCGATCAGGACGTCTTTATGGGCGATTTCCCTTTGATGACGGAGAACGGCTCCTTTATCATTAACGGCGCGGAACGCGTCATCGTTTCTCAGTTGGTCCGCTCTCCCGGCGCGTATAACGAGTCGGAAAAGGACAAGTCCGGCAGGGAAATGTTCAAAACCACGGTCATCCCCAACCGCGGCGCCTGGCTGGAATTCGAACAGGATTCGCAGGGCGTCATGTGGGTGCACGTCGACAGGAAAAGAAAGATCTGCGCGACCGTCCTTCTGCGCGCCCTTGGCTTCGGGTCTGACGTCGCCATCACCGATATTTTCGGCGACGATAAGATGATCGCCGCGACCATCGAAAAGGATACCGCAAAGAGCGAGCAGGACGGCCTGATCGAACTGTACAGGCGTCTGCGCCCCGGCGAAGTCCCCACCGACGAGTCCGTGCGCCAGCATCTGCACAACCTCTTTTTCGATCCCCGCCGTTACGACGTGGTCAAGGTCGGCAGATATAAATTCAATAAAAAACTGAACATCGCATACAGGCTTCCCGGGTGCATTTCCGCGGACGATCTGTTCAATCCCGAAACGGGCGAGTTGATCGTCGCGAAAGGGGAGAAGATCTCCGAAGAGAAGGCGTTCGAGATCCAGAATGCGGGCATCAACGCCGTATACGTGCTCGTATCCGACGAGCGCGCGGGCGAAATGCGCCACAGGGTCATCGGCAACAATACCGTCGATTTCAAGGCGGTCTCCGATAAAAACCCCAAGAGTTTCGGGCTTCTGACGACCATTTATTATCCCAACTTCAAATTCTCCGAAAAGATCGCGGCCGCGGCGGAAAACGCGGACTTTGAAGAGGTCGCGGAGCAGTTCCGCGACGAGATCAACGCCGTCTATTTCACGGAAGAGACCAAGCAGACGGACGACGAGAAGCAGGAAGAACGCAAAAACCGCGAAAAGCGCAGGGAAAACCGCATCAAATTCGTCGCGGCGTGCAAAAAGTTCCATGAAATTTTGCGCCGTCCCGAAGTTTCGATCTCCGACGAGGAGAAAAAGACCATCCGTCCTCTCGTGGACAAACTCAATCACAGGCACATTACGGTGGACGACGTGATCGCGGCGGTATCGACCAACCTCGATCTCCGCTACGGCATCGGCACCATCGACAATATCGACCATCTCGGCAATCGGCGCGTCAGGAGCGTCGGCGAACTTTTGCAGAATCAGTTGCGCGTGGGGATCGCGCGCCTCGAGCGCCTCATCAAAGAGCGCATGGCCACGCAGGATCCCAACGAGGTCACGCCTTCGGGGCTCATCAACGTGCGCCCCGTCTCCGCGGTCATCCGCGAATTTTTCGGTTCCTCGCAACTTTCTCAGTTCATGGACCAGACCAACCCGATCGCGGAACTTACGCATAAGCGCAAACTGTCCGCTCTCGGCCCCGGCGGGCTCAACCGCGAGCGCGCCACGTTCGACGTGCGCGACGTGCACCACAGCCATTACGGCCGCATGTGCCCGATCGAGACGCCTGAAGGCCAGAATATCGGCTTGATCTCTTCGCTCGCGACCTTTGCGAAGGTCAACGAATACGGCTTTATCATGAGCCCGTACCGGCGCGTGCAGAAGGAGTACGACGAAAACGGGAAATGCGTGCTCGTGCGCGTTACGGACGACGTGCTCTATCTGACGGCGGACGAAGAGGACAAATACGTCGTCGCGCAGGCGAACGAACCGCTCAACGAGGACGGCACGTTCGTGAACGAGCGCGTGTCCTGCCGCCGTCGCGCGGACATTACGCAACTGCCCTGCGAAAAGATCGACTTTATGGACGTTTCGCCTAAGCAACTCGTCTCCGTTGCGACGGCGCTCATCCCCTTCCTTGAAAACGACGATACCAACCGCGCCCTCATGGGCTCGAACATGCAGCGCCAGGCGGTGCCTCTGCTCAAGACGGAGAGCCCCATCGTGGCGACGGGTATCGAGGCTGCGATCGCCAGGGATTCGGGCGTGATCGTAAAGGCCAAGGCCGCGGGCACGGCGATCGGCGTTTCTTCCAATCTGATCCGCATCCGCCGCGACAACGGCATGGTGGACGAATACAAACTGAAAAAATTCGAGCGCTCCAACCAGGGTACCTGCCTCAACCAGCGCCCCATCATCAGCACGGGCGACAGGGTGGAGGAGGGCGAGATCATCGCGGACGGCCCTTCCACCAACAACGGGGAACTTGCGCTCGGCAAAAATATCCTGATCGGCTTCATGGAGTGGGAAGGATATAACTACGAAGACGCGATCCTCATCTCCGAAAAGCTCGTGCGCGAGGACGTTTTCACCTCCGTGCATATCGAAGAGCACGAGACGGAAGCGCGCGATACGAAACTCGGCGAAGAGGAGATCACGCGCGATATCCCCAACGTCGGCGACGACGCTCTGAAAGACCTCGACGAGGACGGCATCATACGCGTCGGCGCGGAAGTGTCCAGCGGCGATATCCTCGTCGGCAAAGTAACTCCGAAGGGAGAGGCTGAACTCACCCCCGAAGAGAGGCTTCTGCGCGCGATCTTCGGCGAAAAGGCGAGGGAAGTGCGCGATACGTCCCTGCGCGTCCCGCACGGAGAGGGCGGCATCGTCGTGGACGTGAAGATCTTCACCCGCGAAAACAAGGACGAACTTTCCCCCGGCGTGAACAAACTCGTGCGCGTCTATATCGCGCAGAAGAGGAAAATTTCCGTCGGCGACAAGATGGCGGGCCGCCACGGCAACAAGGGCGTTATTTCGCGCATTCTGCCGGAGAGCGACATGCCTTTCATGGCGGACGGCACCCCGATGCAGATCGTTCTGAACCCGCTCGGCGTTCCTTCCCGAATGAACATCGGGCAGGTGCTCGAAGTGCACCTCGGGTATGTCTGCAAACAACTCGGCTGGAAGATCGCGACTCCCGTCTTTGACGGCGCGACCGAAAAGGATATCAAAGAATTATTCAAAGACAACAACATCGTCAACCCCGAAGGCAACGTGGACGGCAAGATCCAACTCTACGACGGGCGTACGGGCGAACCGTTCGAAAACCGCGTTACCGTCGGCCAGATGTATATGATCAAACTCATCCACCTCGTAGACGACAAGATCCATGCGCGTTCCATCGGGCCGTACTCGCTCGTTACCCAGCAGCCGCTCGGCGGTAAAGCGCAGTTCGGCGGACAGCGTTTCGGCGAAATGGAGGTCTGGGCGCTGGAAGCATACGGCGCCGCGCATATCCTGCAGGAGATCCTCACCGTCAAGTCGGACGATATCGTGGGCCGCGTCAAGACTTATGAGAGCATCGTAAAGGGCAACAATATTTCCGAACCGGGCATCCCCGAAGCGTTCAAGGTCCTGTTCAAAGAACTGCAGTCTCTTGCGCTCGACGTCAAGGTTTTGACGGAAAGCAAGGACGAATTGCAGTTGAAGGACTTCTCCGACATCGACAACGAGGAGGACGAACCCGAATTCCGCCGCGGCGAAGAAGAGGAGGAGATCGATTTCAACTTCGACGACGAGGATGAAGACGAGGACGAAGATTCCGGCATGGATTCCATCTTCGACGAAGACGAGGACGAACTGGATACGGACGACGATTTCACTTCCGCGGATCTGTTTGACGACGATCTGGAAGACGACCTCGATGACCTGGACGACTTCGACGACGAGGACGAAGCGGACGAACAGGCCGACCACGACGAAAATTAATCGAACGGGAGGATTTTTATGTACGAATTAAACGATTTTGACTCAATACAGATCGGAGTTGCGTCTCCCGAAAAGATAAGAGAGTGGTCTTACGGCGAGGTCACCAAGCCCGAAACCATCAACTACCGCACCCAGAAACCCGAACGCGACGGTCTTTTCTGCGAAAAGATCTTCGGGCCGACCAAGGACTGGGAATGCCACTGCGGCAAATATAAACGCATCCGCTATAAGGGGATCATCTGCGAAAAGTGCGGCGTCGAAGTGACCCGCGCAAAGGTGCGCCGCGAGCGCATGGGGCATATCGAACTCGCCGCGCCCGTTTCGCATATCTGGTATTTCCGCGGCGTGCCCTCGAGGATCGGGCTTTTGCTCGATATGGGCCCCAAACAACTTGAACAGGTCATCTATTTTGCGGCGTACGTCGTGCTCGATCCGGGCAATATCCCTACGCTTACGTACAAGCAGGTAATCAACGACAAAGAGTTGCGCGAACTGGAAGAACAGTACGGCGATTCGAGCGTGACCGGCCTGAAAGTCGGCATGGGCGCGGAGGCGATCCGCGAACTTTTGCAGGCGGTCGACCTTGACAAAGAGAGCAAGGAAGCGAAGGACATCATTGAAAACAATCAGAGCGGCGCAAAGCGGCTGAAAGCGGTCAAGCGTATCGAGATCATCGAGGCGTTCCGCAAGAGCGGCAACCGCCCCGAATGGATGATCCTGACGGTTTTGCCCGTCATCCCCCCCGAACTGAGGCCGATGGTGCAGTTGGACGGCGGCAGGTTTGCCACCTCCGACCTAAACGATCTCTATCGCCGCGTGATCAACCGCAACAACCGTTTGAAAAGGCTGATGGAACTGGGCGCGCCCGACATGATCGTCAAAAACGAGAAGCGCATGCTGCAGGAGGCTGTGGACGCGCTGATCGACAACGGCAGGCGCGGCAAGGCGATTTCCGGCCCTTCCAACCGCGAACTCAAATCCCTTTCCGGGCTTTTGCGCGGCAAGCAGGGGCGTTTCCGTCAGAACCTTCTCGGCAAGCGCGTAGACTATTCCGGCCGTTCGGTTATCGTCGTAGGCCCCGAACTCAAATTGTATCAGTGCGGCCTTCCCAAGGAAATGGCCATCGAACTGTTCAAGCCGTTCATCATGAAAAAACTGGTCGAAAGCGGCCAGTGCCACAATATCAAGAGCGCGAAGCGCGCCGTTGAAAAGGCAAAGGCGGGCGTGTGGGATGTCCTGGAAGGGGTCATCAAAGAGCATCCCGTGCTTTTGAACCGCGCGCCGACGCTGCACCGCCTGTCCATTCAGGCGTTCGAGCCCGTGCTCATCGAGGGCAGGGCGATCAAGATCCATCCGCTGGTCTGCGGCGCGTTCAACGCCGACTTCGACGGCGACCAGATGGCTGTCCACGTGCCTCTTTCCATCGAGGCGCAGGCGGAAGCGAGATTTTTGATGCTCTCTTCCAACAACATCCTCAAACTTTCCGACGGCAAGCCGGTCATGACGCCTACGCAGGACATGGTCCTGGGCGCATATTACCTGACGATCATCAGAAGGTACGAGGACAAGTGGTACGACGAGCGTCACAACGAAGTCCCCGAGGGCACGGAGGGCGCCGAACAGTACAGGGCAGCGCTCTACACTTCGGAAGACGAAGCGATCATGGCCTATCAGACCAAAGCGATCACTTTGCAGGACGAAATTTACGTCAAGCGCACGGTAAAACTGCCCGAGGGCAAGTTTTTTGCGGAAGACGGCTCTCCGCTCGAAGAGATCACCGGCCGCGTAAAGACCACGGTCGGCAGGATCATTTACAACAGCGCGATCCCGCAGGATCTCGGGTTCGTCAGCAGGGAAAAGCCTGCGGATTATCTCAAATACGAGATCGGCGGCAGCAATGCCTGCGACCTTACCCTTCTGAAAGACAGATACGAGGTCGCCGTCGACGGAAAAACTGTCCGTCAGGAACAGAGCGATACGGCCGTCGATAAGAAGATGATCTCCAAGATCGTCGACCGCTGCTTCAAGACGGGCGGCGCACCCAAAGCGGCGGACGTTCTGGACAAGATCAAAGCGCTCGGTTACAAATATTCTACGATCGGCGCATTGACGACGTCCGTGTTCGACATGCATATCCCTGCGGCGAAGCAACAGAAGATCGCCGAGGCGGAAGAGGCGGTCGAAAAGATCGAAAAGAAATACAACCGCGGTCTCCTCAAAGAGGAAGAGCGTTACAACGCCGTCGTCAATGTTTGGAAAAACACGACGGACGCGGTCACGGCGGAACTCAAAGCGAGCCAGGATAAGTTCAATCCTATCTGGATGATGGCAAATTCCGGCGCGCGCGGTTCCATCGACCAGATCAAACAACTTGCGGGCATGCGCGGCCTCATGGTCAACCCGCAGGGTAAAATGATCGAAATTCCGGTTAAATCCTGTTTCCGCGAGGGGCTTACCGTTCTCGAATACTTTATCTCCTCGCACGGCGGCCGAAAGGGTCTTGCGGATACGGCGCTGAAAACGGCTGACTCCGGTTATCTGACCCGCCGTCTGGTCGACGTTTCGCAGGACGTCATCGTGCGCGAGGACGACTGCTGCGCGGGCAAGAAGCCCCGCGGCATGAAGATCTCCGCAATTTCCGAAGACGGAGACATCATCGAAGATCTTGCGGATCGTCTTGCCGGCAGGTTTGCGGCGGAAGACGTCGTCAATCCCGCCACCGGCGAAGTGATCGTTCCCGTCAACGAGATGATCACGGACGATACGGCGAAAGCCATCGTCAAGGCGGGCATCACGGAAGTTTCCATCCGCAGCGTATTCACCTGCAATTCCCGTCACGGCGTCTGCGCC
>ERZ1106952.226-NODE-226-length-34343-cov-29.849831_pt1 | contig 34343 bp, 31 predicted proteins | sample MGYA00403677_ERZ1106952 | MGnify/ENA primary metagenome ERZ1106952 (study PRJEB35170, sample SAMEA104062415) | human gut metagenome | biome: human gut; feature: human-associated habitat; material: faeces | place: Denmark | collected 2012-05-14 ...
CTTCCAACGGCTATTTCGAGGCGCGGGTGCGTCGCAAAGGAATGTACATTGAGGCATCGGGGCGAGATTTCGAGACGATGCGTTCGCGCTTTCTGCAAAGGCTGACAGCCTTTTACGAACGTCCGCCCGTTCAACCGACCGAGGAGCCGCCTGTACCTGTGCCAACAGCAAAGACGGTACTTTTCAGAGAATACGGAAAAGACTGGCTGAAAATCAAAGAGCAGACGACAAAACCTTCCACTTTCAAAGAGTACGAACGCTCCTTCCGTGTGGACTTGGAACCGACCTTTGGCAACAAACCGCTCGCAGACATCACAAGGAACGACTTGCAAAACTACCTCTTCGGTATCGTGGGCGAAAATAAACACCGTAAAGCGGAAAAACTGGCGCTCATGCTGAATTGTATCTTTGACATGGCGGCAGAGGATTTTTCCATTCCGTCCCCCATGAAGAAGGTCGTCCTTCCCGGTTATCAGGTGCGGCGTGGACAGGCACTAACCGCGGACGAGGAGGAGAGGCTCGTCAAATACTGCAAGACGCATAAAGAAGTTGAAGGCACAGACGCTCTTCTCGTTCTTCTGTTTTTCGGTTTAAGAAAATCCGAACTTGCGAGCATAGAGATCATTGACGGCAAGTGGCTACAATGCGAGACGAGCAAAGAGCGTTTAGGGCAGAACGTGGTGCTTCGCAAGATACCGTTTACGCCTCAAGCAAGGAAATATTTGTCATTCATCGATTTTGAAAAGGCGAAAAACACAAATCTCAACACGGTCTCCACGCGCATGAAGCGGCTTTTGCCCGAACGGCACCCGCACGAACTGAGACACACGTTTATCAGTCGTTGCAAGGAATGTGGCGTTGCCTCAGAGGTCGTAAGCATATGGGCGGGACACAGTCTGAGCGGCACGATCACGTCGACGGTGTACACGCATTATTCGGAGGAATTTCAGCTAAAAGAAGCTGAAAAGGTAGTTTACTGACAAAAGTTTCCCCAAACCTATTTTTTGAAAAAGTAAAAATAAAACAAAAAAGCCCGATTTCGCGGGCGAAATAAGCAAAATACAGGGCAACGGACAAAAATTACTCCGAAAAGTTTCCCCAAAAGTTTCCCCAATTTGGGGAAGAAGCAAAAAAGCGCAAAAAGAAAGACACTATATATTGTGTTTCATTTTTTAGAAACTCTCAACATATAGTGTCTGGTGGCTGGGGTAGCTGGATTCGAACCAACGAATGACGGAGTCAGAGGCAGTCCGACACGGCGCTATACACAATAAATAGTGTTTTTATTTTTATTATTGCACTATATGTTGTGTATTTTTATTGCCGTTTTGATTTAGTCCCAAATTAGTCCCAAGTGATTTTCTAACACTTTTACGGCAATGTTCTATCGCTTTCAAAAAGGACGACTTTTTATGTCGTCCTTTTTCTTATAATATCCAATTGCCTCCTTTATCGGATGTCCTTCCTTTGATATATCCCTTCTTTTTCAAAGATTGTATCAGTCTGTCAATCGTTGCTTTTGAAAAACCTGTCTTTTCAGCCAAAGACGCCCTTGTAATTTTTCCATTCCTTCTCATTAAATCAAGCACCTTTTTCTCTTTTTCGGAAGGATTTACTTCCTCATTTACTTCCTCATTTACTTCCTCATTTACTTCCTCATCCCGCAAAAAGATCGTCGTTCTGAAAATATCCCCGTCCTCAAATTCAGGAAGTTTGCCGGAATAGATTTGAGAATATTTTTTCATATTCCGCACGCCGGAACCAAGTTCCTCCGCCCAGCCAATCTCTTTGAATACTCCCGCTATCACGGGGTTCTTCGGATAGGGACTAAAATCATCCAGATCTATAACGCCATAGCTGCGGGCATTGTTCCCGTTTTCCGTCGTTACACGATCTGCCGTTATAATAAGCTTTGCAGGAAATGCGCTGGAATATTCTCTGTGGATCAGCAAATTCGCCACAACCTCCCGAAACAGCCTGTTGCGGACATCTATGCGCCGGTCTCCGTCCATATAAAATTTATCGTCAAGATGCTTTTCTATAAAAGCCATCAACCGACTATAACTTTTAATTAAATTGCATTTTATCTCGTCCCTATCGTCATAGCGGTCGAGATTTTCTTTACGGTAAACGGCATCCGTCTTAAAATACGGAATCGCAGAAAGAATAGCTTCATCCTTGCCGAAAAGAAGAATACACGCAAGAGTATAACCGGACTCCCCTGTCTGTAAATCGCGCTTATATAGCCCGCAGCTTTTCAAGAGTTCTTCGTCGGTCAGTTTCTCCCACGGATGATTCGGCTGACGATTGACCGCCATGATCCGCACTTCTCGAATGGTTTCGGTTTCCAAATCATTCAGCGTTGCATACGGATAAATGGTATTCTCCGTAAACTCGCGCTGTTTACGAATATACATCTGCGCTACGAGATGAGAATTCCCCGTAATATCAAAGTCACCGTCTTCATTGCGGTCGTAAATCTTTCCTGCCGTACTGTGCACCTGTGAACTCTCCGGCACATAAATATGGAGAACGGTCTTGCCCTCAACCTCACATTCATCGGTATGCAAGTAGACCGTAGGAGCGATTTTATTGGCATTATTGCAGAGCGAACTTATATCTTTCTTAAGCTGCGGCACACAACTCTCCTCAACACCCGTAATAGCACCGTCATCGGCAACGCCGAGGAAAATATCTCCGCCCATACGGTTCAGGAACGCGCAAATCGTTTCAAAGAGATTTTTGGGCAGTTTATTTCTGCACTCCTTAAATTCTGTTGTAATGCTTTCGCCCCCGGCAATCTTTTTCAGAATGTCCATAAATCTCTCCGCAACATTTTTCTGTATTATACCATATTGCGGCTAAAAAAGCAATTCGGGTATAACCCACGAATAGAATTACATTTTAGTCAAATCCATTTAACTGAAAATAAATTCGGCGTAAACTATCGAATATTTTTCGGATTTATACCAAAATTTCGACGGTTGAAACATTTTAACAAAACACAAATTCTTTCCTTCCGATTTTTTTGCCGTTTCAGGCAGGGAGTCTGGCACAGCGTTTGCGGAAGTCAAGGGGCAAAATTATTGCTGAAAACATAGAAATATATTCTATCGGGAAGCCGAGTCGGTCGAACAGACCGGCTCGGCTTTTTTGTGTTCTTAAAAGTTTTTTCGACATATACGCAATAATTTTTCTTGTTCCCGTTGACTTCCGAAACAGACGAAAATGTTATTTGCTTTTCAACTCACGCAGTGCCTTTTGTTCCCTGCTGAAAGGCAAAAATAAAAAATCGGAGGAATAAAACCAATGAAAAGAGTAGTTTACAGCATTTCCAAATTGAATAAGTTTGGAAGCAACAAGATGACCGGTGTAGGGTTTATCACCGACAGTGATCTAATCATCGCCTGCGTCAGTCAGAAAGGCAATCCATATATCCGCGTGTTTGAAGATTGCGTTAAAAACTGCCATGCGATACCGAACCGCGACGGCGAGTTCAAAGGAGCACACTACGAGATCCGCGAAGTCGAAATCGAGAAAAACGGTTCTTACGATACACGCGAAATCGAGATCGAATATTCCGTATGGTATAAGCTGGTCTAAAAAGGAGACACGATATGAAAAACAAATTTTATCTCAAAGAATTTCAATTCTTCGACGGGGAAGATACCGTCGTATTCAACATTCTGTCGGTAGACGGTGACAAAATCACCGTCGCCGTCACCAAATGCGGTAAAATCAGTGTTTCGGATTATGAACTGCATACCGATAAAAACGGGCTGTATTTTGAGTACGGCGTTGCCGGAAAGGAACACATCCACATCGACGATTTTGAGGAGGCAGAATAATGGAAAATTGCGAAAAGCACAGCAACGGCGATTTGGCACTGCCTTTGGGTTCGGCGTCCTTTTTGCAGCAACAAAAAACGCGCATATGAATATGCGCGTTTTTTTATTGTTTCAGTTCAATCACACCGCAGAATGTACGCCGCGTCAAGGGAAACACAAACCAAACCCAAAAAGCGATCCCGACGACGCATCGGCAGGATCTTTATAATACCGCTTGCGTTTATTTCAAAACTTTTGCCCGAAAAAACGGCACATTTCCGCAAAAGCGTTTTCACGGTTGAACGGGCAAAACGCTTTTCCGTATGCGGCAGAAAAACTCCGCCGCATATGACAGCGAAAACTAACACAAATTTATATCAGCCCTTGACGGCACCCACAGAAACGCCGTTGATGAGCACCTTCTGAAACAGGAAGAACAGCACAATGCAAGGCAACAGCATGACCGTTGCCGCAGCCATCTGCACATTGGCGGGCGGGATAGAACCGGCGTTATTGACATATCTGTAATACAAGCCCAGCGAAAGATTGTACAGCGACTGCTCGTTGATGTACAGCAGCGGCGTCATAAAGTCGTTCCAACAGCCCAAAAAAGACATGAGCATGACGTAACCCGCGATAGGCAGGCACATAGGCATGACGATAACCAGATAAATGACGAATTTATTCGCTCCGTCTACTTTTGCCGCCTCGCACACCGAATCGGGGATCCCCTTCATGTACTGCCGCATCAAAAAAATGTTGATGGCGCCGCCGCCGCAAAAACCGGGAACGATCAGCGGGAGCCAGGTATTTGTCCAGCCCATGCCGAAATACAGCTTATACAGGGGGATCTGCATACAGATAGCGGGGAGCATGAGCGTTGCGATGACAACGGAGAACACCGCCTCTCTGCCCTTGAATTTAAGCTTTGCGAACCCGTAGGCGCAGAGGCTGGAAGAGAGCGTGATGCCCACCATATTGACCACGCCGATAATGAGGGTATTTTTCAGCCACCAAAAATATCCGCTGTCGATCGCCTTGGGGAATGCGGCAAAGGTAAACGCCGAAGGAAAGAGCAGGCCCGAGGCAATATCCTCGTCCGTCATGAATGCCTTTAAGATAAGTTCGACGACGGGGAACAGAAAAATCACCGCAAAGAGCACCAGCACCGCATAGCGGACGGCCAACCCGACGGCGCGTTTCGATTTGATCGTTTGCATCACACTTCCTCCCCGTAGTAAACCCACTTGTTGAACTTGAACGTTACCGCGCTGATGACTGCAATGATGACAAAGAGCACCCAGCTCAGCGCACACGCCGTCGAAAGATCGGTGCTGTTGTAAAAGTCATAGATACGCACAACGATAAAATTGAGCTGTTCTTTGCCCGCCGGCTCAATATTGAGGGTAACGACGTTGGAGAAGATCTGCAAGGAGTTGATGATGCCCATGATAAGGTTGTAAAAGATCATCGGCGTGCACATGGGAATGATGATCCTAAACAGCCGCACGAAATAATTCGCGCCCTCCAGATCCGCCACTTCGAACATGGAATCGGGGATCGCCTTGATCTGCGCGATCCATAGGATCATATTGCTGCCGATGGTGAACAATCCCATAAGAATGAAGGTAAAAAACGCCGTATTTTCCGAGTCGTAAAAGGGAAACGGTTCGGCGCCGAATGCAGCGAGGACAACGTTGAACGCGCTCGTTTCCGAGCCGTTCGCAAGCGAAGACCACAAAATACCGCTGACGACGGCGGGGAGCATGACCGGAAGATAATAGATGACGCGGAACACCTTGACGCACTTGAAATCCTTTGCGAGAAAGAGAGCGAGCACGAAAGACAAAACGAGATTGAGGGGCAAAGAGATGACTGTGAATAAAAAGGTACTGCCGATGGACTGCCAGATCTGTTCGGAATACACCCCGAAGAGGTTCTGATAGTTCTGAAAGCCCACGAACTCCCCCATCCCCGCAACCGTCGTATAGGTGCGCGTAAAGGAATAGCACAGGGAGGAGATCATCGGCGCGAGCGTAAAAACGGCGATGCCGATGACGACGGGCAGCACGAATGCAAACGAGCTTACCCATTCCAAAATTTTTCTTTTTAGCGCCGTATGCGTGTTTTTTTCCATATTTGACCTCTTGCAGGCAAACGGAAGAAACGACGAATCCGTTTCTTCCGCGCACCCGGTATGTACAGTTCAGATTATACGTTCAAAGAGCCTTCGATCCTCGTCATCATGACATTTTTATATTGGTCGATTTTGGCGTAGATCTTATCGTAGTGAGTCCTGTTCCCTGCATCCACCGTCAGGTCGGCCGGCCAAAAACCGTCCTTTACGACATATGTCATGATGGAGATGGAGTTTTCGGAAACCGTTTTTTGCGCGGTCGCGGGGAAACAGAAAATATCGTTGACCGCCATGGTTTGCTGCCCCTCCACCTCATCGACGAACGCCTTGTGATTGAGCTCTTTTCCGCCGTATTTGAGCCATTCGCCGCTCTCCTTCATGGACATCAAAGAGGGAACGCCCATGCCGAGCTCGCCGAACGCGTTCTGCCCGTCTTCGCTCGCGATGTACTTGACAAACTCCCACGCGTAGTCGGCATTGGTCATCTTTTCCGACGTGCCGGCCTTGACCTCGGCGTTTTCGGAAACGCGCTCCGCCGCCTTTTTGGTGATAGCATAGCCGCTGCACCCTACCCCCACATAGTCATACGGGAAAGGCAAAAATTCCACGGTAAAAGTTGCGTTTGCCGCCTTTACGTCGCCGAGCGAAGGGCGGGTGGTGAACCAGAACGCCGCCTTTTTGTTGGGGAACGCCGACGCGCCGCCCGATGCGAGGGACTGACGGATATAGCCGGGTTTGGACAGATCTTTATACAGATCTCTGTATGCGGCGACCGTTTCGGGCGTATCCACGCTCAAAACTTTCGACCACTCCGTCGCGTCGCCGGCGAGATTGGAAGTATCGATCATCTTGCCGCCGTAATGACGGATCATCGCCTCGTAAACGGGCGACCAATTATAGCGCGCGTCGACGACGTTGGTGCCCTTGGTCAGCCCCGCCTTCTTCTCGGCGTCGGTAACGGCGTCGGGATTTTCCTCGTTCGCCTCGATCTTTTTGAGCACCGCCGCGCAGACCTCGTAAAAAGTTTCGGTGTTCCACGCCTTTTTCAATTCCTCGAAACTGCCGTAGCCTGCATACATCTGCCCGTTTTCGCCGGGGACGAGCGCGAGCATATCCTTATTCACAAAGGTAACCACCTTGTTATAATCGCGGGGCATAAACCAGATCCCCTCGTCCGTTTCGTTGTAATGCGTCGTGTCGATGAGTTCGGGATAAATGCCGTCGAAAGAGAAGGTGTCGTCCGCCTCGTCGAAGGTGCGCAGGTCTAAAAAGTGTCCGCGCGAAGAGTACGCCGCATGTTGATCGCCGGGGGTGAATACGACGTCGGGGAAGTTCCCCGTGGCGACGAAATTGTCCATCGCCGTGCTGTACCCGCCGGGGAGCTGCACCTGCTGAACGACGACGTTCGTATACTTCTCCTGAAATCCGTTCTTGTACTTGCGGAACGCCTCCTGCTCGGTAGCGGTGCCGAGCACGCCCACTTGAATGGTTACTTTGCCCTCTGTGTTTTCTTCCTCTTCTTTGAATGGATCGGAACAGCCGACGAACACTGCGGCGCTCATGACGAGCGCGAGCAAAACAGTTATAAATTTTTTCATCATATGATACACTCCTTTCAGGTCAGCGCACTTCGACCTTGCAGCCCTTGAACGGCACGGTTACGGTAACCTGCCCGTCTTTTTCCGTAAAGTCATTCGTTTCAACGCCGTCGATATAGACCTTCTGACCGCTTGCTTTGCCGAGCGTGATCTGGATCTTCAATCCCGTCGTCTTGCCGCGGACATAGGAGATCTGCACGAAATTTTCCCCTACGCTCAGGTCGTAATTCACGCTGCGGAACCGCAGATTCTCCATCTTCCACCAATCCAACGGCGAGGGAAGAGAAGGCGCCACGGAGAGCACTCCGTCCGCACCGCTTTCGATGCCGAAGAACCCATAGGGAATAGCCGCGAGCAGGAGCGCCGATTCGAGGAACTCCTCATCCAATCCGATGCCGCCCGCCGTGCCGCCGCCCTGCATACTCACGCCGATCTGGGCGTAATATTCACGGTAAAAGTTTTTGGGATTGGTCGCGTCGATGCCCGCATCGTCTGCAACTTTTTTGACTTTTTCATACCAGCTTTGAATGCCTTTGAGCCGTTCAAATCCGTTGTCTGCGCCGTACACATCGATGCGGCTCATCAGGTCGTAATAGCTCAAATACATGATGGCGCCGCCGTCCTGCACCTGTCCGCCGAATTCATTGGACGCGCCCCAGTTGAAGACATATTGATTTTGGTTGCGCACCGTCGTCGAGCGGGGCGCGAACTCGTAGTCGTAAATGCCGAGCGTGCCGCTGTCTGCGAAAGAGCCGTCTTCCTGCACGCGGGTACCTTTGAATCCCGCCGCGTAATTTTTCTCCTTGTCCGCATCGTCATACCCGGGCGCAGCCGCCTTGTCCTGCTCGACGATGCGCGCGCCGCTCACCCAATCCATGATGCTCTTCGCCTGCTCGTCCGTCGCGATGCCCGCGGCGACCGCCTCGAGGTTGAACATGATGAAACCGTAGTCGATGACATCGCCGTACGCGTTGAATCCCTCGACGAACCTGCCCTTTTCCGCATCCCAAAAACCGGTCTGCTCCTCGACATTGAGGGGCGCCTGCAACTTGGTGCGGATGGTATCGAGCAAAGCGGTGAGCGATTCGACCGTCTGCGTATAGGTCGCCGTTCCCTCCGTGCCGCTCGAAAAATCTCCCGTCTTTACGGTGGGCATTTCCGCCACGATCCCCGCCTCTTTCGCCATCTTTTCGAGGTAGAGCATGGATTCGATCGCCTTATAGTAATAGATATTCGTGTAGAAACCGTCGGGTGCGCAGGAGATGATGTCCCAATATCCGTTGCCGATGCTGCCCGTGTAGTCGTCGTTGGTCGCCCCTTCGTGCCCGACGAAGAAGTTTTCCATCGTGATCAGCCCGCTCTTTCCGTTGCACACGTCGATGAGGAACTCCGCCGCCTTTCTGAACCTCGGCAAATTCTCTTGGAGATATTCTTTGTCGCCCGTGAACTCGTAATACATCTTCGCCGCGCGGAGCAGCAGCGCATTGTTGTTGGTTTGGCGGGTATCGAACTGCCCGCGCACATAATTGAACTTGACATCCGCATTGATAGACGCACCCTCACGGATGACGGGAGTGATGCGGATGCGGGTGATCGCATCGTCGCTGTCGTCTGACCGGCCCCAAGCCTCATTCTGATACATGGGGAAGTACAGGCATTTGTTGAACTTTGCCGAAATAGGATCCGGGATCGTGGCAAACTCACTGTATTTGACCTTGTGCCACACGTCGCCCGTTTTTTTGTTTTGCCACTCGACGAGAATGTCGGTAAAATTGCTCTCCGCGCCGATGGAGTCGTTGTCGCTCATGCGGATATCCACTTCGAGGAAGGGAGAATACTTGGGCACGATGTGCGTGTCGTCTCCCGAGGTGAAGGAAACGGATTTCATGCGCGAATTGGAAACGGAGATGAGCCCGCCGCCCACGGAGGGCACGGTATCTCTGTCGTTGACCTTGACCGTCCAATTCTCCGCCATGCCGTCGTCGTTCCACTCCCAGCCCTGGCTGTCGCCCTCCACGAGCGCATAGTCGGGGAACGGCCATCCCTGCCCGAAATAGGTGGTCGGGAGGCCGATTTCCGGCTGCAAAGACTCCTTGTTTGACCATGTATAACCGTATTTATCGACGGGAACGTTGCTCGTCCAATCCTCGATCATCGCGTACCTGTCGTCAGGGACGGAGGTTTCGGAATCGAAGTACATGAGGCTCATCGCCTCCCACTCCTTGTTGAACATGACGGAGGAGCCGAGCGCGCCGTCGCCGATGCGCAGGTTATCATAGCGCAGATGCCTGTGCAGATAGTCGTTCAAAAAATCGTCTAATCCCTCGTCGGAGGAGGAGAAGAGCAGCATATTCGAGCTGCCCTGCTCCCTTCCGTACTCATAGCCCGGAGTGTTGCCGCCTCCTCCGCATCCGCAGAGAAGAAACAGGGTTGCGGCGATCCCCGCCGCGAGAATACCTTTTATTTTCATGCTTTCCTTCCTTTTTTAATGGTTAAAACTGCCCCGGCTGCGAGCGCGCATACAGCGAGCGCTCCGAACGCAAACGATGCGGAAGAGTTGCAGCCGCCGCTCTCGCCTCCGCTGTTTTCCACCTTGACCGTAAAAGAGAACTCCACGGTCTTACCGCTGCCGTCCGTCGTCGTCGCGATGAGCTTGACGGAATTGTCGCCGGCTTTGAGTTCGCCGCCCTCGATGCTCCAAGGCGCGTTTACGCCGTCCTTGAAATAGACGGTGAACAAGTTCTTATCCAAAGCGGTAACGTCCTTGAGGGCAAGGGTTCCGCCCTGCTCGATCTTCACGCCGTCGTAATACACTTCGTCGAACTCGACGGAAGAGATGACTTCCTGCTCCTCGACCTCGACAAAGCCCTGCGTATCCTTGTCGTAAGTAAAGGTTACGTCCTTTGCGAGCTTGCCCATAGAAGGCACGGTGAAACCGGCGAGGAACTTGATCGTCCAATCGGGATCGGGATCGCTCAGATCGATGGCGTACGGGGTGCGCTGACCGTATGTACCGTCTTGCTCGTCGATGGAGTTGGTACGGAACACGATCTGCAGCTCGTTCTTGTCGTAATGGACCATGACGACGTTCATCGACCTGTAATCTTCGGTCTCCTCCATATTCATCCACTCTTGTATCGTTTTTCCGTTGAACAGGATCTTCGTCTGGCAATCCTGGAGGAACCCGTAGGAGAGGAGGAATTCGATGGTAGAATCGTTGTAGCCGATATTCTCGGAGGTTTGCAGCCATGCTACCGTGGCATTGATATGCCTGTACTGCACATCGGTAATGGGCTGATCGAAATACACCTTGAAAGCGATGTTGCCGTCCGTATCGACGGAAACGGGGTTGGAAACGGAGGTAACTTTGATGTCGTGATACTCCACCTGGCTCAGGTCGATATCTTTGCCCCAGCCGCCGAATTCGTACTTATATTCCGCGCCGACGGCGATCGTACCGCCGCGGGGAGGCGTAAATTCGTCCAAAACGGAGAAAGTTACCTTGGAAATGACGTTGCCGTCTGCGTCTACCACGCCGCCCGCCGCCTGCGGGATCTTTGCGCTGACGTAGATGGAAATCACGTCTTTATCGGTGAACATGACCTTGACTGCGTCCGCAATGGTCGCGCCATCCGCGCCCTTCGCCGCGAGCAGTTCCTCGATCGTTTTTCCGTTGATGACGAAGAAATCCTTCACCCAACTTTCGTTCGCGATGTTGACCAAATTTTCATACGCGTCGCCGCGCACGTTCTTGGAGAAGTGCAGTTCGAATACATACGCATCCGCCGCGGAATCGTAACGGAAACCGCTCATGCCCGTATATTTCAGCTCGATGTCGTCGTCCGCGTCATAAGAATCGGTTACATCGACGGTAAATTTGCCTTCTTCCGCACTATATGTGAGAATATAGTAATGCGCGAGCTCTGCCGCCTTCTGCGCGTTGGGCGAGCTGGGGATATCCGTATAGAAGGGCAGGCCCTTGAAGAGGACCAGCACGTCGCCGTCCTGCCAGGCCGCCTGCGGAACTTCGATCTGCAAAGTGTTCGCGGTGTTGAATTGAAGGATCCTTACCCCCTGCATCTGCGAGAAGTAGGTACCGTTGAGCATGACAAAATCGGCCACATCCATCGAGTCCTGCGTCGGGAAAGACTCGACGCTCGTCAGCGAAGAAAGATTGATGCCGATATTGACAAACGCTTTGGCCGGCTCGCCCTGCACGCCGCCGTCGACCTTGTCGCCCTTCTGCACGTTCATCTCGATGGGTTTTAGAACGACGATCGCATTCCAGTTCGGATCGATGTACTTAAAGGATTGCTCCTCTTTGACCTCAAATCCCGTTTTTGTAAATTTCAGCCCCTGCATGATGGTAACGACGTTATCGTTGCCCAGCTTGCCGTCGCCGCGGATGATGCTTTGCGAGCGCGCGTCGATCCATAGGGTAACGAAATTCACGCCCTCCGTATTTGCGCGCACGGTCGCATTGACGGGTTCTTCCGCCGAGCCGACGTTTTCCTGACGGATCTCGGCGAGCGTTTTGCCGTTCACCTTGATATATTCGTTGAACCACGCCTCGCCGGCGATATCGTCGGCCGGGGCATACCCTTCAAACACGTTCTCGGAGAAATGGATCTGCATACCGTACAGGTTCGTATCCGCAGCATAGTGTCCGAGAGCCATTCTCGCCACGACCACTTCGCGGTAGTCGGAATACACCTTGGTCAGGGTGAACGCGCCGTTCGAATAGACGAGTTTATACGCCTCGTCCAGGCAATATGCGGCGGAAAGGCCGGGCGCATATTGTTTCGCAAAGAAGGTAAAGCCCTTCGGGATCTCGATCGTATCTCCCTCCTGCCATGCCCATTCGCCGTCGTTTTTCAACAGTTGGACGATGGAGTCGGTCGCGAGGTTGAAATTGCCGACCGCGGAATACGGCTCGCCGTTGAGCGTGATGCCCGCGGGAACGGGATTTGTAACGGCGGTATCGAATGCGACGCTCGAGGTGAGGTCGAGATTGACGTAATTGCCGGCAGCCCCGACGTTCTTCAACCCGATGGGTACAGCGAATACGACGTTCCCGTCCGCCACGGAGGCGACGCGGAACTCGAAGTCTTTGGTCAGCTTATAGGCGCCGCTGCCGTCCGCGTTGTAGACGGTAAAGCCGCTCTTGAAGAGGACGACGTCTCCCACCGCCCAGGCGAAAGTTTTGCCGTCTTCGGGCAAAAAGCCGAGAGCCTGTACGCCGCCGCTCTCCACGACGGCGAGCTGCGCCCCGAATTCGGAGATCGCCGCTCCGTTGATGGTAACGTTGTTCAACGCGTTTTCCTGCGTGTAAAACAGCACTTTGCCGACGTCCGGCACGTCCGTTGCGCCCGTCATGTCGATGTTTCCGTCGAGCATGAACCCGGCGTTTATCGCCGTACCGCTGCCGAGCGGCAAAAATTCGGCTGCGGGCAGCCCCTTCAGCTCCTTATTGATGCCAGTAACCGCCATCGGCAGGTTTGCGTCCGCCGTCTGCCATGCGACATAGCATTTGCCGTTCCTGAAATCGCTGCGCGTAACGTTCAGCGTTTCGCCGTTTTGGCCGATGACCTCCACGCCGTCGAGCTTGATGTACGACTTATCCTCGCCGCCCTCGCCGATATAGATCTCGACCTTGAAGTAGGAGGTGAGGTCTGCGGGTTTGCCCTGTTTGATGCCGATGACATTGCTGGCCGCGTAGCCGTTGCCTAGCTGCATACCCCCATCGCCCATGAGCATGGAAACCTTGACATAAGCGTAGGAAGAGCCGGCGGGATACAGGCTGACCGACTTATCGGGGACCTCGCTCACGTCGTCGAAGAGGTGAAAGAACGCCCAATTCGTCGGCGTGGTCTTCGCATAGAAGTAGTTGACCTTGGTAAGGTCGAGTTCCGTCCGGTTGTAGGAAACGATGCTGCCCGAAGTGAAGTTGAGAACGGACGCACCCTCGTCGTTGATGGTGATCGTGTCCATATTGGCGTTCTGATACCACCCGTTTTCGTCGAATCCGTTGCCTGTGGCGGCGAACGCAACGCCTACGGAGAGTGATGCGGCCATCATAAAAGCCAGCACAAAAAGTAATACTTTCCTCATAGAAACCTCCCTTAAAATTAACGTATGTTCAGCCTTTCGGCTGTTTTTTCCGATAAAACTGTTCTTCGTGTTGCACACGAAGAAGGGGTACCCCTTCGAAATAGTAACTGTACGGAGTATACCCGCAGCGGCTATACGCTGCTGCGCTCGACGAGTTTTGTGCCGATTTTGCGGACGGCGTTTTCAGAAACGTCGTCGTCGAGGATAAAGTCGACGTAGGCATACCCTTCCGCCTTTTTGTCCACCTGTATGGTGGTGAGCGCAGGGAGAAAAAACCCGGTAAAATCCAGATCGTCGCAGCCGATCACCGACACATCGCGCGGCACGCTGTAACCGTGTTCGAACAGCGCTTTGAGCGCGCCGAGCGCCATCATGTCGGTAAGGCAGAACACAGAATCGAAGGGCACTCCCGAACGGATAAGCTTTTGGCACAGCTCGTAGCCGACGTTGTGCGCCTTAGCCATGGGGTAATTCCCGCAGAGGATGCGGCGGCTGTCGTATTCAAAACCGCATTTTTCGGCATTCTGCTGAAAATAATTGATGCGTATATCCGTAGGCATCAGCCACTCCTCGATACCCGCCACGAATGCGGGGCGCGTTCTGCCCGCGCGGCGAAAGCACTCCATCGCCTGCCGCACCCCCTCCGTATAATCGACGATCACCTTCGGCCCCGATTTTGTACAGTTGATAAGACGGATTCCCTCTTCCCGAAAGATGTCGTACCAAGAAAAATCGCAGGTGAACATGGCCAAATTGACGATCCCGCACACGCGATAGGACAAAAGGTCATCCAAAATTTTGCGTACATCTCTGTCCTTGATGGCAAACATGGAAATGATGCAGTCCTTTTCCTCCGCGCGTTCCACCATCGCCTCGACGAGATGCATATAATAAGGATTGAGCAGGTCTTCGACGAGGACCGCTATAATGTTGCTCTTGCTCTTCCGCAGATTGGACGCAAGCTTGTTGGTATGATAATTCAACTCCTCGATGGCCGCCTTTACTTTTACGCGCGCCTCCGCGGAAACATAGCCCTTTCCGCTGATGACTCGCCCCACCGTTGCGGTGGATACCCCCGCGCGCTCGGCAACTTCTTGCTTTGTAACCATATTATTTCTCCCTTATATGTCCACCTGGACACATTCCCCAAAATATGAACCGCCCTTCTTTGCCCGGAGCGAAGATACGGACGGCGCGGAGCACTTTGACACCTATTCTTACGCTGCCTCACGAAAGCGCCCTTTCGCTCGGCGAACCGTTTTCCCTGCGGCGCGGCAAATCTTTTTGTTTGTGATAAAACATCGATTTACCGCAAAACGCGATCGCCTCGCGATCATATGTCTTCGTAGACACAGTTATATTATCACAAAAATTGTGAGTTGTCAATACCTTTCATGAAAAAAATTGATCATGAATGTTATGTTACACTTGACGTGTTAAAAGCCGTAGGCTGTTATGCCTCTGTGTTTTTAACACGTTATTTTTATTTGGTGGCGACCATACGCAAAGGAGAAACAGCAGCAAAATGGCACGAACAGAACAGAATGTAGTTGAGAACGAACAGAAAGCCGAAGCAATGGAACAGAACAGAGCGGAAGCGAGAAAACAGGACGAACGGACGGAAACGGTAGTAAGCGTAGCGGAAGCAGCTTTTGAACGAGGTTTGGACGGGAACGATACGGAAGAAACCGCGGAAAAGAAATCGAAAGCAGAACTGCCCGCGCTGTATATCTACCGTAGACCGTACACCAACAAATCGGACGGCAAGAAGTATTGGGAATATGTACTCCCCGCCGTGTTCTGTGGACAGGTCGCGGAAGTTGGTTTGAAAGTCCGCGGGGATAAAGACGTTGCCGGGTATCAAATGCTGGAACAGTTGTTTGACGGCGGCGTGAAGAAAGTCCTTTTCCGAGCAGAGGAAGCGGAGCGTTTCGACGAGAATACGAACAGAACGACGAAGTATTGGACGTATTCGGCGGTTGTGGAAAAGGACGGTTTCGAGTGGACGTTCCCATTGACAACGCGTAGACCGAGCGACCGGGCTATATTGGAAAATTATATCCGCTATTTGCGGTTTGTGGCTGAACGAGAAGCGGCAGCGGCGCAGACGAACGTGAAAGCATAAAAGAAAATATCGGGGTTGTTTCAATCGGGGAAAACTGAATGAAACAGCCCCGTTTTGTTTTACGAGGTGACATATGATTGATTTTAAGCAAAAGCGGTCTATGGGGCGTTACGGTTGTGAGGGCTTGGAAGAATGGAACGCATTGAATGGATATGCCGCAAAAATTCGCGAAGATTTAGAAGCAAGTAAAACAAATTTCTTTTGGCTCGGCGTTCATCTGATTGACCTATATTCGAGCAACTTGTATCGGCTGACATTTGACCGTGAAAAGTTAGGTGTTTCGGGTCTAGTCGATAATTGCAGTGCGGAATGTTTTTTCGCGTATTGCTATGACGAGTTCGGGTTGGATAAAACGCAAGTGAGCCGCTACATGAATATCGTTGACGAGTTCGGTGACGGGCTGCGAGGTTTCAAAAAGGAATGGGAGCCTTATAGCTATTCGCAGCTATGCGAGTTGCTGCCCCTCTCTTCCGAACAACGCAAGCCGATACAGCCCGATTGGACGATAAAGCGGATACGGGAGTATAAGAAAAGCCTTGTTGCGACGTCGCAACAGAGCGACGAGGAAACGCCGGAAGCGGAAGAACCGCCGCAGGAAGAAAAGTATATCCGTTTCGAGAAATGGACGAAGCGGGAATTGTGCGACAAGATAATCGATTTGGAATCGGAGCGGGAAATGCTGTTGCAGGAAATCGAAAATTTGCGCAATCCTGCCGCCGAAGAAGAACCGTTTGACGAAGATATTATCGGGTTGCCCCCGATATTGAAATCTTTTGCGGGGTGAACGATATGAAAGGTTTTGTCGAGTTCACCGAAAAGGTGCAAGGTTTCCGGGTATTGTTTTCTACTGCTTGTATTGTGGCGGTTTATGAAAGTGACGACGGCAGCGCGTTCATCGTAACGGGCATAGACCGTAAAGGCGAAGAAACGGGCTTATATACGCGGGAAACGTTTTTCCAAATCTCGCAGCAAGTTTACGCGGCAGCGAACGGACTGTCTTATGTTGCGGAACGTCCGAACAATCTAAAAAATTAAAAGGAGTTTTGAAAAATGGCGGTAAGAATTAAGGGCAAGAGAGGTCAGACGGTTACGCTGCTGAACCCCTCGGAGAAAAGCGGCAAGTTTGCGGACGAGCTGCGAATGAATACGCGCTATACGAACGACGGGCGATATAAAGCCGATAAGGACGGCGTTGTTCCGTCGCTGACGAAAGTGCAGCGGGCATATCGTGCCGGGTATCTCGACCGTGGGAAAGATGAAGCACGAATTTATAAGTGGAAGAAGAAAAAAGGCTATATCAAATGAAACCGAAACGGTATGAATTGGAGTTTGATATGTGGCGTATGCTCGGCTGCGGTTTTCGTCCGGAGCGAGTGAAAGTAACGGCGACCTCCCGTGAATATGCGGAAAAGCGTATGCGAGATGTTGTATATAAGCAAGGCGGGTATAATGGGCGGTATGTTGTTTTTTATCCGAATGGAACGGTAAAAGAGGGACATATTAAAAAGCCCGTTATGAGAGATATTCTGCGAATGCAGATGAACTCTGAAATCACGAGCCGGAAATATCATTACGGTTTCGGAAAGAAAAATTATATTAAGAGGTAAAAAAGGAAAATGGCGAACTATGAACTGAAACGGCACAAAACGTCGGACAAGATTAAGTGGATAATTACTTTCCTGCTCATTATCGGACTTATCGCTACTACGGTAACGTTGTTCGTGAAGTTGGACAGGCAGACGACGGTAACGGAGATCGGCGCGGAAGCGTACATAATCGGTACGCTTGACGATGAGGGCGCAAAAGCGGACGGCGATACGTCCATTGTGACGCGCAATGCGGTAACGACGGACGGTCTGAAAGTCGAAATCGCGGACGACGCGGACGTGACGTACACGATTTATTTCTATGGCTCGGAAGATGAGTTCATCTCCAAAACGGAAGCACTTTCGGCTGATTATGACGGAAGCGCAATTCCCGAAAATGCGGAAACGGCGAAAATCGTTATCACCCCCACCGCAGACGAGGACGGCAAAGTCGATTTGACGGAAGTTCTCGGCTATGCGGGGCAAGTGACGGTAACGGTAAACAGGTAATGAGGTGCAACAATGGCGTACAGAAATAATTCAAGTAAGGTATGGACGGGCATTCTTGCCGTTTTGCTCGTGCTTGTAATAGCGGGCGCGGCGGCATTGGTCGGCGTGCTTTCGGACGGGTTCAAGAATTGGGATAAATTCAAACCCGACGAAGAACAAACGCAGGAAGGCGGGGCAATTATTACCGAGGGCGAAAGCAACGGCATAAAACTTATGTCGGCAAAGATTTCCCCCGAAAACTATGACGAGTACGGCATTTCCCCTATGGCAGAAACGGCATATCAGTTGACGGCGACGATCACGCCCGAAAACGCCACGAATAAGGCAGTCGATTGGACGATTGCTTGGGCGGGGTATGGTTATGGCGGTGATTCGAACGAGGGCGGTGGAATTATTGTTCCCGAATTGAGAGCTGTAACAGCTTCGTCTGAAAGTTGGGTAGACGGCAAGACTGTTACGGACTATGTGACCGTAACGCCGACGAGCGACGGCGCATTGACCGCGAATGTCGAATGTCTGCAAGCCTTTGGTACGCAAGTAAAAATTACGGTCACGAGCCGCGACAATACGGCGGTCAAAGCAAACGCGACGGTCGATTATACGCAGAAGTTGCAGAGCGTAAAATCGACGTTCGGCTCTACCGTTCTGTCGGACGGTATGACAAAATCGTTCGATTTGGACGCAAGCGGTCAACCCGCCGAAGTGTGGAAGTTTGATTACACCACTTCTGCACATACGATTGCGGACGAATATACTACGACGGTGAAAATCTCCTTTGCGGACGGCGTGTCGGCGGTTGAAAGCGCGGTCGGCGTTGAGTTCACTTGGGCGGGCGAAACGATTACGAGCGGTATGCCCTCTTTCGATAAAACTTTCTTTGACAAAGTTTTTGTAACGGAGAGCGGCGCGGTGTCGTCGAACCCCACGCAGTACAACAAACTTGTGTCGGCTCTGTCGGCTGGCGTAACGCTCTTTGAAGTGGAAGTTTCCACGGCGGGCGAATACGGCAATAAGACGGACACTTATACAATCAACGTCGCGTCGGACGGTTTGAATATCCGCGTCGAGGGTATCGAACTTGGCGACACGTCGATTATTTTCTAACCGACAAGCGGAGAGCGGGAAAACCCGCTCTCTCCCCGAAAGGGAAAGGGAGATAAAAATGGAAAAGAATAACGAACAGGTAAAAAATATATGGAAACCGCTGTGCCTTGTATTGGCAGCATTGCTTGCCCTTTCGTGGGTGTTCTTCGGTTTTCTGTATAGCAAAGGCGGCGTGGACTTCTCCACGTTGGAAAACCCCAAACAGGTTCAAACGGATAACGGCTCGCCTGTGACGGACGAGAACGGTGAAGAACTACCGAGCGATGAAACGATACCCATGCCGAGTGCGTTGGCGTTTTCGAGTGCGGCGGCGTTAGACGGGGCGAATGCGGCGTACGATAGTGTAACGCTTACGGCAACGGTTAAGCCCGATACGGCAGATAATAAAACTGTCGATTGGGCGGTTGCATTTGTCAATCCGTCGAGTGCGTGGGCAAACGGTAAAACTGTTACCGATTATGTAACGGTAACGCCGACGAGCGACGGAAGCACGATGGCAACGGTACAATGTTTGAAAGATTTCGGCGAGCAAATTAAGGTTACGGTTACAAGTCGTGATAATGAGGAAGCAAAAGCGGAGTGTACTGTTGATTTTGCAAAGCGAGTGGCTTCTGTTTCTATCCCCTTGAAAAATCTTACTGAAACAGTTCCTGCCAACGTTGTTTGGGACTCTTCTATGTCTTCATATACTCCTGCAAGTAGGATAGTAGACCTTGTGCCAACTAATGCAACCTCTGTTATTGAGGTTGAATATTCGTCTTATACATTGGACGATACATTTGAAGATTCTATTACTTTTTTTGGTACATCGGAAATGCTTGAAAAGTTAAAATCTGGTGGTTTTTCTGATGCTTCTCTTATGACTGCTCTTAAAGGTACGTTTTATGCTCTTTTTGGCGGTGCGATGTTTCGAGGAGTTTTAGGTATTGGCGCTTTATATAATATCGGAGCGGGATTGGTTGGAAATGCGGAAATCTTAAATAAAGGAACGGATATATTGCGTCAAAATCTTGATATTCCTTTTGCTCGTCTTACTGTTGCGCTTGAAGGAACTTATTCCGATTTTTTATGGGAAATGGACGTTTATACAACGGCAGAATGTTTGACTACTGCTGTAACGAATGTTTCCCTTGACCAGTCGGACGTAATCATTTAAGGCGGTGAATGGCAATGAGTAAAGCAAACGGCGCGTTGGGCGCAGTCGGAAAAGTTATAACCTATATCCTTGTCGTATTGCTTGTACTCGGCATTGCGGGAATGGTAACTTTTTTTGTATTGCGTTCGCAGGGTGTAATCTTTTACGTTGAGTGTTACGGCGAAAAATATTTAGCGAATGGCGATAGCGGTAGCCTTGCATTGCTGAATGGAGAAACGCATACCTTTTCCGTCAAATCTCTGACGGACGGCGAAGTTAATTATTCCGTAAAAGTTACTTCAAACGGCGCAAACAATTTCACGTTTACGACGGGCGGCGAGATTTGGCATTTGTGGAACGACGATACGGAAAAAGACGATTATACCGATATTTTCGACATTGAGAAAAGTACAGATAATTTTACGCTAACTATTCCCGACCATTTTACCGTTGAAAAGGCGGTCGAACAAAAGTTTGGCGCGGAAATCGTGTTGCAAGACGAAAGCGATATACAAGACGATTTGTGCTATTTTGTCCTTATCGTATCGGTGGACGAAAGCACGGTGCGTTTGCCGTTCAGTTTTTCCGATTTAGCAGTAACGCTTTCGCCGTCTGAAATCGTGTTTTGAGAGGTGAGCAATGAAAAAAATTTTGAAAGTACACTTTCAACGGATATTGTCGTTGTTCGTCCTCTTTGCGCTATGTGTAGCAATGGTATTGAGCGGTCAGATGACCGCCCCTGTTGCCTTTGCCGATACTGTAACGGGAAATTTGGAATTTGACAAAACGAACGTTATGAACGACCTCGAAAAAACGACGATAGACGGTGTGCCTTTCGACGTGAAAGATTATCCGTTTGACGAGAAACGCGATACCTCTGTATTGCTTTTCGCGGAATACTGTTACAGTTTTTATTCCAACAAGCAAAGCAATTACAGTTTATACGTCTATGTGTATAACCCGCAGGGACTTGTGTTCGATACACATTCTAACCGCAACACGGTACAGTTTTCCGTCGATGATACTTCGGAGTATGTAAAATACCCGTTGTTGTTCCTCAATAAGAGCGAGAAAACGAATTACGAGGGTTTGTTTTACAAGTTCAAAGTATATCTGACGGGCGAACAGAAAACGTCGATGTTGGAAAAGTTAAACAGTTCGGAACGCTTTTATCATATCAGCGGCATAGAACTTTTGGAAGAGGGCGCAATTAACCCGCACGATTGGAATGTAAACGCGGAATACCGTTATAGCGGCTATGCGGACGGTTATGGTTCGGTAAGCGGCGGTACGGGCGACACGCTGACCTATACGAAGAAAGAGGGCGAAACGGCGGTTATCACGAGCGAACATATCGGTCAAACGTATTACCGCCCCGACGGGAATAACGGTACAAACAATTATACATACGATACATTGCAATCGGTATATTTTTCCGTTCCGAACTCTTTGACGGAAAGGTACGGAACATTGAGCGAAGTCCGCGCGGAATGGCTGAAAACGATGACAAGTTGGGGTTTGGTAACGGGCGGCGATACAAAGTATTACGACTTTTTCAAAAAACTTGTCGGTGTCGATACAACGCAGTTTAGTGCCGCCGTGGACGCTTATGTTTACGCGTTACTGTCTACGAATATAAACGACCGTATTTTTGCGTATTTGCCGCGGAGCGGAACGCATGGCAGTATTCCGTATGACGAGGAAATACCGTGGTTGAGTTATCTGTTTTATGCAGGTAGCGGCGATAATTCTGCGTCCGCTTATGAAGTTTCGACCGAAAGCCTGTTGAAGTGGTTGGCAGATTATCACGACGACTACGATTTTGACCGCACGGAAAACTTTGTCGTGGAAACGGGCGACGGCGTTTTGGATAGCGTAACGAATTGCAATACCCCGTATGACGGCGAATATTTGACCGTGGACGGCTCTACTTATGCGTATAGCAAAGCGTTGTTTAGCAGTTGGGCGGACGAAAAGACGGTTGCGGATATATCAAATGAAGTCAACCCCGAACTATCTTTGACGGAAAATGAAATCGGTCAAAGTTGGTGGGAAAGCATTTGGGGCGATTATCACACCGTATCGTCGAACACGTTTGACGGTATCGAGGGCATAAAGCAAGTAACGGACGACGATTTCAAAGCGGATAGCTATGAAACGTGCGAAAACCTGTATATCGCCGAAAGCGATTACGACGATTTCAAAGACTTTTACGATAGAAGCGTAAAAGATGAGCGCACGGTCTACTTGCTCCGCTTTGACGTTGGCGAGTATGTAACGCAACAGGTCGGACAGGGTGAATGGGATAACGACGGACTTGTGACGGGTATCAACGGCGATACAAACGCTTATATATTCAAAACGACGGCATACCTCGGCTTTGATATTATTCAGTTGACTTATGACAACGGAACGCAAAAGTTTGTAATTCCCGTCGTGCAATCTCCGATTGACGTTGTTTCGGGAACTACCCCGCCCCCGTATTGGCAAGAGGACGGTGCGGAGTGGTGGAAAATCGTTTTAATGGTTTTGGCTATAATCGTTTTGCTTGTAATTCTTATGCCGATTTTGCCCTATATCATAAAGGCGGTTGTATGGGTGATTCTGCTCCCGTTCCGCTTGATAGCGGCGATTGTGAAAGGCATACAAAAGGCGGCAAAGAAAAAGCCAAAACAAGCGGCAACAAGCCCGCCAAAGGTACAAGCCCCGCAGCCGAAAGCAGTTTACCGAACAGCAAAGGCAGCGGGAAAGGATAATCAAAAGACAGCGAATAAAGACAGAAAGTAAATTCTTTCTTTATTAGCAAAAAGCTCCCCGCAGGGGTGTTGTTCCCTGCAAGGGTGATAAACAAAATGCCGATCGGGGCAGAAAAGCCCCTTTCGGCATTACAAAATTTTTTTACGAGGTGATTTTATGGGATATATGTTGACGTGTGATGACGGCGAATTTTATTTCGACGACATTGACCAAGCGATTGAATATGGCGAGCAGAATTGCCCGCGCGGTTATAATATCGACGAAGTTCACGATTAGGCGAGGTGATTATGGCAAAGAAAAAGAATAATCGTAAACGTACAACGGGTTGGGCGCGAACTGCTTTTTTTCCGCATAAGAAGCACCCTGCTACATATCGGCGCAAAGGTGTCGGAAGCGATGAAATTGAATACCTTACTTTTACTCATAAAGATGAGGTTGATTTGGGCAATAAAAAAGTTCGCACCGTGCCTATGTTGGATAACATAAGTCCAGCCGAACGGCGAAAGAATAAAGAGCAAGGCAAAAAGCCCGGGGAAAACCGTTCATATGCCTATCCGAAAGTTTTTGTAGGCAAGCGCTCGGCTTTGAAAGAGGAAAGCGACGAGTTTGACCCTGTTGAGTTTGACAAAGACCGTATCAAGACAATGTTTGACATTTTCCCGCGGGAAAATGTACCTGTAACAGGTGGTAAGACAAAGTTTAAAAAGAAAGACGGTAATAAAAAGCCCCGCAAGTAAATGCAGGGCAAAAAAATAGAAAGTGCCCGCAAGCTAAAAAGCTCAAATGTACGGAGCTACAAGGACGAGAGCGGCAAGCCGCTGACACCGAGCCAAACACTTTCTATATGATTATTATACGGTAACGCCGTTGATTTGTCAAACGATTTTAAGAGGTAAAGAGGAAATGGAAGTACTGACGATAATTTTAATTGTACTGTTTTGCATTGATATAGCGATAAGCGCGGTAAATGGAATTTTAGACGGAAAGCACGAAAGCGAACTGAATTACAGGCTGCGCCGTATAGAACGGCTGCTTGACAGAGAAATGCGCGAAAGCGTGTTCCCCGAATATTCTGCCGGCTGCAAAGCAAAAAGGCTTTGCGATTACTGCAAGCATTGTAACGAAAGCGACAAAGTTTGCGGCTTGGACGGTGAGCCGTTGGAAAATATCGACTGCACCGACTGCGCGAGTTATGCCGCAAAGGGTGATGACAATGAAAACCTTTAAGCGGTTATTGAAGATATTGTTTTTCATCGTCGTTGCAGCGGCGGTCGGATATTTTATTTACACGGGGTTTCAGATATGAGCAAAATTGGAAAGAAATTTGAGGATGGCTTTAAGAAGTACATAGCGGAACAGGAAGCGAAAATATACGAGTTGGCGGCAATGCTGCGCGACGATTGGGAAATGTCAATGACAATGAGTGTATCGGTCGCCCGTGCGGTATATAGAGCGGGTTGGCGCAAGGTCAAAGGCGATGAAACGGCTGCGCATTGATTACCGTCATATCGTCTGCATTGCAATCACGCTCGGCTTTGTCGCGCTCGGCGTGTTTGAGTTTTTCGGTTCGGTCGGTCGCGTAATCGAAGGCGGGCGCGATCTTGGTTTGTCGGCGGCGTACTACTTCTGCGAACTCTTTCAGATACCGCATAATATTACGCCCACGGTGAATGATTTTCCGAAGATACCGTTTTTCGATTTTTCGGGCGGTTCCGCGCCGACCGTGCCGTCGCTCCCCATTCCGCAGGAGTGGCGGGACTTTGCGGCGAATTGGTCGGTATATTGGCGGGTTTGGGCGAGCAAGGAAAATTTCTTTGCTTATCTGTCGTATCTCGGCAACCTGCTATATGTCCTTTCTATGGCGGTGCTGTGCCTGTTGCCCGTTGTGTTGGTGGCGGTTCTCCTGTTCCGCCGTTTCCTCAAAACGCAAAACAACGATTACGACCGCGACAGCGTGCCGCTGCGGGTATTCAAACGCATATCTTCCGTAACCTATCGCCCTACGAAACGGTTTCTTTTCTCTCTATTTGCCTTTGTCCGCGACAGCGGTGTTTATTGGAAGATATGGCTTGCGCTGTGGCTCTTTTACTTCAACGTGTTCGCAATCGTTTTGGAGTTCATCGCCTTTTACCTTTACTTTGTTGTATCGTTCGATTTTGCGAATATCTATCGGCAAGTATATAAACTGCTGCTTGACTTGTGGCCGGGCTTGACGTTTTTTCCCTTGTGGGTATGGGCGGTCGCGGCGATCGTTGCCCTTGCTCTGATTGCACGGAAAACGGGATATAGTCGGCTGCGGCACAACGAACGGCGCAACCGCGGTTTTCTGAACGAGCGCGGCGTGGTGACGATTGTGGGCGGCGTAATGGGTGCGGGAAAAACGGCAGCCATTACCGATTTCGCCCTATCCGCGGAAGTGCAGCTCCGCGACCAAGCCTTTGAAATTATCCTTGAAAGCGATATGAAATTCCCGTTTTTTCCGTGGTGTAACCTTGAAAACGAATTGAAACGGGCAATCGAATACCACGCTGTTTTTTCCGTTCCGTCCTGCAAGGCGTGGCTGAAAAAGAAGCTGCGGCGGTGGGAGAAATCGCTCTGCCGCGAAAAGCTGTTCAATTACGATTATGAGCGGTACGGGCTGACCTATGACGATAAATTGAAAGTGTCGGACGTGTGGCAGGTCGCGGAAGATTACGCCTGCGCGTATTTTATTTATACCGTGCAATCGTCCTTGATTTTGGCGAATTATTCTATCCGTTCGGATAATCTGTTCGCGGATATAGGCAATTTCCCGCTGTGGAACACGGACTTTTTCAGCCGCGACAGCCGATTGCAGGACAGCTATTCCCGTCACGCGCATATCCTCGATTTTGATATGCTGCGGCTCGGCAAGATACTTTTGCAAAACAACCCGAACAGAAACGCTTTCGGCTTCGGCGTGTATGTAATAACGGAGATAGACAAGGAGCGGAAGAACACTCCCGAACTTGCGGAGGTGAAGCGAAACACGGACGAGTGCAACCAAAAAAACGACCTTTTCAACGTGCTTTTGAAGATGTCGCGGCACGCCTGCGTGATTGCAAACCGCGTGTTTGTAAAGGTCATCGCCGATTTGCAGCGGTTCGGGAGTTTGGGCGGCGACGTGCGGGAGCTTGGAGAAGTCGTTACCATTGAGGGGCAAAGCGAAATGAAACCCGTGCTGCCGTTCTTTTCGCCGTTTTGGGTGTTCGGGGCGCTTTATGATTGGGTATTCGGAAAGTTTTCAAATTACTATGTGCAGTACCGTTTTAACCGTGCGGACAATACGTTGTTTCTGTATGTTTTGAAAAGCATAACGGCGGCAATGCAGCGGCATTATACGGGCGTATGCAATACGTTCGGCTGCGGGGTGTTGGCGCTGACGGTGGAGAGCGGAAAGCAGGACGGCGAGCAGCTCGCGCGGAAGTGGTACAAAATGCCGAAAAAGGTATATGCGAACCGCTATTCTACGGACTGTCTTTCGGGTATCTTTGAGAAGCGGGCGGAGCAGAACGCCGTGGGGCTGGACGACCTCCGCGAATATGCCGACACCCGCGCAACGTGGGAAGAATTGCAGGAGCAGCATAGCTTTTTCCAAGACGATTTGAACAAGGTAAACGAGCAGAACGGACAAGCGGAATGCCGGCAGGAATTTGCCCCGCCCGCCGAACGGGTAAAACCGGAACCGCTCGATTATGATATAAAAAATATTCCGGGGCTGTAAAGGAGGTGTTTATGAAACTTGTTAAAATACGGGATAAATATATGTATAAGCCGATAACGCCCGCGCAGAAAGCAAAATATAACCCGAACGGGGTACATACCTATCTCGTCTATAAGGACAAGCGTTCGGGCGAAGTGCGGGCAATACGTACAACGCATATGTACGAGCCGCAGAAAGAAAAGTTGCTCGAAAAAGGCGGCTTAATGGTGGTAAAGCTGCCGAAAATAAAATATCCGTCCGGCATACGCAACGGGTATGTAACGACGGATATAAACGGCAACCCGTTAGACTTGAAAGCGGTCAACGCAATCAATTTCGGCGGGGAAAAAGCGGTATATGTGCCGACGTATCAGGCAAAGAAAATACGGCAGTTTGCCCGCAAAAAGGAACGGTAAAAAGAAAACCCCGCAGCCCTTTAACTGCGGGGTAAAGCGTTGAACGCTTTATCTGTCTTTATTATATGCTATTTCGGAACGAAAGTCAACTATACGGGAGGAAAATTTTATGAAGCGGACGGTGCAGGAAAAGTACGAATACAACAAACGCCGCAAGGGTTTGTTTTCGTCGGGGTATTGTTACGGCGTATCGCTTTACCGCGATTATCCGAAGCAGGACGACGAGGGAAAAATGCTGACTACGGCATTTATCAATCTTTCTTCGACATATGCCCGCGAGGGGCAGCAGTTTTCCAAAGGCGTTATGTGCGGCTACCGCGATAAAGCAAACGAACGAAAGGAAAAACTATCCTTTACAAGCAAACAAGCTCCCCGCAGGGGTGATAAAAAAAGATAAGGAGAACGGCAAGATGAACGTAGCGGCAGCATTACAGCCCTATTACGGCAACGATTGTCCTTTCGATAAGGCTTATAAGATATACAGTGACGGCAGCCATTATATTGCCCGTCCGCGGGTAAAAGGTATAGCGCGGCGATATAAGAAACGTTCGCAGACGGAAATAGACGTGCTTTTCGACGAACTTTACAAGGTCGGCGTGCGCAGCGTGTTGGACGACAGCGACAAATCAATGCAAGCCCGCGCCGCAAAGCTCGTGCCGTTCATTCAGACGGGGCTGGAAGATTACTTCCCGTATTATCCCGATTTGGAAAAGTATGTCCGCGAGAACGTGGAACGGAAAGAGCGGAACGCTTGGCAGCGGGAAAAACGGTTCCGCAAAAAAGCGTATCTGAACCGTTGGAATTACTTTGTCACGTTTACATACAGCAACCGGAAGCATACGGAAGAAACATTCAAACGGAAGCTGCGGAAATGCCTTGCAAATCTGGCAACGCGGCGCGGTTGGCGGTTTATGGGCGTACCCGAACGCGGGGCAAAAACAAACCGCCTGCACTATCATTTCCTCGTATATATTCCGAACGGGGAAATGGTCGGAGTGCTTACGAAAAAGAGAGATTACAGCTTGAAAACGGGAAAGTTGGAAGAAACCTTTTCCAACAGCTTTTTCGAGCGGAAATTCGGAAGAAACGATTTTGAGGAGTTGAACGTTATGGAAATGAAGAGCGGCGAAGCGGTTGGCTATTTGCTGAAATATTTGCGCAAGACGGGGGAACGTGTTATATACAGCCGTGGCATACCCACGGAAATTGAAAAACGGCTCGATGAAAGCGTATTTGCGGCAGCGTTTGAAAACGATAACGCAGGTCGCCAAGTGCTGTTCGACAATGTAATCGAATGGCGGCGGGATATATACCCGCTTACGCGGCAGCGAGAGCCGATAGCGGCGTAGCAGCGCTACAATAATATAGCACGAATAAAAACGAAGTCTTGCGCCTATGGAACAGCATACGGCGCAATTTTGCGTTGCCGAAAAGTGAATGACAAGGGAAAAACGCCCCGAAAGTCGCTTTTCGCAGCCGCAAACCCGAAAGAATAAGGCGGTTTTCCGAAGCGATTTAGCGCGGAAACCGCCTTTTTCGGTGGGCGAATTGCGGTTCTTTTCGTCCGTTTCGGGCGGTTCGGGCGTTCCGCATTGCGCGCCCCCTTGTCCGCCGCGCGGAGCGCGGCGCTCGTATAGACAAGGGGGCGCGCAATGCTCTTTTTCTCCGAGCAGATATAAATTTGAACGATTTTTAACGGTAAAAACCCTTATAATAGAGAGTTGAAAAAAAGTCTGTTGCGACGTCGCAACAGATCGCATGGCGATAAAAGCGGAAAGTCTTTCCTTTTATCAGCCTAAAAGCTCCCCGCAGGGGTGATATACATTTCACACGAAGGAGGGAAAAATCAATGCACGAAAGAAGTTTAATAAGGCGGTGGAATAACCCGTATTCCCCGAAGGAGAAAGAAAAGGCGTTAAAGCTGTTACAGCGTTCGGACGTGCGTTTCGTTGCACACAGATACCACTGCACCGTTCAGACGGTCTATCGTTGGAAACGGAAATACAACGGCACGTTGGAAAGCCTTGCGAACGGTTCTCACCGTCCGCATACCATGCACCCGAACGCGCAGACGGACGAGGAAAAAAAGCATATTGCCGATTTAGTCCGGCGCAACCCGAATATCGGGCTGAACGAGCTTTACGGAAAACTGCGGCTGCATTACGCATATAAGCGCAACCCCGTAACGCTCTACCGCTATTTGCGGCGTACCGGCTTTTACGAGCATAAGCGGAAGTACATACCGTACAAGCCGAAGCCGTATGACACGCCCGAACATATCGGCGTAAAATGGCAATTCGACGTGAAACACGTTCCGAAAGAGTGCGCGGCAAGTTCTATACTCGAAGATGAGTATTTCTATCAATATACCGTGATAGACGAAGCCACGCGTGAGCGGTTTATATATCCCTATCGGGAACAGATAGCGGATAATTCGGTCGATTGTATACGGCGGGCAATTCTGTATTTCGGCTATAAGCCGCAAATCATACAGACGGACAACGGCTCGGAGTTTACTTTTACGCAGAAAGTGAAAGGTGGGCGGCAGCATACCTTTGACAAGTTCTGCGAGGAACAAGGAATAGAGCATAAAACGATAAAGCCGCGAACTCCGCGGCATAACGGGAAAGTCGAACGCTCCCACCGGTCGGACAATGAACGCTTTTATAAGTTTTTGCGGTTTCATTCTTTTGACGATTTGAAAACGCAGATGAAAGCGTACTTGCGGCGGTCGAACAATATCCCGATGAGTGTACTCAAAAGCAAGGACGGAAAAAGGAAGTGGCTCACGCCGAAAGAGAAGCGGCGGGAACTGCTCCTGCTCGATTGGGGCGTAATTGAATAATAGCGTAACTGAAAAGACAAGCCGCCGAACAGACGGCTTTTTCGGCGTACAAGGATAAAGAAAAAAGAGGGCAAACCGTAAAGGCATGCCCTCTTTGCCGTCGCTCGGTCGCTCCGCTCCCTCGCAAGGACGGAATCATTGAAGCATAAGGACGATATTATTAAAAAATTTTGTAGAAATTATTAAAAAGTCATTGACAAACGAGCATTTCATGAAAAAAATTGATCATGAATTTAAAAGCGGATACTCGCCGATATATGCAAAAAGGAAAGGAGCATACGCCTTTCCCTTTTTTGCTAAACCGCCTGATCTACAGTATTGTCAACAAAGAATTTATACTTTTCTATCATTACACAAATGAAAATAATCCTGACGACTCTTCTCGTCAGGCTTATTTTTGTAACAGCGGTTCGACTTGTTACGGTATGGTGGAGATAAACGGGGCTTGCGGCTGTGCCGCAAAGCTCGCGTCGCGAGCACGAACAGCCAAGGCTGCGCCTTGCCTGTTCGTGTCCTTGCTTTGTTTCTACCAGCAAAAATGGCAGGTACGTTTGTACCTGCCATTTTTGCTGGTGGACAGAAACCATACAAATTCGAACCCTACTTTCCGTTTTTCAGAAAAGTGGTTCTGCGCAACACTTTATTTACCTGAAAAATTATAATTTCATTTAAACTCTGCCTATAGCTATTTTTTCTTTATATAATGAGTCGCTCGACTTTGACCGCACTGTTCAATGACACCATCTTTTACCATTTGACGTAACAACCACGAGGCATGATTCCCTGTGCAACGACAAAGATCCATTACACCTGCGCGATCAATCTCACGAAACTTATCTAAATAAGACAATATCATCTCTCTTTCCTGCATTATATCCCAACCACGCTGTCTCGAATAGCCTGCTTTATTGTCTGTTGCCGAATAGACTTTAGAGCTAAGCATATACCTTCTTGCACCGCCATTCCCTACCCCTTCAGCCATGCCAAGCTCTATCAGCCATTCAACGATAGCCCTTGTATCAGAAAGAGACTTTTGAATTTTTAAACTCAGCATACTTATGGTCGCCCTTCGTTCTGTCTTAAGCACTGACAACACAATCAGAGCATCCAATGGCATCATTCTATGCAAACGACTTTCTTCCGACACAATCATCTTGATATAATTTTTATCTAATTCCGCACTGTCTAATCTTAATATAACTGCAGTATTATTAGATGCCGAATAATCCGGTAGATTATGTCCACTACGAAGCATCGCCGTATAAATTTTATCAATTCCCCTTCCGGTACGCTCTGCCAAGCCTATCCTTTTTACAGCCTCTGCCAACAAAACATTTCGCGACATAGGCGGAGTTGTCAAAATATTATCTGGAGTTATTCCTTCAAGGAACCCGCCGGGACTGGTTATTGTCAATGCATTTTTTTGCAGTTGTACCTGAACTGCACCTACCCTGAAATAATCACGGTGCACCAAAGCATTTACAAAGCCTTCACGAAAAGCATCTTTTTCATAATTGGGAACAGGGACTCGAAATAAACCTATCTGCAATTCCTGCTCAATGATTCTGGATTGAAAAAGCAGATCTACTTTTTCAAATGTTTGCACAAGCGCACTTTTCATAGCTGGAGGATTTGACAAGACATTTATTCCATCCAATACCTGAAACAACACCTCATGACTGGGTATATACTGACGAATATAATCTTCATGCCCAATCATCAAAAGTCCGGCTATCGTAGGGAAATTTTTTCCGTTTCGTTCACGCACAAACCCCAATGCACGATCGAGTTCATTATCTGAGAGCTCTAAAAGAACCGCTTCGCCGTGATAGATACGTATGAGATTCCGCAATCTTTCACGCTCTAACGCGCTTAAAGCCTCTTCAGCAACCACATCCTCTACAACTTGAGCAGACGGATCTATCGCTTGAATATACGATAATCTTTGCATAATTTCATATGGCTTTAATGCTACCGTTTCGGGCGTTCCGTCTGTTTTTAATCGCCGACGCAAATAACGTCCCTCTGCCGTCATCATAAGTTGCCTCGAAGCGGGTACCTCAATTGCTAATACTTCCTGCCCTTCCCATACTTCAATATGTGCTTTTACAAATAATGCAGGCTGTGTATTGTCCTGTATATTTGCCTCCATAAATTGACAATTTTTATGTTGGTTATCCACTCCGGTTACAGTCCCGTCATCTTCGATACCGAGGAATAACCATCCGCCTTCTGTATTAGCCATACCGACTAAGTCCCCATACAATTTTGAAAGCGCATAACATTTTCTGTCACTTTTAAATTCTACCGTCAACGATTCCTTTAAAGGTTTTTCCATATAATTTCAACCCCAAACAGTAATAGCACAACATTTTGCTATGATTTTTGCTCTGATTTGCTTTGATATTATAGCAAAAATCATAGCAAAACACAAGCATTTTTAAGAAAAGCCTATTTTTAGTAATTGTTTACAATAAAATTGTATTAAAAGGAAACGATATTAAAACTACATTTTCTATAATTTTTGCTCTGATTTGCTCTAACTCATAGCAATAACTCATAGCAATGAATTATATCAATCAGGTAATTCCTCACATTTATTATCTTAACCCCCTCTAAATCTTATCTGCCCAATTAAAATTTCTATTTTTTCCCTCCGTCTTTTGCTTTTTTCGGTTCGACTATCGTAGCATAGCGCCTCGCAAAAGTCAACAGGCGGATAAATTGCAGCTTAAAACACATCTCCTTACTATCAGCCGGACAGGTTCTCCTGTCCGGCCTTTTTCTTTTCTTGGAAACTTTCAATGCCAAAAAACGCAGCAATTTATCCTTTGCCTCGTTGACTTTTGCACCCCGTATTTGTACTTTTCAGTCCCCTACCGGCCTATGCTCCTCCGTCTCCGCCGAAAAAAGGCAAAAACAAAATTCGGAGGTTATTCCAAATGAAGAAAGTTGTTTACTCCGTTTCCAGATTCATCAAATTCGGAAACAACAAATTGACCGGTATCGGTTTTATCACCGAGAAAGATCTCATCATCGCCTGCGTCAGTCAGAAAGGAAACGCGTATATCCGCGTGTTTGAAGACTGCATCAAAAACTGCCATGCCATCCCCAACCGCAACGGCGAATACAAAGGCGCACATTACGAGATCCGCGAAGTTGAGTTTGAAACGAAAAACGGAAGCGGCGACTGCACCGGTTACGAAAAGAGAGAGATCGAATTCGAATACTCGATCTGGTATAAACTCATCGATTAAGGAGGCGTTTCATGGACAAATTGTACCTGAAAGAATTTCAGTTCTTTGACGGAGAAAATACCGTCATACCGTGTTCTTCAACGACTTTGCAAGCAACTGGCTTGCCCTCAAAGAAAAAACGACTAAACCGCTCACGTTCAAAGAATACAAACGGCTGTTCGAACACGACATCGCCCCTGCTTTCGCCGGCAAGACGCTCGCCGATATAGACAGAGAGTTTATCCAAACTTTCCTGTTCAGCTATGTGGAACAGGATAAACTGCGTACTGCCGAAAAACTGCAACTTATCCTGCGCTGTATCTTCGATTTAGCCGCGAGCGACTATAAATTCGATTCCCCTATGGCAAAGATCGTACTTCCCAAACACCGGAGCAAGAAAAGCAGCGCCTTTACTTATGAGGAAGAAAAACAACTTGTCGATTATTGCATCGCTCATCCCGAAATGGCGGCATCCGACGCATTGCTTGTCCTGCTTTATACGGGAATGCGCCGCAGCGAACTGCAAACGCTGCGCATCATTGACGAGAACTGGCTGGAATGCGACACGAGTAAAGAGAAAATGGGAAATGACGTCGTTCCCCGCAGGATACCCATTACCCCGATGATGCGAAAGGTCTTGCCGTACATAGATTTTGAAAAGGCAAAGCAGACCAACGTCAATACCATCAACACAACCATCAAACGACTGTTCCCGAACCACCACACCCACGAACTGCGCTATACCTTCATTACCCGGTGCAAAGAGTGCGTTCAAAAAGGAAACCTAAAAATATTTATCCCGTCAAAGCAGCCGAAATTCAATTATAATACACAGCCTCACAAAATACAAATCCTTAGCAATTGGTCACTTATCATATCTACTTTTTCTGCTCTGGAATTATTTTTATAATGCCGCTTTTAGGTTTGAGTACCTTTTAAGTACCCCATAAAACTACATACGCTAACTTCGACAGATATGATTTTCTCATGCCAAAGTCGTATAAACTAGACTATATACGTTTAACTGGTTTGTTTTTCAAATCTATGTTTCCTCCGCTTTGTTTGATTTACGTCCGCTATCCGCTTCTATCTTACTTAGCGCAGTTTTACATCAAAACCTAAATCTAAAGTTCTCTCCGCTGGCATTACAGATAATTAATCACACATAACGCATGCCATAAATTGAGCAGTCTTTATGTGTGATTAATAGTAGCGGCCACCGCAAGCTTATGCTT
>ERZ1106952.227-NODE-227-length-34321-cov-7.850697_pt1 | contig 34321 bp, 39 predicted proteins | sample MGYA00403677_ERZ1106952 | MGnify/ENA primary metagenome ERZ1106952 (study PRJEB35170, sample SAMEA104062415) | human gut metagenome | biome: human gut; feature: human-associated habitat; material: faeces | place: Denmark | collected 2012-05-14 ...
CAGGCAATATAAGGTGGCAAACAATTGAATAATAAAGAGATGTAGCTCAGCTGGTCAGAGCATTATCAACTGTGCAGAGCGACAGCGATGCCATTGCCGCAGGCAATATAAGGTGGCAAACAATTGAATAATAAAGAGATGTAGCTCAGCTGGTTAGAGCACCACCCTGATAAGGTGGGGGTCGGTGGTTCGAGTCCACTCATCTCTACCAAACGCTCACGAAACGTGGGCGTTTTTATATTTTCACGATGTCATCGTCGCAAGCGATATAAGATGGGGGGTCGATTTGTAACTACCGCTTTGCTTCGTGAATACGCTTCACGCATTGATAAGTCCACTCATCGTATCGGATTACGTTTTCGGAGCATGCAAAAAGCCGTTTCGGACAAAACGACTTTTTTGAATTTTTTATATTCGCATCGCCTTTGACATTGCAAAAACGCAGATGAATATTGATCCCGGTTTATATCATACTGCCGATCCCCAATTGACCGTAACGCTGCCCCTATTGTTTTTGCTCCAATCGGGGTACCAGCCGTCGGGTGCGGACGACATCGGGCAGTTTACGGTTATGTCGGCATTGAAATTGAATATCAGCTCGTCGATGTTTCGCACGCTCGCAGGCATATCGAAACTTGATATATTACAGCCTGCGAATGCGGAATAACCGATACTGTCGAGCGCGGTACATACCGAAGTATCGACGGATGTCAGCGACGAACAATAATAGAACGCTTTCTCGGATATCTTTTTAAGGCTTGCGGGCAATACTATTTCGGTTATACCCGTATTGCTGAAGTTTTCCGTACCGATCACTTCGAGCGAAGCGGGAAGGGTCACTTCGGTAAGAGAGCTTGCATAATTGCCGAACAGTTCCCCGTCCGCGATAAGTTTCGTCCCGTCCTTTACGGTAAACTTTGACAAGCTCGTATTTTTGACCGCCAGAAGATATTTTCCGACATAGAACCCGTTATCCGACCAATACGAACCGTTGCTGTCATAGATCGCCGTTCCTTTCAGAACGTCGCTGCCGACACGCGTTACTGAATCGGGCATGTTTATGCTGTTGAGTTATGCGCAATCTTCGAACGCGCTCTCGCCTACAGTAAGGAGCGACGAAGGCAACGTCACGCTCGTCAGCGATCTGCAATTATACTCGAATGCGAATGCGGCAACCACCGTCGTGTTCGCTTCCAGCGTCAGAGAAGTGACGCCCGCCTTATCGGTATTCCCCACGACTGCATATTTACCGATATAAAGCACGCCGTTTTTCCAGTTGTTCGGATCGTTATAGTAAGGCGTATCGTCTACCAGCGAATAATAAATATAAGCGTTGTCCGCAAGTATATCTATATCGGTGAGCGACGTGCATTGCGTGAATACATGATGATCCATTGACTTGACGGTCGCAGGGACGGTCACGCTCGTAAGAGACGTGCAATAATTGAACACACCGCGGCCGAGCGTTTCCACGTTGCCGAGATCGACCTGCGTGAGAGATCTGCAATTCTGGAACGCGTACTGCCCCACGCTTTTAAGCAATGACGGGAACGTGACCGACGTAAGTCCCGTATATGCGAACGCGTCGGCGCTTAATGACGTCAATGCCGAGGGCAGTTTTATCGATGTAAGCGAATCGCATCTTTCGAATGCGCTGGGGCCTATCGACGTAACGGTGTCGGGCAGATTTACCTCCGAAAGAGAACCGCAAAATCTGAAAGCGTTACCCGCTATCGTCTTTATCGTGGAAGGCACAGTCACCTTTACTATATTATCGTTCTCGTCAAACGCGCCGTACTTTATGCTCGTCACAGTCTGTCCGTTTATTTCGCTCGGTATGTTGAGCTCTATCTTTCCAGCAGGTGCGGACGCAATACCCGTTATCTCGCCGTTTGAAAACGAGTAAGTGACTTCTGTAACCTGCGCTTCCCATTTTGCGTACAGCGTCATGCTCTGCGTTACCGTCAGCGGGAATGTCACTTTGTTCATAAGCGACGAATCATAGTACCAGCCTTTGAAAGTATGACCGCTTCAAACGGGTACGGGCTCGGTTTCGATATAAGCTACCGTGACGGCACTCATTGCGTCCCCGCCGCGAGTGTCGAAAGTCACCGTATATTTTTCGGGTTCGGGTACGGCTTTATAATATGCGTATACCGTGACGTTATCGTTAAGCGGTTTGTTCGCGTAATAATCGGCGGTAAGCTCGTCCTGCCATGTGCCTTTATCGAAATACCAGCCCTCGAACGTGTAGCCGCCTTTGTTCGGTGCGGAAGGCAATGTTATCGTTTCGTTGCCCGCCGTCTTCACGGTACCGACGGTACTGCCGTCCGCGCTGAAAGTTATGGCATATTCCGTCACGGGTACGGCTTTATAATATGCGTATACCGTTACGTTATCGTTAAGCGGTTTGTTCGCGTAATAATCGGCGGTAAGCTTGTCCTGCCAGGTTCCTTTGTCGAAATACCAGCCTTCGAACGTATAGCCGTTTTCTATCGGCGCCAACGGCAGAGTTATAGCCTCGTTGCCGCCCGTTTCCACTGTATCGAACGTACTTCCGTTTATATCGAAATATATATCGTATTTTACTTTTTCGATTATATTTCCGCAGCCCGTTGCACCGACGAGCAGTGCAAACGCAAGCAATGCGACCGATATAACGATGAATTTTGATTTCTTTGTCCTCATAATACCTCCGAACATATATAATAATAGACAAAGTGTCGTAACATGTCAAAGAAAATAACTTTGATTACCAATCTCGATAATATTTGCAAGATATTATCCGCATATGTTTGTATACGGTTTTAAGTGACGGCACTGTGTCATAACTTGTTATTTTATTGTTAATGTGTGAAAATATGCTGAAATTTTTTTATCGGATATTGACAAAGTGCAATTATTATAATAAAATTAGTTTAAGTAAAGGCTTTGACTTTTACAATAATGAACATGAGGTGAAGATACATGAAAAAGAAGATCGCTATTATAGCATTCGTCGTCGCCGCAGTTACCGCACTCGTATTCCTTTTTACCGGATGCGGAAGCATGGTCGATATAGGCGGTAATTATCAGGCAAAAACCAGCTCCGAAGTTGCCGAAATGTTGCAAAACACCGATACCGAAATAACGGGCGGATTCGAATACAAACTGAAATTGGAAATAGAGATTGGCACGGACTATTATATGTTAACCGAAATGAACGGCGCATATAATTATAACAGCCATACGGATTTCGCATTTGACGGGAAATACAAAATGGTTACTAAAAACGGATCGGTAAGCGCATCAGATAACGGATCTCTTTATTTCGACGAAAATTATGCTTATATGAATACGGGCGGAACGAAAGTAAAAGTGCAACTCGATATGTCCGGATTTACCGAAAATATGCCGATCGGCGACATTCAGAGTTATATAGGCGGGATAGACCCTAACGCAAAATTCAGTATTGCCGAAGAAGGCGACGTTAAAAAGCTTAAAATCGAAATGAATATCACGGAAGGCGGTATATCCATTCCTGCTGAGTATTACATAGTAATCGAAAACAACAAAATAACCGGAGTAGTGACAAAATGCGAATACAGTGAAACCGTAAACGGTGAAAAAATCAGTATGTATATAGATATGCAGATGGGTGTGTCATCGAAAAAAGTGACGCCTCCGACAGATATCGATGATTATACCGATTTGACCACGGGAATCAATTCCTGACAAAAAATATCCGTGAGGTTTTCGGATATAACGCAAGCCCCGTTCGATAACATTATCGAACGGGGCTTGCTCCGTAATTAAAATGTAATAAGAGTTTTCGTTTATTTTAAGGTCACATCACCATTCTGCAGCTCGCACAGCAGCTCGCCGACGGTGTTTTCGGAATAGCACTTTATCCCCTCGGCGCGTAGCGCGCGGGCGGTAATGCCCTCTCCGCTGATCTTCCTGCCCGAAAAAGTGCCGTCATATATGAAGTGCGTTCCGCAGGACGGACTTGACTCTTTGAGGAGCGCGTACTTTGCTCCCGCGCGTAGCGCCGTAACAACAGCATTCCGTGCGCCTTTTTCATAAGTGCCTGTAACGTCTTCCCCGTCGGCGGTTATTATTTTGCCGTTTATTATTTCCGCGGGCGGACGAGGCACTGAAAGCCCGCCGTCCGTTTCAGGGCACACGGGCACTATGTCAAACAGTTTTTCAAGCTCTCCGAGCTCGGCAAGGATTTTCGACGCGCCGTCATAACGGCAAGATCTGCCGACAAGACAAGCGCTTATGATAAGTGCGGGTTTTTTCATATGCACATTATATCACGAACAACGCCAAAACGCTCGCGTTTTAACGGAAAATATCGTATAATCTATAAAAACATTATCGGAAGGCGCACATGATCAAAAACTTTTTATTCGATATGGACGGAACGCTGATAGATTGCAAGGCGGAGGAATTCATACCCGTATATGTTGACGCTCTGAAAAAACGCTTTGCGGGCGAAGCGGAATGCGAAAAAATAATACACACCGTGATAAAAGGCGCGGAAGCGATGGTTCGTAACGACGGCAGCCGCACCAACCGCGAAACATTCATGCTGTATGCGGCTAGCGTACTCGAGTACCCTGTCGACAAACTCGAACGCGAAATGACGGATTTTTATGAAACCGATTATGCCGCCGTGAAAAAAGTTATAAAGTCCAAACCCGAAATGATAAAGGCCGCAGACGTGCTCAGACGAAAGGGTTATAAACTCATAGTCACGACAAATCCGCTGTTCCCTCTTGCGGCGCTCCGTCACCGTCTGGAATGGGGCGGTCAGCATTTGTCGGATTTCGATTTTATCACAAGCTATGAAACGAGCACGTTCGCAAAACCCGACCCGAGATATTACGACGAAGTCATTGCCCGTCTCGGGCTTGACAGATCGCAGACGGTCATCGTCGGCAACGATTTCAAAGAAGACGTATGCACGGGAAAACGCGCAGGCATGCTCGCCTATTACCTGACCGACTCGCCCATTCCCGCCGACGACGAAACATATAAAGCGGATTTCGAAGGCAATTCGGCAGATTTTCTCGCATTTGCCGAAAGCCTGCCCGAGGCGTAACGACTACGCACATTAAAATATTGATATAAAATCATAAAGCAAATAACGGAGCACGAAACGCTCCGTTATTTGCTTAAGATCAAAATATCTTTTATGCATTATATGTGCATACATTTATCATGTAATATGGTTAAAAAAAAGCATACATGGAAAGCGAGCGGGACCGATCGGGCCCGCTCGCTGATCTCAAATGAATTTTGTTTTATTTTTTCATTGCTTCTTCGACTGCGACCGCGCAGGAGACGGAAGCGCCGACCATGGGGTTGTTGCCCATGCCGATGAGTCCCATCATTTCGACGTGTGCGGGAACGGAGGACGAACCTGCGAACTGCGCGTCGGAGTGCATTCTGCCCATCGTATCCGTCATACCGTAGGACGCGGGACCTGCCGCCATATTGTCGGGATGGAGCGTTCTGCCCGTGCCGCCGCCGCTTGCGACGGAGAAGTATTTGACGCCCGCTTCGACGCATTCCTTTTTATAGGTACCTGCGACGGGGTGCTGGAATCTCGTGGGATTGGTGGAGTTACCGGTTATGGAAACGCCGACCTTTTCCAGCCACATGATCTTGACGCCTTCACGGACGTCGTCTGCGCCGTAGCAACGCACCTTGGCGCGCTCGCCGCTCGAATATGCGGTCTCTTTGACGATATCGACTTTATCGTTAAAGTAGTCCATCTTGGTCTGGACGTAAGTGAAGCCGTTGATCCTCGAAATGATCATTGCGGCGTCCTTGCCGAGACCGTTGAGGATGACGCGGAGCGGAGTCTTGCGGACTTTGTTCGCGCTCTTTGCGATACCTATAGCGCCTTCCGCAGCGGCGAAAGATTCGTGACCGGCAAGGAAGCAGAAGCATTCGGTTTCCTCTTCAAGGAGCATTGCGGCAAGGTTGCCGTGTCCGAGACCGACTTTACGTTGCTCTGCGACGGATCCGGGTATGCAGAACGCCTGCAGACCTTCGCCGATAGCGCGAGCGGCGTCTGCGGCTTTGGTGCAGCCCTTCTTGATGGCGATTGCGCATCCGAGGGTATACGCCCACTTTGCGTTCTCGAAGCAGATGTTCTGTATGCCCTGAGTTATCTCATAGGGATTGAAGCCTTTGTCCGTGCAAATTTTGAGCGCGTCTTCGAAGTCCTTTATCCCGTATTTTTTCATTATCTCGGAGGTTTTAGCCTCTCTTCTTTCGTATCCTTCAAAAGTTACAGCCATTTTTTGCCTCCTTATTCCTTACGAGGGTCGATGAACTTGCATACGCCCTCTTCCTTGGTGAATCTGCCGTAATGTCCGGTAGCGGCTTTGAGAGCTTCGTCCGCGCTCACGCCTGCCTTGATCTTATCGAGCATCACGCCGAGTTTGATATATTCGTAACCGATCACCTGGTTGTCCTTGTCGAGCGCCATCTTGGTGATGTAACCTTCGGTGAGTTCGAGGTAACGGACGCCTTTCGCTTCCGTGCCGTAAATGGTACCCGTCATCGAACGCTCGCCCTTGCCGAGGTCTTCGAGTCCGGCACCGATAACAAGACCGTCGTCGGAGAATGCGGACTGCGTTCTGCCGTATACGATCTGAAGGAACAACTCGCGCATTGCGGTGTTGATAGCGTCGCACACGAGGTCGGTGTTAAGCGCCTCGAGTATGGTCTTGCCGGGAAGGATCTCGCCCGCCATTGCCGCGGAATGAGTCATACCCGAGCAACCGATGGTTTCGACGAGCGCTTCGCGGATAACGCCGTTCTTGACGTTAAGGCTGAGCTTGCACGCGCCCTGCTGAGGAGCACACCAGCCTACACCGTGGGTGTAACCGTTGATGTCCTCGATCTTATACGCCTGTACCCACTTGCCCTCTTCGGGAATGGGCGCCGGACCGTGCTTGGGTCCTTTGGCTACGCAGACCATTCTTTCTACTTCTTTGGAAAACTGCATATTATCCTCCATAAAAAAATCTCGTTTCACGAACGCGGAAGGATGCGATCATGCGCCGCACTCCCCGCCGCTTTTAATTTTATCACAAGATATCCCAAACTGCAACTTTTTTTATCCGCTTTCTGCTAAATATTTACTTGCGCGATATCGGGTTACTATGCGGGATTACGGGTTATAATACATATTGAAAGGAGGTGAACAGATGAGAACCGCTTCTCAGAACAAAAGTACCACGGGTGCGAAAGCTACGACTTCCCGCTCGACCGCAAAAGCGACGACGTCCAAAGCGACTGCCGCTACTTCCAAAGCAAAGATGTCCGGTACGTCCGCTTGCGGTGCAAAGGCTACGACGAAAAGCGCGAAGGCTACATCCGCTTGCGGCGCAAAGAAAACGAGCGCCGTAAGAAACGCGAAGAGTTCTTCGGCAAAAGCAACGTCCGCAAAAACCGTAAGATAACTTTTACGGAAAGAAAAGCACGGATTCCGCGCGAAGATAAAAGCGGAGAGAAACATTGTTTCTCTCCGCTTTTATCTTCGCATTGTTTTTAAGACCGTGAATAAATAACTGAACATACCCGCAAAACTTACTCCGTAATTATCCGAGCAATGACGTTAAATCGACGACGCCCATTACATTGCCGTACATATACACAAATTCGTCGTTATCCGTAACAATATTGTATCCCGAAAAACTTTTAACCTGCATTTCGCCGACTATGCTTTGAGTGGTTTTATCGTATATCGCAAGATACCTTTCGGTATTATCCGCAGAAGTCGCCCACGCCAGTTCATAGCTTTTCCACTCGGCAAAGCATTTTATATACGAATACCCCTCGACTTTCGCCTCACTCGGAACATAATTTTCTTCTTTCGGCAAGTCATCGGTAAACATATATGTATAATCGTTGAGGTCAACGACTATCCCTCCGAGATAAATATCGTACAGCCAGAGTTTGTCAGACGCAACGTCATAGTACCGATAGTCGTGCAAACCGCGTATATCCGCTGTTTGCACGCAGGTACCGTCGGATACGTCCACGAACCAACAACCTTTTTCGTTTTGCAGCACTAAACTGCCGCTATAGAAACAGTAGGTCGATTCAGTAATATCGCCGTCGAGTTCGACCGAGCTGATGCATGAAAAATCGTTGACGTCGTAAGTAATGCATTTTATCCCTTTTGCATTCTTAAAGAGATACGTCAGACCTATATCTACTTCGGGCATACCGAGCAACACCGTCATGTAGTCGCCGTCCGATAAAACCTCCGTTATTTCATAACGGAAATCGAGCGTCCGAACCTTGTTACCTTCAACAGTATATATGTAAATTTTATCGCCGTTATGGCAGGCAAACAACCCGTTTCCTAAGTTTAACGGTACATTTTTAAACTCAGCCGTCGACATATCCATGACGAAATATTCGCACAAAGACGGATCTTCCGGGAACTCGTCGTCGGGTTTCGACATAGGCGTGTTTCCGTAATCGATATTGCTCACCTCGGCGTTTTCAATGGAATATTCGTCCGCAACGATAACGTCATCGAGTATATAAGGTTTTGCCGCTTTCGTATCCAAAACAACGTCGATAACGGTTTTCAAAGAGCTTTTTGCTCCGCTCAAGTATATTTCGTCTGCCAATGCCAACGAAACGCGTAATTCGTCCTCCTGCGGTACAACGCACACATATGCCGTTCGCGCTCCGAAATCCGCGACATAATTTAAGACGATCTGCTTTTCCAGAGCTTCAAAATAACTGCCGAAACAATCCGCATCCAGATCGAAAACGAACATTGTTTGCCCGTCTTTCAGCTCCTTCGCCGCATCGACGAAAACGCTTTCAGGATCTTCTGATAACTTGCCGATTATATCCGATCCTTCGAAATCGGAAATGCCGAGCATACCCGACAGTTTATCGATATCTTCCGAATTCAGCAGATTCGGTCCGTTCCAATCGATATTTTCAAACTTTGACCAATCGAAATCGCCGAATACTTCTTCCGCGTCGGTTATTCCGTCTATTTTTATGTCGTAAGAACCGAAATCATACTCATATGCACAAGTATACACATTACCGTTATAAAGATATAACGACGAAGGATCCTCGGAGTTTCTTTTCAGCAATGCGTATAAAAACGGTTCGCCCTGTTCCGATGAAAAATAAACGTCTAATTCCGCCAGCACGTCCGCGTCGGAAATTTCTTCGTATATCTCAAAAGCGTTTTCGTCTTTTCCGAAATCGCGATAAGAATACATTTTCATACTCGCTCCCAGAGCGCTCCCGCCGACGTCGGGCGCAAATTCTTCGGAAAGCTCTTTCAGACAGGTTTCTACCCTCTGATCCCGCGCTTTCTGAACGTTGTTGAGTACAATCGGTACGGTTACCGTAACGATCAATGCAAGCAACGCGAAGGAACAAAGCAATGTTATCAATAATATCCGCGTCTTCTTCGATCCCATACTTCACTCCTGCCAATAACGGTGCGAACACAATCCGTTCATATCGACGGTAAACAACGCATTATTCAAAAAGCATATATATTCCCCGTCGCCAAACTCATAAACGAACTGTTCCCCGCCTCCGAACGGCGCGGCGTCGGGAAAAATACAATCGAACCTGCCGTCCGTTCTGTAATACAAACCGAACGCATCGGGATACATCAGAGTGACGACGTCGTATCCTTCAAAACTATAACCGGTATAATTCGTGAAAGAAAACCCGACGGGAGTCTTATATACATAACCCTCGCCCGCCTGAGGCGTATATTCCACGAACCCATCGCCGACAACGGCTGACGAGGACGGAGGCATATCGTCACACGCCGTTATTTCGCCAGTATATACGTCAAGTTTTTTTACCGATCCGTCGTCGAAATACACATATTTGCCGTCATATGCCATGTCGCTGATTTCACCCTCCGTACAATCGCTTATTACATATCGTACGGTATTTTCAAAATCGGAAAGATCATAAAGATACACAACGGAAACGTCCGGAACCTGCGCGTCGATGAGTCCGGAACCTGACGAAGGACTGCCGCTTACCAATACCGCCAGCTTTCCTTCATATATATCGATGCCGGCTATGTCCGCATAGTATTCAAAATCCGCAAGTTTATTCATTTCCGGGAAACAGAACAACTCAAAGCCGAACGGACGGATAACGGCAAGTATCCCTTCTTCAGCGAATAACGCCACTTCGTCATCCCATATATCGGCGCTTTCCCGCGCGAAAATTTTAAGAGCTTCGTCGGGAGTAGTATAAGCGATCCCGGCATACTCATCCGAAAACTCGGTCAAAGATTTGAAAAGCTCGCCTTTTCTCTGTTGCTGTGAAAGTTTGAAACTGTCGGGCAGCTCGACATCGGAAAAATCGGCATTGTCGTTTATTTCTATTCCGATACTGCGTTCCACATCGATACGCGGCATACCGATAAACAAAGAATTGTATTTGCTGTATTCGAAATCGAGCGCAAAAGACCGTAACGTTTTATCGGACGCGGTTATTCTGCAATCGAAGTCCCCTATCGACAAACCTGCGTTTTCATCCAAGTAAAGTCCGTCAAAACCTTTTGCGAAAAGATACTCCCCGTCCAGAGTGAGCAAATATTCATCGCCCTGCTTCCACACTCTCTCGACGACTTCTTCACGATTTCCGAAAATCATATCGCAGACATCGTTCCATATATAATAATCCACAAAACCGAGTTGATTATTTTCCAATCTGAATTTGAGCTCTTCCGCAGAAAATTTTTCAAGCACGCAATAAGCAGGATCGAAATCTTTATCAACCAAATAGCATGTATCGTCGTAAGCAAAAATGTACTCGGAATTTCCGCTCATATGCAGCCACAATCCCTTTCTTTCGGGATTGTATTTCAATGTAAATTCGCTCGAACTTTTCTGACTGCCTGAAATACCGTTTCTTCGCACCGTCAAGGTAAAGCCGTTATCGTATGTCGGTATACGGATATCTTTGATCACCTCGCTCTTCCAGTACGCCTGCAAACCGAAAATTATCGCAAGCACAACTCCGACAAGTACCGCGAACGACAACACCGCAACGAATACGATAACTTTGGCTTTTTTTGTTTTATCATTCATATTTGCTCTTTTATTTTTTAGTGATACGCACGGCGTCGCAATAATTTTTCGCTACCTTAACCGTGAATTTTATATATTATGATTTTAGCACATATAATACTTCAAGTCAATACCACTTCTATAAATTACACGTTCCCTAACTGCCGAGTCACAAAGCAAATATTTTACATACAAAAAAACGACACGCGATCGCGTGTCGTTTTTTTTGTATAAGCCTTGATTATTTCATTTCTGCGGTTGCGCCGACTTCTTTGAACTTTGCGATCATTTCGTTCGCTGCGTCTTTGGAAACCGCTTCCTTGATGGTGGAAGGCACGTTGTCTACGAGAGCTTTTGCCTCGCCGAGTCCGAGACCGGTGATCTCGCGGACTACTTTGATGCAAGGGATCTTGTTCGGGCCTGCTTCTTTGAGCACGACGTCGAACTCGGTCTTCTCTTCTGCTGCGGGAGCCGCTGCGGCGCCTGCTGCGGGAGCTGCGACTGCCATAGCGGCGGCGCTTACTCCGAATTTTTCTTCGATAGCCTTAACGAGCTCGTTAAGCTCCATTACGCTCATCTTTTCGATCTCTTCTACGAATTTAGCGATATCAGCCATTTTATTTGTTCTCCTTGTGATATTCTGATTTTGTTACAGCGCGTTCGGGCGCTTTTCATGCCGCGGACTTTACGCGGACTGTTTCTTCGCGACTTCGCTGACAGCGACAGCGAGGCTGCGCATCGGGGACGTGAGCAGACCGAGCAGCTGTCCGATAAGGACGGGCTTCGACGGTATGCTTGCGAGCACCTTGATCTCATCGACGGACGCGCTCTTTCCTTCGATAACGCCGCCTTTGATCTCCAGCATTTTGGTCTTCGTTCCGTTCTCTACGAGTATCTTCGCTCCCGCGACGGTATCTTCGTAAGAGAACGCGACTGCGGTCGGGCCTTCGAAGACTTTTTCGAAGCCGGTGTATCCCGCTTTTTCGAACGCGCGTACGAGCACCGTGTTTTTGATGACTTTGTATTCGACGTCCGCTTTTCTCATATCTACACGAAGGGCGGTATCCTGCTCGACGGTCAGACCGCAATGGTTAACGAGCACGATGCTCTTTGCCTTGGCGATCTTTTCCGCGATCTCGGAAACGAGTTGCTCTTTCTGTGCCAGAATTTCCTTACTTGCCATAAACTCTCTACCTCCTTTGTCCGCATGCGGATCTGCGAGCGGACAATTTGCACCGCAAAAACAAAGCCCCGACGCGCTTCGGGTCGGGGCGGATCATAACCAAACGGACAACGCGGTCCGTTAATTACGGAATAAAGTGTTTCGCCTCGACCAGCCCCGCGCATATGCGGATTTAAGGCTTTTTCAAGCCGCTCGTTTTCTCAGGTGATATTCGATTGTGTTCTTGCTTTTATCAGATCCTGTGGATGACCTTGATTCCGGGTCCCATGGTAGACGCAAGCGTTACGCTTCTGATATAAACGCCTTTCGCTGCGGCGGGCTTAGCCTTGACGATGGCATCCATGAGCGTATTGTAGTTTTCGAGCAGTTTTTCCTGTCCGAAAGACTTCTTACCGATAGGGCAATGGATGATAGCCGTTTTATCGAGACGGTATTCGACCTTACCTGCTTTCGCGTCCTTTACGGCTTTGGCAACGTCCATCGTGACCGTGCCGCTTTTCGGCGAAGGCATAAGACCTTTGGGTCCGAGTATTCTCGCGACGCGTCCCATCTGACCCATCATGTCGGGAGAAGTGATGCATACGTCGAAATCGAGGAAGTTGTCGGAGATTATCTTCTGGATTATCTCTTCCGCGCCGACGATATCCGCGCCCGCAGCCGTAGCCGCATCCGCTTTCTCGCCTTTCGCTATGACAAGGACCTTGACTTTTTTACCCGTTCCGTTGGGAAGCACGACGGTGCCGCGGACCTGCTGATCCGCCTGACGGGGATCCACGCCCAAACGGACGTGCAGCTCGATGGATTCGTCGAACTTGGCTTTCGCGGTAGCGATAGCGTTGCTTACAGCGGTAGCGGGATCGTAACCTTTCTTAACGTCGACTTCGGCGAGCGACGCTCTGTATTTCTTACCGAATTTCATTGCGCCCCTCCTCAGTCTTCGACGGTCACGCCCATGGAACGTGCCGTACCTTTTATCATGCTGATCGCCGCTTCGAGGCTGCCCGCGTTAAGATCGGGGAGCTTGATCTTAGCGATCTCTTCCACCTGCGCTTTCGTGAGTTTGCCTACCTTGTCCTTGTTGGGCTTAGCCGAACCGGATTCGATACCCAGCGCCTTCTTGATGAGAACGGGCGCGGGAGGCGTCTTCATGATGAAGGTGAAACTTCTGTCCGAATAAATGCTGATCACTACGGGAATGATCATGCCTTCCTGGCTCTTGGTCTTTTCGTTGAACTCTTTGGTAAAGCCCGGAATGTTGATACCGTGGGGTCCGAGAGAGGAACCGACGGGAGGTCCCGGGGTGGCTTTACCTGCGGGAAGCTGCAACTTTACGACCGCCTGCAATTTCTTTGCCATTTTTCTTACTCCTTATATAATTTCTTATATAATCGCGGTGATGACGAACGGGGTCTCCGTTCTCCCGAATTATACTTTTTCATTGCGCCGCACATGCGGCTGCCAAAGCGCCGTCGGAATCAGTCTTCCGCGACGGGTTCTATCTGATAAAGTTCGAGATCGACGGGCGTTTCTCTTCCGAACATGGAGACCGATACGCGGCATTTCTGATTTTCCGCGTCGATCGTTTCTATCTTTCCGACGAAATCTTCGAGAGGTCCGCCGATGATCTTGACGGTATCGCCGGGCTTGTAGTCCGTTTTCGCAACGACTTTTTCGAGGTGCATCCTGCGGATCTCGTCTTCCGTAAGCGGCAGAGGTCTGCCCTGGGGTCCGACGAAACCGGTAACGCCTCTCGTCTGCGTGATGATGTGCCACATGCTGTTGTCGTAATCCATTTTTATAAGGACGTAGCAGGGATACATCTTGCGCTTTACGAGCTTCTTTTTACCGTTTTTCTCTTCGAGGACTTCCTCCATGGGTATGGTGATCTCGAACAGCCTGTCTGTAAGGTTGTTCTTTTCAAAGACCATTTTCAGGTTCATTTCCACCTGATTCTCATACCCCGAATAGGTATGGAGAACATACCATTTTGCGTTTTCGATACCCATTGCCGTTTAATCCTTTTTGCTTCTGCTCTTTACGACTTTGTAAGCGATGACTCCCGCGATGGCGATTATCACGAGCGCTCCGCCCATTATGAGCGACGCGATCTGATAGCCGTTAAGTATCTCGTTGGCTCCGCTGACGATCTCGAAAAGATGTTCGTGTATGAAACCGAGAAGCAGGTCTATACCGATAAGCACGATGAGAAGGAGCACCGTTATGACGAGCACCGCTCCCAAACGCTTCATGGTATCGCCGAAAGTAGGCCAGCTCACCTGTTTGAGTTCACTGAAAGTAGCGACGAAGAAATTGGTCTTCTTCTGCTTCTGCGCGTTTTTAGCGTCTTTGTTTGCCATTGCCGCGACTCCTTATTTCGTTTCTTTGTGCACGGTATGAGTTTTGCAGAACTTACAATACTTCTTGAGCTCGATACGATCGGGATCGTTTTTCTTGTTCTTATAAGTATCGTAATTCCTCTGTTTGCATACGGTGCAAGCAAGAGTGATTTTATTCCTGTTGGTGCTCTTAGCCATGTCAGCCTCCGTCTGTTGCGCGTTTTCGATCGCGCAGTAAAAAATAGCCCTCGTTCAAGGTGCTTTATTATGTTAGCAGAAAGCAAGACGCAAGTCAAGCGTTTTTATGCTAAAATATGCAAGTTATTTTCGCGTTTTAATGTGTAACTTACCTTTTTTTGCGTCTGTCGACGCTTATTTTTTACAAATGACTTGAAATAAAAAACAAGATAGTGTATACTTTATTTGCCGAACGGAAGGGTGATCTGATAATTTTTCGGATCGGTGGCGGTCGCGCCGCCTCTTCGGCGAATAATTCAAGGATGGTTTTATTATGTTTACCCTGACGACAGACACGTCGATAGACGTTTTCCGCAGCAAGCTGGACGAGCTCGGTGTTTACTGGGTACCGCTTACTTACACGATAGACGGCGTCGTCTATGAAGACAATTTTTCGGACGACGCGCATTACAAGGCGTTTTACGACAAGATACGTGCGGGCGCATTGCCGGTGACGAGCCAGATCAACCCCTATACTCACGAGGAGTTCTGGGAGAACGTCATCAAAAAAGCGGGCAAGCAGGACATTGTTCACCTGACGCTTTCCAGCGGTCTCAGCGAGACCTATTCTTCCGCCTGCAAAGCCGCCCAGAGCTTTATGGAAAAGCACCCCGACGTCAAGATTTACGTCGTGGATACGCTCGGCGCGACGCAAGCAGCGGTCCCCGTATTCGAAAAGGCGCTCGCCATGCGCGATCAGGACGTGCGGGCGGATATTGCCGCCGAAGCGCTCCGCGCCTACCCCCACCGCATTCAGGTTTACGTCGTAGCCGACGACCTTTTCCATCTCAAGCGCGGCGGAAGAGTAAGCGCGGCTGCCGCGATCATCGGCTCCATGATCAGTATCAAACCGCTCATCGTTTTAAGCGACGCGGGCAAGCTCGTCGTTTATAAAAAACCGCTCGGCTGGAAAAAGGCTATCAAGATGATATTCGATCAGATAGACGAATACTGCGCCGAACCGAACACCAAGAAATTCTGGATAGCGCATGCCGACTGTCTCGACAGAGCGGAAGAAGTCAAGAGCGCCATAGAGTCCCGCTATCCCGGAGCGACCGTACAGATAGGCTGGATCGGACCCGTGATAGGCTCACATACGGGTTGCGGCACGCTCGGCGTTCTCTTTGAAGCCAACAGCCGCATTTTATGACGCGTATAAAGCTAAAACAATGTTAAAGGAGCCGCGGCATAATCAAACGCCGCGGCTCCTTTTTCGTTACCTTCCTATACATTATTATATTTATCCTTGTCTTTTGCGATCGCTTTAAGGATAAACATGACGTAACTCATCGCGAGGCTGAGCACGGTCAAAACAAAACGGCGGGATACCCCGCCGTTTTGTTTTATCAACAACCCTTCTTTACCTCCGCGGTCTTATTGAGCCGCGGGAACATGCACTCCGTATTCGAGACGGAAACTGTCGACTTCGAGATCGCTGAAGCCCGCGCCGGCCTCGACATTCTGTGAAGATCCTATTTTTATGAGCTGCGAACCGCCTGTTTTCAAGGGAGCGTTATCCCACGCGAGCTGTCCGTCCACATAAAGACCGTAAGTATAATCGTCATAAACGGTCACTACGTAATCATGCCATTCGGAAGTATCGATCATATATTTTCCGGCAGGCGAATCATAAGCATCACATACCGAACCGAGATCCTGTGCGGAGTTGTATGCAAGTACAACTATTACCGAATATCCGGACGCTCGGATCGTGAACTCTGCTACGCTGCGATCCGCATCCAGTGTGGAATTTATCTTTGCCCGGAAGGAATAAGTAAACGATCCCCTCGGCAGCTCGGTAGTGGAATTGGAAATAAAGCAATAACCTATGCCCGGCTTTTTAATATTGACCGTTCCGTCATTCTGGGTTATAATGGGTTGGATGTCGTTATTTCCCTCGCTTATTCCCCACTGCTCGGTATAATCGTCGAATTCGTCTTCGAGTATAACGCCTTCGGTAGGCTGCTCGATCATCGTTCCGCGGAAGATTCCGCCGTAATCGATAAGCGTCTGCTGAAGCTGTGCCACGCTTATGTCGTGCACGCCCGTATTGCCGGCAACAGCCATGGACGCCGCTATGCCCGCCGCCTGACCTATTATCATATACTGAGCTTCCATGCGGATGCTGGAGTATGCGACGTGGCTCGCCGAGAACGTGCAGACAACGAGCAGGTTGTCGGACTCGGCTTCCTTAGGCAGTATCATGCGGTAAGGTATGTCGTAAGGATCGACGGGTACTTCCATGTTACCTTCGTTTCTCGCATAGCCGTCGGAAGTGACGTAACGCTGAACGTTATGCGAGTCGCTGTTGTATGAGCCCATGCCTATCGCGTCGTCCTTGACTCTGTTGCCGCTGCCCTTTTCGATGTCTTTCTGCGTCATGACGTATTCGCCTATCATGCGGCGACCTTCGCGGACATAGAGCTGGAAAGGCCAGCCGTCGGTAGCTTCGAATTCGTCTGCCGCAAGTCCCCATGCGCCGACGGACGAACGGGTATTCGCAGGCACTCTCTCATCGTTTACGAGGAACCAGAAGAGTCCCGCGGTATAATCGTAGTGATCCCGGATGATCTGTTTACGCTCGGCGTAAGTTCCGTCGGGATATCCGTAGCTTCCCCCGATATAGTCGGTCGAGAACGCTCCTCTGTTGTTAAAGTCGTATTTGTCCGTTCCCTGTATGTTGACTTTTATGAACAGGTCGTCGACAGAAGGTCCGTAGCCGCGATTGCTCTCCCACGTCTGGAGATATTTAAGCAGCAGACCGTAGCGGTCGGCGTCGTAATTCTCGGGTTTGGGGAAAGGCAACTTATTATCCTTGTTGGTGGTGAGGCACATACGGTAGTTATATGCCTGGACCTTTTTGTCACCCGTTCCGTTCTCCGCTATGGGCTCGTCGGTGATCTCGGGATAAAGCTCTCCGTTTTCGTCATAAGGCGAGATCCGGAAGCTGAACTGGTGATTATTCGCGCCTGCGATGCTCGGAGCAACGACGCCCGCGAGAGACTCGCCGTATACGCTCGAGGCCTCGCGCCCGATCGTGTAGGAAACGCCCGCCTGAGCCATAAGGTCGCCTTCATACGACGCGTCGATGAACTGATCGGCTTCGAATACCTTTCCGCTCTCGCAGATTATCTTCTCTATCGTATTGTCGTTCATGACAACGCCGCTTCCTTCCTCGAGACGCTCGCCGCGGTAAATATCCACGCCGTATTCCGTAGCCTGAGTTTCTTCCAGCATTTCTTCGAGGATTTCCTCCGCCACGTGAGGTTCGGCATACCAGTCGACGCTGCCGTCCGTCTTACCTTTTTTCACGGCATTGCGTTTGAAGAACTCTCTTGCGAAACCGCCGATAACGGAAGCGTCACCGAGGTCGGTCGCGCTCAGTCCTCCCGAAAGCATACCGCCGAGCTGAACGGCAGGCGCCACGAGCGCCACTCGTTCGTTTTCTCTCGACGCGGAGATCGCGGCTGCTACCGCAGCGGCAGTATCGCCGTAGACTACGATATCGTAAGAATATCCTTCCGTGGTCGGATCGTCGGGTACGTCGGAACCGTCGGGCTTGTCGGGATCGCCTGGCGTCTGCGTCTGATCGTCGGGTCCTTCCGGCGTATCGTTGCCGCATGCCGCAAACCCGAAAGTCATTGCAAACGCCATGATGACGGCAAGCATCATCACAATGATTTTTTTCATTTTCCCCTCCTGTATTCGACGCATTTGCATATCACAAAGCCATGTCGCTCGCGCCGTATTATCGGAGTCCGCTGTAAAAAAGATATATCGTCTCCGACGTATACATCTTAACATTTTTTACATATGAATTTCAACGGGTATATCCTAAACCATGGGTTTTATTTCCTAAATTAAAAAAAGCAGGCGTGTTTTGTAAGTTTTACGCAGCTAAAAACGTCGGCGAAAAATCACGAAAATATCTTTTCCGACCGCGCATAGAAGTAAATCCCGAATCCCCGCTCAGCCCTTTGAAAGGTACTTTTTGCGGGTGGCCTCTCCTCCGCGGATATGCCGCTCTGCAAGATTGATCTCGAGCACTTTGCGTACTTCGGCGGCGAGCGACGCATCGACATGCGGCAAACGCTCCGTCACTGTCTTGTGCACGGTGGACTTGGCGATACCGAATTCTTCCGCCGTTTTACGCACCGTCGCGCCCGTAAGCGCGATATATTTCCCCAACATAACCGCTCTCTCGTCAAAATAACTCATAATTTTATATATGAAAAGAACTGCCGTATAATGACAGTTCTTTCGGCTTTATATTATTTACGCGCGTCAAAAACGCAAGCCGTTATATATAGTTTATATAATAGATAAACATCAGAAAAACAACGATCGCATACGGATTTCCGAACATAAAAAGCGCTTCTATTCGGGGCACTGCCTAAAAAGGAAAGCCGCAAAGGTGTTTTTCCTTTGCGGCAGTTTAGCGTCAGCGGGACGCAGAATATCGATCAGTCGTAAATTATGCTGAACGGAGAATCGCAGAATATGCTCTTGATACCTTTTGCGAAGATGGGGGCGACCGAAAGCGGAACGAGCTTGCTGAGTTTGAAGTCCGCGGGCTGTTCGATCGTATTGAGCATGAAAAGTTTTTCGATGGGAGATTCTTCCAGCCTTTCGATAGCGGGACCGGAAAGCACGCCGTGGGTGCAGCAGGCGTAAACTTTTTTTGCGCCGCCCACTTCGACGAGCGCTTTCGCGCCCTGCGTTATCGTACCTGCGGTATCGATCATGTCGTCGACTATAAGGCAGACCTTGCCTCTGACGTCGCCGACGATGTTCATGACTTCCATTACGTTCGCTTTCGGGCGGCGCTTGTCCACTATCGCAAGCGGAGTGCCGAGTTTTTCGCCCATACGACGCGCACGCGCGACGCTGCCTACGTCGGGAGACACCGTGATAAGTTCGTCGTTTGCAAGCGCTTCCTTGCAGAAGTCCTGCTTTCTTATCTCGTTGCCGAGAATGGGTATACCGACGAGGTGATCGACGGGGATGTTAAAGAAGCCCTGTATCTGGTTTGCGTGAAGATCCATCGTAAGCAGTCTGTCCGCGCCTGCCACGGTGATGAGATCCGCGACGAGTTTAGCCGTGATGGGATCGCGGGGGCGCGCTTTTCTGTCCTGACGCGCGTAACCGAAATAAGGAGTGACCGCGGTTATCCTGCCCGCGCTCGCGCGTTTGAGCGCGTCTATGATGACGAGCAGTTCCATTAGATTGTCGTTAACGGGAGCGGACGTGGACTGCACCACGAAAACGTCGCTTCCGCGCACCGATTCGCCTATGTGGCATGCACATTCGCCGTCGGAGAATTTGCCTATCTCGATCTTTCCGAGACTCATGTTAAGACAATCCGCTATCTCTTTGGCGAGATTGGGGCAGCCGTTGCCGGCGAAGATCTTGATCTGATTACCGTGTACGTTCATTTCTTCTGTTTATCCTCGTTTTTGCGGAACGCTTGTCCGCACGTCGAACGGTGTTACCGTTATTCGCGCCCGTCTTCGGACGCTGTCCGTGTATTTTTATCCTTTTCGGATGTGTACTTGTTATGCTGCCAGTTCTCTTTCACCGCGGCAGCCGCGCGGCATATCACGAGCGAACCCGCCTTGACATTTTCCGTGACCACGCTTCCCGCCGCCACGAACGCGCCGTTACCTATTTCGAGAGGCGCGACAAGAGTGGAATTGCTCCCTATGAACACGCTGTCGCCCAGCGTTATCTTGCGCTTTTGCGCCCCGTCGTAATTGGCGAACACAACGCCCGCCCCGATATTGCAACGCTCGCCGATCTCCGCGTCCCCGACATAAGCGAGGTGACACACTTTGCTGCCCGCGCCGATACGGCTGTTCTTTATCTCCACATAGTCGCCTATACGCGCGCCCGCGCCGATATATGCTCCCGTGCGCAGATGTGCATAAGGACCGACTTCGGCATTCTTTCCGACGTACGCACCGCAGAGCGTGCTTGCCCTGACGCGCGCACCGCTCTCTATGACCGAGGACTCTATGACGCATTGCTCACCTATGCGTGCGCCGCTGCGTATGACGGTATTGCCTTTTATCGTACAGAACGGCGCTATCCTGACGCCGGGTTCGATAACGGCATTCACACCGATGAATACGGATGCGGGATCGTCTATCTCCACGCCCGTGTCCATGAAATAATACGTTATGCGCGAACGCATGATGTCGGAAACGTAAGCCAGCTGATTGTAATTGAAGACAGTGAGGAAATCCTCGTCACCCGCAAGCGCTTTCACGTCCGCTTTTATCTCGGTCGCTCCGAACGCGTATTCGGTGCGCATTATCCAGCCGCGCGGAAGTTTCATCACGTTGACGTTCAATTTACGGAATTTTGCGACGGCGTCGCTCACTGCGGCATACGTCACGAGCGGTGTATCCGAGTACAGAACGACGGTGTACGGTCTGACCGTGGAAAGTTTTTCCCTGACGGCACACAAAAAATCGTCGCCGTCTTTATATTCGACGGTGTCCGTTTCCATACCGCGCATCGCACTGACCACCCACTGAGCGAGCGAACGCCCGAAAAGATCGGTGTCCGCGTTGGGTTTCCCCTCTCCGCGGTCGGTGCGAAGCACTATTATTTTCACGTCGTCATTCACTCTATTATTATATGCCCGAAGCGGATATAAGTCAAGCAAAAAATCATTTCATTAAAAATTAGCGGACGACCACGCGCTTGTAAAAAACATCTTTCGCGGCGCAGCTCTCGCCCGCGCACGGTAAAAACCTGAAATGCGCGCATGGAATATACTGCGCGAATAAAAAGGACGAAGGCGGTCACCTACGTCCGGATTTCATGTTTACGTGGCTGCCGCACGGTTCAATGCGGCAGCCCGATAAAATCGGTTTCACTTTTTCCTGCGCTCTTTGAAAAACGAAGTCAGGAGCGAGGCGCACTCGCATTCCATAAGTCCGCCTTCGGTCTCCGCGCGGTGATTGAATACAGGGTTGTTCGTAAGGTTCATCACGGTCCCTCCGCACCCGAAACGCTTGTCGAAAGCGCCGTAGCGCACCCGCTTTATGCGCGAAAGCACTATCGCTCCCGCACACATCACGCAGGGCTCCTTGGTGACGTAAAGTTCGCAGCCTTCGAGGTTCCAGTGCCCGAGTTTCGCGCCCGCTTTTCTGAGCGCGAGCACTTCGGCATGCGCCGTCGGATCGCACTTCGTCGTACGTGAATTGTGAGCGCGCGCTATTATCTTCCCGTCGCAGACTATTACGGCGCCGACGGGCACTTCGCTTTTCGCCTCAGCTTTACGCGCTTCGTTAAGCGCCGCTTTCATAAATTTTTCTTCATCAGTTCTGTCAGCAGAAGGGGCAGCCATAAATTTTTTTCTTCTCCTTCGAGGTCGCGCTCGTCCAACGGATGCGAATGCGTATCGTTTATTATCTCCACCGTGAGCGCGGGAATACTCAGCTCGCTCACGCACCAGTCTTTATATCCGCCCGCGCTTCCGAGATCTCCGTCCACGACTTCGTACCCGAGAAAGTTTCCTACGGCTTTGGCGATAGCGCGGTCGCGCTCCCACGCTTTTCCCTGCTGTCCGAACTCGTAATATACCTCTCTGCCGAGCGCGTGATAGCTAAGCGTCATTATGGGACGTACTTTTCTCGTAAAGCGCGCGAGCGCGGCGGTTTCGGGTTCGCTTTCGGGATATGCGCCTATGCACGACTCGGGCGCGGGAGCGCGGACGTTGCCTGCTCCGCTCCCCCAGCGCGCGTCGAAATTGCAGTTTATGTCCACGCCGCGCGCGTTGGCTTTCCATGCGGAAAAATTGCGGCTACCGCCGTTCACCGCGATAAGACCGTCGGCAAATGCGGGGAACGCGTCGGCACCCCGCTGCGCGAGCGTGACTCCGTCGGGATTGGTCATCGGGATAAGGAACAGCCCCAAAGGCAGTTTCCTTCCGACGAGCGCGAAAGCCTGTCTTACGACGAGCACGCTCGTCACCCATTCGCGGGCGTGCATGCCGCCCTGTATTATTATCTGTCCGCCGCTCTGCGGTCCGAAATGGAAATACACGAGGTGCGCGCCCGTGAGCGACCGCCCTATGCTCCCGCATTCCGTGCCGCTTCGGCAAAGTTTGCAACAATCGCGTTGAAGATCCGAATAAACATACATACAACAATGTATGCCGCTTTCCGATGATTTATTTATACCGCCGCGCGCGTTACTTATGATAAGCCGTGCCTGCACCGATAGTGAAAGCGCGGTACAGCTGCTCGACGGCTATCAGCCGCATGAGCCGATGCGGAAAAGTGAATTTGCCGAACGATACGACGAGGTCCGCGCGTTTGCGGACTTCGTCAGTCACTCCCCGACTGCCGCCTATGACGAACTGGACTTTGTCGCGCGTCAGGTATGCCTTTTCGAGAGCCGCGGCAAGCTGCTCGCTCGTCAGCTCCTTACCGCGAAGATCGGCAAGCACCGTATACCCGCTTTGGGCGGCGAGTATGTCCGCGCTCTCCGCTTCGACTGCGCCCGCCTCGTCCTTACGGTCGGGTATTTCCCGCACGCTCGCGGCGCAATACCTGCTCAGCCGTTTGAGGTATTCGTTTATGCCCGCGTTCAGGTAATCTTCTTTTATCCTGCCTACGCACAGCAGCTCGAGTTTTTTCATTGTGCCGAAAGCCCGCCTATGAGATTTATCGTCCACATCGCGGCGCAGATGAGCGCGGCTACGACGCAGAACACCGCGCCCGCGACGGTACCGCCGTCGTCGGCATAACTGACGGAGCCGCTCTCCTCGTCAAGGGATTTGTACACGGGCTCGGGCACGCGATCGCCCGTCTTCTTGATCACGAGCCGTATCACGAATACTCCCGCCACCGCCAGCGCTACGCTCGCCGCCGCGAACACGGCTATGCCGTAACCCGAAGAAACGACGTTCGCCGCGACGGAGGATATCCCGCCGTCTATCGCGGGGATGCTGAGAACGATCCCTATTATATTATTGACCGCATGAATGATTATTGCGGGGGTGAGGCTCCCCGTCCGAATGACCGCGTAAGCCATTACCGCGCCGAGGAAGAACTGGTATACCGTTTGTTCGGGATTGGCGTGCATGAGCGCGAACGCCGCGCCGCAAAGCACGGTCATGAACACGGTTATGAGAGTGTCGCGCTTTCTGCCGAACATGACCCCGAGCGAGGAAAGCACGCTCGAACGGAACAGCATTTCTTCGCATAAAGGGGCGAGGATAACGCTTATGAGCACCGCGAAGACGACTCCCGAAGGCGACGCCATATCCACCGACGATCCGCCTTCGTACCCCGCTGCGGCAAGCGCGGCGTTGAACAGCGTCGCAAGCCCCGTAAAAAACACCACGCACATGCACGCTATGCCCACGCTTACAAACCCCGTTTTCACCGTGATACGCGTCGGGACATAAGTCGGACGGCTGTGCATTGCCTTGAACGGGATTGTCGCGGCAAGCAAAAAGCATATCTGCAACAGGATAGTCGCGAAATAATCGAGCAGTTTTCCTCCCGCGCCGCCGCTCGCATGACCGATAAGCGAAAACACGAAAAGTATCAGCAGGTATGCGGCTACCGCCCCGATATAGGAAAACCCGCCTTCAACGGCAGTACATCTTTTAAGCATCCTGCCGCCCGTCATACCTCTATCACCTCCGAACGGCTGTGCTGCAAAGCGACGCATATCTTCGCTGCGCCGCCGAGGTTATATGCGGCAAGCGCGTCAGCCGCGCATGCCGTTGCTTTTTCGGGCGTGTTGTTCTGCTCCGAAAGATGCCCGAGTATTATATTCTTCACGCCTTTGCCCGCAAGGTACGCCACACATTCCGCAGACTGTGCGTTGGACAAATGCCCTCTTGCGCCCGCTATGCGCGCTTTGAGCCTTTCGGGATAGTCGGGGTTCGTCCTGAGCATGTCCTCGTCGTAGTTGGATTCTATGAGTACCGCGTCCGAATCGGCGACCGCTTCGAGCGTGGGACGCGGCATGAAACCGAGATCGGTAACGACGCTTATCTTGCTCCCCTCGCTGTAAAAGGAATAGCCGAAGCACGGCACGTCGTGGGACACGGCAAACGGAGATACGGTGATATCCCCTATGCAGATATCCCCGGAAAATTCTTCCGACCCTTCGAGCTCGCCCACGAACCGACGCATGACGCGGTTGAAATGAAGAGTGCAACCGCCTTTGACAGCCGCACCTACGTATTTGTAATGATCGGAATGAGTATGAGTGAGCACTATGTCGTCGGGCATGCCCTCGCCTATATCCGAAAGTGCGCCGCGTATGCGAGAAAGGCATACGCCCGCATCGAGCAAAAGCGACGTACGGCGGCTCGCTATGTATATGCAATTTCCCTTGCTTCCGCTCGCAAGACTGCAGATCCTCAGTGACATATATCTATTATAGCAACGACGGCGGCGTTTGTCAATCGTGCGGCGGACGTTGACTTTGACGAATACGTGTGTTATAATACGCGTATGTACAAATGCAGCGAAATTACCGAAGAACTTGCACGCGGTATCGACTCGGCGCTCAAACGCGTCGACTGCCGCGTCGTTTCATTGCTCGAAAAAGCGCGGGCGGAAGAATCCAACCGCCGCGCGGTGTGGGCACTCGATCAGATAATCGAAAACGACGGGATAGCCGAACGCACCGATTCGTATCCCTGTCAGGATACGGGCGTTGCCATGCTTTTCGTGACCGTCGGCACCGACGCGCGTTTCGACGGAGACCTTGCCGCCGCGCTCGAAGAAGGCGTGCGACGCGGCTATAAGGAAGCGCGCAAATCCATCGCCGACCCGCTCACACGCATAAACACCCGCGACAATACTCCCGCCGTCGTTTATTACGACGTCGTCGGCGGGGACTGTCTTAAAGTCGCGTTCCTCGCCAAGGGCGCGGGCAGCGAAAACATGGGCGGCGTGCGTATGCTCACTCCGTCCAAAGGCAGACAGGGCATTATAGACGCGGTGGTAAACATCGTTTCCGAAGCGGGCGCGAACCCCTGCCCGCCCATACTGCTCGGCATCGGCATAGGCGGGACCATGGACAAAGCGTGCGTGCTCTCCAAACGCGCTCTGCTCCGCCCGTGCGGACAGCCGCACTCCGATCCGCTCGTCGCTTCGCTCGAATCGGACATACTTTCGGCGGTAAACGCGCTCGGCATCGGCGCGCAGGGTCTGGGCGGCTGTCATACGGCGCTTGCCTGCGCTGCGGAAGTTTTCCCCACGCACATAGGCATGCTGCCCGTTGCAGTGACGATCCAGTGCCACAGCGTACGGCATACGGAAATAGACTTTACGAGGTGACCACATGGGCGAATACATAAAAATAAGCAACGATTACGACGTCACGAAGCTCAAAGCGGGCGATGAAGTGGAGTTTTCGGGCGTTATATATACGGCACGCGACGCCGCTCACAAGCGCATGACGGAAGCCGCGGAAAAGGGCGAACCCCTGCCCTTCGACGTCAAAGGCGCCGCGATCTACTACGCAGGTCCCACGCCTGCCCGCAAAGGCGAGATCATAGGCTCGTGCGGACCCACCACCAGCGCGCGTATGGACGATTACACGCCGTGCATGCTCGGACTCGGGCTTAAAATAATGATAGGCAAAGGCAAACGCAGCAACGCCGTCATCGAAGCCATAAAGACGCATAAAGCCGTGTATCTTATCGCTGTCGGAGGCGCGGGCGCGCTCATCAAAAGCCGCATAACCGCATGCGAGGAAGTCGCCTATCCCGACCTCGGCTGCGAAGCGGTGCGCAGGCTCACCGTCGAACGCCTGCCGCTGCTCGTCGCCATCGACTCCCGCGGGTGCAGCATCCTGAAAGCGTAAGCCGATTCCGATCGAAGTTTCAAGCGGTGCTCCTTCTTTGTCAAAAGAAGGGGCACCTTTCACTTGTTCCGAAAAAAATTACCGCGGTATCGGATATGCCTCATAACGCATTCTTGCCGAACACGGCATAACGAAGAAAAACGGTATAACGATTTGCAAAAACGAAACCGAAAGGCATATGATTTGTCTTTTATTGGGCGAAAAAATCGACAATATCCGACGTTTCATGCGCACCGTTTTACGGTATATTGCAGGCGTTTCGGCACATAATAATCGTAACGAAACTTTTACCGAAACGGAGGATCAAAATGAAGGACCTGAAATGCGGACTCAAAGAATGTCGGTACAACAAAGGTTACAGCTGTTGCAGCAAAGCCATAACCGTAAGCGGTATGACCGATTGTACGACGTACTCGCCCGACGAAACCAAGCGTAAAGCCGAATTCGAGGCGGCAAACGACTTTATCCCCGCCAACTATAACGTCGATACTCTCGTCAGATGCGACGCACATTGCATTTATAACGCCGACGGGAAATGCTCGGCGGGCGGCATAACGGTGATGGGCAATATCGCAGACAACGCCAAATGCCTGACCTTCGTCCGCGATTGAATCGCGATCGACAATAACTGCAAAACGGCCGTGCTTTCCGCACGACCGTTTTTCTATATTTCGTTCAGTCCGCTCTGTGTTTGGAGAACATCCAGTCCATCAGCCCGTCGGTCTCCATGGCGGCGTTCCAGATCCCGTGTCCCTGTCCCGCATACTCCACATACGTGACGTCGTCGTTGCCCTTTTCGCGCAGAGCGCTCACCATGTCGCGCGTGCCCGTCGGAGGGACTGTCGTATCTGCCGAACCGTGGAAGGTATATACGGGCATGTCTTTGATCAAATCGGCTTTCGAAGTATCGCACCCGCCGCATATGGGCGCGATCGCGGCAAGCAGTTCGCTGTGCCTTACGGCTATGTCCCACGTAGCGTAGCCACCCATGGAAAGTCCCATGGAGTATATCGAGTTTTCGTCTATGCGTTCGTTTTCCGCATAGTATTTAAGCAGTTTAAGCGCGGCTTCGAGAGGATCGCTTTCGGCTATCGTTTCCGTCGAATATATGCAATTCGTCCATGCGGGAACGTCTACCCACTGTTCGCCGGCAGGACACTGCGGGGCGATCACTATTGCGTCGAGAAGAGGGCTGTCGGCATCCGACGCGAACATATACTCGAATCCCGTATACGTGGATATCTGCAACACGTTGTCGGAGCCGCGCTCGCCCGCGCCGTGGAAAAACATCAGTACGGGATAATCCTTGTCGGCCTCCTCATAATCGTCGGGGTAGCTTATCCGATATTTCATCGAGTAATCTCCTTCGGTATATTCCATTGCTTTGAATACCGAAGTGCCGTAGGTTATATCGGACTTCCCTTCCGCTCTGACCGACACGCCCGAAATGTCGTAATCGGTAAGTATTTCCTTTTCGGTAGGTTCCTGGGGCAACGGGGTCGGCTGCTCTTCTTCACCGCATGCGGTAAAAAACCCGCAAACCATGATCGATAAAGACAAAAGCGCGATCAATGCTCTTTTTGCTTTTCTCATCATTTCTCCTTTTGCGTTTATCACCTTTCAGAAGTAACGCGTTTTTTGTTGATTATAAACGAAAACACAAAAATATTCAACGGGTTTTGCATAATTGACGGCTTTTTGAGCGTAAACGGTCTGTAAAGACAAAAATCAGTCCGTTATCTGTCATAAATATTGCGGCTATGCTTTGCGATAAACACAAAAACGCGCCCCGCCAGAAGGAGAGCCGCGCTTTTTAAATACATATGAACTTCGTGTCGGACCGAGCCGTTTTCAATCGGTCGTAAAATAATCGGTGCCCGCAAAACCGAACTCGCACTGAACGGTCATATCGCCGCTGCCGCCGTCCGTTTCCGCAATATCGTCCGCCTCGAAAACATTGTCCGAAGGCGCGTAATACGCTATCGCGTTTTCGTCGTACCCGTCGTAAGGAAGATCGTCCGAGACCATGGAGAGCGCGTCCGGCACTTCCACTTCCGTGACGCAAGCGCCAATCGCGGTATCGCTTTCCGAAAGCGAATCGGATACGGCGTAGAAAGTATAATCTTTCAGGTCGTAGGGCTGTTCGCCTTCGTCGAACACGGAGGCGAGCACACTTTCCGCGTCGGCAGTCGAGGACGAATATTCGGTGCCGCCGATCATATCTTCACGGGGGTACGTCACCGTACGGGCAGGCTCCGTCCCGTCGTAATCCATTGCCATGAAAACGGACGTTCCGTAAACGATGTCGTTTTTTCCGCTGCCGTTTTCCACGGTCTTGCCGTCGGCGGGCTTTCCGAAAGCAATGTCGACGTTCTTTTTCCCGCCCGCTCCGAAAATAGCGAGGATAACAAAAATGACGCATGCCGCTATGAAAAGCAATGCTTTTTTTATGGCTTTTATCATTCTCGCCTCCTTTGCCGCGTTATCGCCCGCGTTTATATATTTATTATGCGACCGCCGTATTATATGAGCATTAAAATAATAATTTTATGAACGTCACTCCGCAAATATCCTTGTGCGCGGCACGCTGCCGTTCAATACGTTCCTTATGTCGTGAGCGGCGCTGCCGATTATCACTTCTATGCCCGCTTTTACGCAGGGTTTGATGTATTCCAGCTTTGCCGCGGCGCCGTTCGCGCCCTTGCGGCTTGCGCCGTGACAGTGACTTTTGTATTCCTCTATCTTATTGAGCACCTCTTCGCGCGTGCCCGTTATCTCGCGTATAAGCGACGACGGATCGGTTATGTCGCGATAGACTCCGTCAAGCGTGGAAAGTATGAGCAGGCGTTTCGCGCCCGTAAGGCACGCTATCTGCGCCGCCGTTTCGTCGTTGTCCACGAGTTCCACGGGGACTTTGCCTTCGCGTTCCAGGCTCGCAAGCTCGGTCTTGCGCAGCTCCTCCACCGCGACCGCGTCGTTGTAATTAACGATAGGCACGGCGTGCTGTTCGCTCGCGCGCATAAGCAGCGAAAGTATATGCGCCCGACTTACTTCGTTATTGAAATGAGCGTGCTCGACCAGAACCTGCCTCACCGAATAACGCGCGTCTATGAACCTGCGGTACGTTTCCATGAGTATCGCCTGTCCCTGAGCCGAATAATCGGCTTTTACGTCCTCGTCGCTACCGTTCAGCTCCGAGCCGCTCCTGCGGATATAGTCCAACCGACCTATCTCTACGGCGCCCGAAGTCACCCACACTACGCCGGGGGTCAGCCAGTGCCCTATCATGGCGAATTTATTGTAATCTATGTCGCCGTGCTTTTTATCGACCAGCGCCATGGAACCTATCTTGCCTACCGTTTCTATCATATCACACTCCGAAATGCCTGAGCGTTTCTTCCAGTTCGTCTACTTTTTCGCCGAGGTAATCCGCCATGCCGCATGACCTCACGACGCCGCGCAGACCGACGGTGAGCGTACGCACCATGCGTATATCCTGTTTTCTCACGCTGTCGGCAAGCCCGCCGCAAACGCTGTATATCTCTTCACGCTCCTCCTGTCGGAGCGCGTTCGACTGTTCCGCGATGTCGCATATGTCCGTAATCCGATTTACTATATCCGCGACAGCTTCTTCGGGGATGTAAGGCTCGACCTCGTAAACTGGTTCGCTCTGCGCGGGCATGCCTGCGCGGGCGCTTTCGCTGAATGCGCGGAGCTCGCCGAGGACCGCGTCGCCGAGCGGCACTATGACATTGCGCGCGAATGCAGTGAACGCGAAACCGAGCCCGTTCCCCGAATAATAATATTCTTCGAGAAAATCCTGCAAGTCGACTTCACGCGTGTCGAACGCAAAAAGCAGATTGACGGCAAAAGCTATCAGCTCACGCGGTTTTACGGGAGGAAGCAGCGAGTAACGCTTTCCCGCTTTCACGCGCGCTTTGGAAAACGCTTCGTTGAAATCGAACCCGCGCGCGGCATTTGCCACTATCGCCTGCATTTTCAACGACGTCGCGATAAGCATGAGCAATTCGCTGATCTTGCGTTCAGCCGTTATGAACTTGACGTCCGCCATTTCCTCGCACGCCCTGCAAAATCCGTATACGGCTTCGTCGCTGTCATCGACATACTTTTCAAACTCGGTCATTTATGCGCTCTCCTTTCGCTTATGATTAAAGTATAATATAACACGGCGGTTTTTTCAAGTGTTTTGACCGTTTTTCTTATTGTTTGTTGTTTACGGCTTTTTTCGGAAAACAATTTTTCGTTGGACCTTTTGAGATAAAAATTTCCCCGAAACCGTCAGAAAGCTTAATATAAAACAGGGCATTAAGTTGTTAACTCAATGCCCTGTCGTAATACATGGATCTGCGCTAAATATGCGCGGTGAATAATCAAACGGTCTTGTCGATATCGGTGTTCTTGGACCAGGAGTACATCTTTCTGATCTCTTCGCCCACCTTTTCGAGCTGATGATTGGCTTCCTTCTCACGCTTAGCGTAGAAATAAGCTCTACCATTGTTGTTCTCCGCGATCCAGTCGCTTGCGAACTTGCCTTCCTGTATCTCGGTCAGCACTTTCTTCATTTCGGCTTTTACTTCGGGAGTGATAAGGCGCTCGCCTACTTTGTAGTCGCCGTATTCCGCGGTATCCGAGATGGAGTAACGCATCGTGTGGAAACCGCCCTTGTAAATAAGGTCGACGATGAGCTTCATTTCGTGTATGCACTCGAAGTAAGCGTTGCGAGGATCGTAGCCCGCTTCGACAAGCGTTTCGAAACCTGCTTTCATAAGCGCGGTAACGCCGCCGCAAAGCACGCACTGTTCGCCGAACAGGTCGGTCTCGGTCTCGCATTTGAACGTGGTCTCGAGCACGCCGGCACGCGCGCCGCCGATACCTGCCGCATATGCAAGCGCGATGTCAAGAGCTTTACCGGTATAATCCTGATGTATAGCTACGAGGCAAGGCACGCCTTTGCCGTCGCAATACTCGCTGCGGACGGTGTGTCCGGGTCCCTTGGGCGCGATCATGAATACATCTACGTTTGCGGGAGGCACTATCTGCTTGAAGTGGATGTTGAATCCGTGAGCGAACGCAAGAGCCTTGCCTTCGGTCAGATAGGGCGCGATGTCCTTCTTGTATAACTTTGCCTGTTTCTCGTCGTTTACGAGAATCATGATGATGTCGGCTGCTTTTGCTGCGTCGGCTGCCGTCATAACGGTCAATCCCGCTTTCTCGGCGACAGGCCAGCTCTTGCTGCCTTCATAAAGTCCGACGATGACTTTCACGCCGCTGTCTTTGAGGTTGAGCGCGTGAGCATGTCCCTGAGAACCGTAACCGATAACGGCGACGGTCTTCTTTTTCAGAAGGCTGAGGTCGCAGTCTTCCTGATGAAACAGTCTGGGTTCCATATTATAACTCTCCTTGAATGATAAGATTCGTTATTCCGCACGGAAGGATCCGCCGCGCTTTTATGGCACGTCCCCCTCCACGCTTAAAAACAATTATACGCGCGATTGCAAAATATGTCAATGATTTTCGCTTTATTTCGTAAGTATTTAACGATGTAAGCCTTAAATACCCACATTTACGCGTTCACGCGCGCCCGTCCGAAGGATCGTTTTATTCGTCTTCCCATTTATAACCTTTTTCCATTAAACTCTTTTTGCTTTTATTTGTCCATGAAAAGATATAATAGTTTAAGCTGTTTTTTTGTAATAAGTTTATAATTCCAAATCCGTGTGTTACAACTTCGGAGCCGACAAGCGGCTTTTCATATTTAGTATTGACTTTGCCGACGTTTTCGTATATAATTACAGCATGAGTAAAAAAACTTTTATTTTCGGTCTGTTATCTTTCCTGATCGGTCTTATACTTTTTGTCGGCGGAGTTTTATTACTTGTATTCAATCCGTCCGGATTTTTGAAAGTGTTGGGGTATATTTTATTAGTTCTCGGAATTATAATAGCTCTTCCTGGAGTAATAATTTTTTTTCCGGGGTAAACAGTTTGGCAGCCATCGTTATATTGTAATTTTATATGCAAAAGTCGGTATCAAAGGCGTACCGACTTTTACGTTAATCCGATTTTTTCGTATCATCAAATTTTTCTTTGATATCCTTATAAACTGTGGAACCATACTTTTTATTCTTTTTTCTCGAAATGATAAATGCTATCGCATATATAGTTAAATCAATCAGCAAAGTTACAAATAAGCAGATTATCATATATAAATTCAATGCAAATTCACCGATCAATCCATTGACGAATAAAACGATCAAAACCGATCCTCCGACCAATAAAATTGCAACTAATACATATGTAACAATAAACATAACGAAAAACGGAATACCTAAACCATATTTTTCTTTTTTATTGTTACGAAATTTTCCGAATAAAAACTTGCATTTTTTTATCGGGATAATTTTTGTAAATCCGATACCGTCTCTGAACGCCATAAATTCAAACGCTACGGCGATAAAAATCATCATAGCAGAGAATATTATTAAAGTTAAAATCTTAAAAAATATAATCATTTCCCTATTTTAGCTTGTTAATTTTCACATATAAATCCGCTTACAATATAACATTTTGTTTTAAGCTTCATTAAACTCATTTACGACAAAAAAGAATCGCCGAGATATTTTTTCAGGAACAGCTCAGTCTGTTCGGTTTGTTCAAAAACTATTATATCGCCGTCTTTACGCGCCTCTCCCAATGTTTCGTATTCTTTCGGCTCATCGGTAAAATTCAGAAGATAATATTTTTCATACATATTTTCGTTTGCGTTTTTCAGCTTTACTATTTTTACGTTTTTCAGATCGCCCCATCGCTTATATTCCGCCGTCGCACATGTTCTGTCAGTCATTGCGCATACGACATTGTCGTTCGCATTGACGAGCAAATCTCCGAAAGCGTAAAACTGCATCTCTTTTTCGCCGGAAGGAAAGTATATATACTTTCTTAATATTTCTGCCGACTTAAACGTAGGCTCGAATATGATAATGTTGGTATTACCAAAATATTTGCTGACGTATTTATAATAGCAATCTTTTTCGGAAAAATTCAGTATGTAATAATAATTATATATTTCGAAATTACCCCCGATTTCACATAAATTATCCATTTTCACGCTTTTCAGCTCACTGAACTTTTTCTTTTTCCTGACTATGCCGAACAAAGATATTTCCTTTAACGTATCTCCTTTAATTACTACAAAAAAAGGAATGAAAATATATATGCAAAGCCATATCAATACGTATGCTCCGCAAAGAATTGCTCCCACTATTATACTTCCGAAAATCATAACGACAATGCAGATCACAGCCCATATAAGGAAAATTATCAAGTAAGTTAAATACATTACTTTACTGCTTCTTATAGGTAAAAGTATTTTTTTCATTATCCGAACCTTTTTTATTGATATAAGTTAAATTAAAATATCTAATTTATTATACGGATTTTAATATGCTATGCCGTCTATCGTAACGAATCTGCCGGTAGTCGGATCATAGTACCTCGTCTGAAAGTAGTACAAACCGATCTCGGTATCAAAGTAATATCCGCGGTAGCGTATGGGGTTTATGTTTCCGATGTGCGTAGCTTCGGCTATCTCCGTTCCGTCGTTTCCGC
>ERZ1106952.230-NODE-230-length-33895-cov-8.069178_pt1 | contig 33895 bp, 26 predicted proteins | sample MGYA00403677_ERZ1106952 | MGnify/ENA primary metagenome ERZ1106952 (study PRJEB35170, sample SAMEA104062415) | human gut metagenome | biome: human gut; feature: human-associated habitat; material: faeces | place: Denmark | collected 2012-05-14 ...
CTTTGGCGCCTCGCGCTTATATGAGCGCGCACTCTTGTTATATTATCGCTTGCTACGCGCGCGAAATATAACAATCGGCGCGAAACTTGTTTAGGCGCAAAAAACAATTTTTTACAAATCGCCTGCCGCGTAAAAAGCAGCGGAACGAAACATAGTAACAATGATGGATGAGGCGATAAAAAAACAGAGTACGCGCGCGGCGGGAACGAGGGAAACCGCAAATATCGTTTGCGGCATACTTATATTGCTGTCGGTGCCGTTCTGTCTTTGCGACTATCGGCTGAGAGGGGAGAGCGTGGGTATGCTGGCATATCGGCTTATATCGCCTTTGCTATGCATATTGCTGTTTCTTGCCGAGGACGGCGCGGAAAAGGTAGCGGGAAAGCGCTTGCCCGACGGGATATATGCGTTCACGCGTTATTTTTCGGTGGGAGCGCTGGTATTCGGGCGTACATACGATTTCTACGGACTCGTTCCGTATTGGGATAAACTTCTTCACACGCTGAGCGGGGTGTTGTTCACCCTTCTCGGGTTTTGTTTCGCGCCCGACTACCGCGGCAAACATGAATTGCTTTATAAAATATTGTTCGCGTTCATGTTCTCGCTTGCCGTCGGGTACATGTGGGAGATAGTGGAATTTACGAGCGATTCGCTCTTCTCGCTCGACAGTCAGCGCTGGCAGGGCGGTATCGTTGCGGATCTCGGCGGCGGTCTTTACGTCACCGATACTCCGCGCGGGGCGGGGCTTCTCGACACGATGACGGACATGCTGGTCAATCTTCTCGGGACGATCGTTACGCTGCCTCTCGCGCGACTAGTAAAAAAGCCGCGTTTGTCGGACGCGGCTTAAAATGGGATAAAAGGAACGGTCAGTGCCGCGCTTTATCGGAATTATCTTTGACTTTTGCGAAGCTGACGAGTTTGCGCAGGCGCTCGGGACGGCGCAAAAAGGCTATAAGGCATGCGACCGTACATATTGCCGCGCCTATGAAATTGACGTACATGTCGCCGAGCGTATCGAGCAGAGCGGTCCCGCGCGCGTCGGTAACGGTAAATGTCCCGTCCGCGTTTTCGGACAAAAGACCTTCCGCCCAACGCTGATTGTCCATGCCGAGCAAGGAATCGCCCGCAAACTCGATCAGCTCCCACACATAGCCCGCGGCAAGCGCGAACATAAGCCCGAAAACGCAAAGCGCCACCGTGAAACGCTTGTCGCTCATACCGTGTTTTTCTCCGAAAACGAGCGTACCGACGCTCATTCCCGCAAAAAAGAACAGGAAACCGCTTACCGTATGCAGGATCTTATCCCAATACGGAACGAGCACGTAAAAATCGTATGTACGCCCGAAAACGAGCGCGCATACGATGAAAATTTTCAGGAATACGTAGAGAAATGCGGGGATGCGCAGTTTTGACAGGCGCTCGAAAACGAAAAACGCCACGAACAGCAACGCGCTTATCAAAGTGCCTGACAGTTTATATAAAAATCCGTTTACGCCAGTCCCGCCCGTAGCGAACAATACGGCGCAGTATATAGTGCCGAGAACCATGACGGCAGTTGCCGCAATGTCGGTGACGCGCGCGGCAACGCTCCGCGAATAAACGCCTTCGTTTTCTCTCCCGCTCGTTTCAGGCGGGTTTTTGTTTTCTTTGTCTTCCATTTTTCTTCCTTTCCGTATCGGTAACGGAATTATAACGCGCGTTTTTTAGAAAACGGTTAAAGGCGCGTTAACCGTACGTTAAATAATCGCTTTTATGTTTTCGCGATAAAATAAAATTTTTTTTGATTTTTTTTATTTTTTTACCAACAAAATTTCGCATCCGTTTGTATTATATATGCAAACGGAAATTGCGCGTGCCATTCTCTGCCGGGTTGACAAACCTCCCGATGTAATGCTACAATAGTATTGATGTAATGCTGCAAAAGTATTACGAAAATTATCGAATGCGGGTGCGGGCGCGCCCGAGGCGAGGTAGCGGCGGCGGATGGATGTCAATAAGCTGGTAAAAAGAATAAAAGAAGGGGACGGGCGGGCGTTCGACGAACTTTACGAACGTATGCGCAAAGCGGTGTATTATACCGCATATTCCGTGTTGCGCGACGCGGGCGACGCGGAAAACGTCATGCAGGACGCCTTCATTCGGTTCTATCGCAGTCTGGACTCCATAGATCCGCGCGTGAACGCGGGAAGTTACCTGCTGACGATAGCGCGCAACTGCGCGATCAACGAGTATAACAAGGGGAAACGCTCGGTCAGCGTGTCTCTGGAAACGCTGGATTATCTGGAAGCGCGCGCACCGTCGGAAACGGGCGTGGTGGACCTGGCGGCAAAAGTACTCGATGAGCGGTCGTTCAACGTATTGGTGCTTTGCGCGATAGACGGCTATAAACGCCGCGAAGTGGCGGAAATGCTGGATATGCCGATAGGCACGGTCACCTGGATATATAACAAAGCGTTGGAAACGCTCAGAAAATCACTGGAAAAGGAGGGGTTATGAAACGTAAAGACGTGGAAAAATTATTGAAAAAAGAAGTCAACGCGTTTGACGATCACGATTCCCTCGCGGAGATAAAAAGCAGGCTGGGAATGGAAGATACGCATGCGCACGTTCAGCGCGACGGGAGCGTTGCGGCGTCGCGCAGGCGCAATCGCTTTGTCGTTATCATCGCCGCATTTGCCGCGGCTGTGGTCATAGCGGTGATGGCGATCGCGTTCTGGCCGCGCGGCAATACGACCCCGTCGGGACCGTCGTTCCCCGTGTTTTCCGGCAAAAACGATCTTTATGCGCTCGCGGGCATTTCCACGGGCGAACTGCTGACCGAAATGAGCGGGGCGACGGCAAGCGCGGCGCTCGCGTCCTCGCGTTCGGACGCGGGTTACGGGCAGGAGGCGTCCGACGAGCTCGTTGCGGAACTGGACGAATATATGCAGCTCGTCGACACGCTGATCAATGCCGCGGCGTCAAAAATAGAGTTTGAAGAGCTGACGGAAGGCGAGTATCGCTACCGTTCGGTGACCACCGTCGCGACCGCTACGGGAGAGACCGTGACTTATACCATGCTTTACAACGAAGACGTTATCGAAGAAGAACTCGGCGGCGGCGAAGAAGAACGCGAAACGCGGATAGAAGGCGTTATGCGGATAGGCGGGAACGAATTTCCCTTCGACGGCAAGCGCGAAACGGAGAACGAGGACGGCGAAAGCGAAATGGAGCTGGAACTTACGACGTATCTCGACGCGCGCGGCAGCGGCACGTTTGTGCGCTTTCAGCAGGAGATCGAGAACGACGAGCAAGCCTACGCTTACGAGATCTATAAGAACGGCAGGCTTTCGGACGAATTCGAGCTGGAAATAGAGAACGAAAACAACGAAACCGAAATATCTCTGGAAAAGAACGGCGTCAAATACGAGCTCAAAGAGCAGAAACGCGGCGGCAGCAACGTGATAACCGTCGAATACGAAAACGGCGGCAAACGTTACAGACTCGTCGCGGTCCCGCAGGAAAACGGGAAGTATAAATATTATCATAACGACTGACGTTCACGCGCAAGCGTCGTTCATGCGCCGATGAAAAGGGCTGCCCGCATCATTCCGAGCGGGCGGTTTTCTTTGTGCGTTCGGGAATGTTTCGGAGCATACTATCGCGATCGAAAAGGCAGACGGAAAAGCGGGACGTAAAGAGCGTTTAACGCACCCCGTCGGGTAAGACTAAGCGGCTCCGACAGGCGCCGAAAAAAATTTTTTGAAAAATTTTCGCGATCTGCCAACAAAACAGCCCGCGCGTTTGTATTATAGGCAAGAAACACCGAAAATAAAGGAGACAATAAAGATGAAAACAAACACCACCACGAAAAGAAAAGGATTCATTGCCGGACTTATCGCACTTATCGCGGCGGCGGTATTACTGATGGGCGCAACGGTGACAATGAGCGCGTGCACCACTTCGACGGCTGCGTTCGGGCTCAGCAAGAACGACGTGTTCGCATTCGCGGGAATGACGACGGGACAGCTGCTCGGCGATCTCGGCGGTTCCGCGGTCGGTTCTTCCGCGGCAGGCGGCACTCAGACGGCGGGGACCGAGGCGGACGCGCAGATGACCGAAGTCCTCGATAAATACATGCACATGGCGGACACCCTCGTTTCCGGCGGCGTCACTCAGGTGACCGAAGAGAGCGACGACCCGAATTATCAGTATAAAATGACGGTGACCGTGAGCGATACGCTCGGCGCGGGCGGCAGCTACGTTATGTATTACAACGAGTATTTCGAGGGCGAGAACGTCAACCCTCTTCCTTCCGACACCGCGGCGGCTTCCTCCGGAAATTACCGCGACCGTGACCGCGACAGAGACCGCGACCACGACGATGACGATCACGACGATGACGAACAGGAACGCGCAAGCGTTATCGAAGGCAAGCTCGTGATAGGCGAGAACGAATACGTCATCGAAGGCAAGCGCGAGATAGAGGAAGAGCGCGGCGACAGCGAGGCGGAAACGGAGCTGAAAGCGTATATAAACGAAAACACCTTCGTCAGATTCAAACAGGAGATAGAGAACAACGAGCAGTCGTTCGCTTACGAGATCTATGAGGACGGCAGAAAGACCGACGAGTTCGAGATCGAGATAGAGAGCGAAAGCAAAACGAACAAGAACGGCACCGTCACCATGGACGTTCAGAAGATCTCCCTCGAGCTTATCGATGAAGACGGCGTCCCCGTCGAGTTCGAGCTCAAATATAAAAACATGGTCGTAAACGGCGAGAACAAAGTCCGTATCGCGGTAGAGTACGAGAAAGGCGGCTATGAAGGCGAATTCGACGCCGTAGCATATACCGCGGAGGACGGCACCACCGCTTACCGCTACTATGTGACCGACGTGGAAATAGAGATCGGACATCACGGACGTTGACCTTCCCCTTACGAACGTGCAGACGTTCGCAAACAATAAGAACGACCGAAACGGCGCTTGATCGTTTCGGTCGTTTGCTTTTTTAAGAAGTTTCGCAAGTGTCGGCGGCGTACGGACTCCTTTACGGAGCTTTCCCTGCCGCAATAATTTTGCCGCACTTAGTACCTTTCCGTCGTTTGTTTTTTCGAAAAACTCCTCACGGTCACAGCGCGCCGTGTACGGTACACGCTTTAGCACCGAGAGCCACGGCGGCGCAAAGCGCCTGCTCCGCGCTTTCGCCCCTGTCGAGTGCGGCAAGCGCCCCCGCCAGGAACGCGTCTCCCGCGCCCGTGGTGTCTTTCACTTCGACATGCGGCGCTTCCTTGAACACCGATCCCCCGTCGCAGGCAAGGAGCGCGCCCCGCGCGCCGTAAGTAACGAACACGAGCCGTCCGCGTTTTTGCTCCGACAGCCTTTCCGCCGCTTCGCGCAGGTTTTCTGTGCGACCGTCCCCGAGGTAACGGACATGATCGGCAAGCTCGTCCTCACCGAATTTGATTATGTCCGCGCGCCCGATCACTTCGCCGAAAGCGCGGTAAGCGGCGCGCTTGTCCGCAAAAAGTCCGTCGCGGTAATTTATGTCGAAGGACAGTTTTCCGCGCTTCTCGGTCACTTCCGCGGCTTTACGCGCGAATTCGCGGCCTTTCGCCGAGCGCAGAGGCAGGGAACCGAGATGAACGATATCCGCGCCTGCGAATATCGCGCCGACGTCGTCCGTGTCGGGCTGAGCGTCGGCGGTCAGGCGCGCGTGGAAGAAGAAAGAGCGTTCGCCGCGCTCGTCCAGTCCGACGAAAGCGAGGGTGGTGTTGCGCGTTTTCACCGTTTTCAGCAGAAGTCGGCCAAACCCGAGTTTTTCCGCCTCCGCGCGCAGTTTTTCGCCATTCCCGTCGTTTCCCACGCAGCCGTAAAATCCCGCGTCGGCGCCAGTCGAAACCAGCGCCCGCGCGACGTTGAAAGGCGCGCCGCCCGCATGCGCCGAATAGCGCCCGTCGCCGTGCTCGTCGATAAAATCGAAGAGTATTTCGCCCGCACACATTATCATAAACGACCCTCCCGAAGGCGTACGGTCTTGCCGCGCCGCCCGTTTACATTATAGCGCATAATCGGCGTAAAGCAAAGCGATTTGCGCCCGCACCCTCGGAAAAAGCGCGCTCTAAGCGGCGGATTTCGGACAATTTTTACGATGTTTCGGAAAAATAATGCGGTGTTTTTTCTTTGGTATTGAAATTTTTTCGGACGGGTGTTACAATCGGAATGACCGACGGAAACTAACGCGTGCGGCCAAACGAGAAAGGAGAAAAGAGATGAAAGAAAAATCAAGGTCGCTTCTGGAAAAACCGTTTTTTCGCAGTCGGGTAAAGTCGGCGAACGTAAAGATCCCCGAACTTCTTATAGGATACTTCATAGGTCCGTTCGGCGCCCTTCTTTCGGGCGGGATATTCACCAGTCAGCTTCAGATCTATTTCACGGATGTCCTGAAAATTTCGGCTTCCTACCTTATGTGGTTGCAGCTGTTTTCCACTCTGCTTGTGGTCGCGGGCAATCTTATCATGGGGCAGTTGATAGAGCGCACGAAAACCATGCAGGGAAAAGCGCGGCCGTGGATACTGTTGAGCGCGCTTACTTTGTCGGTAGCGAGCGTATTGATGTTTATCATGCCGTTTCAGAATTACACGGCGAAAGTGATATGGACGGCGATCGCGTATAATCTTTTTTATTCCGTCGCGTACCCGATATACAATACCGCAAACTCCACGCTGATACCCGTTTCCACGCGTAACGGCAAACAGCGCGGGCTGCTCGCTTCGGTGACCAACGTCGCGGGACTGGGCGTTATGGGCGCGGGTTCCATGGTGTTTCCGATACTCGTTTCCTTTGCGCTCAAAGAAAATCAATGGCTGTGGTTCGTTGCGATGCTCGCCGTTGCGATATTCTGTCTTCTTGCCTGCCTTTTGCAGTATTTGTTCACGCGTGAACGCGTTACGGAGGAGTCGTTATCTTCCGTGAAAACAAAGGACGTAAAAAGCGCGTCCGTAAAACAGCAGCTTAAAGCCGTAGCCTCCGATAAAATGTGGTGGCTCATAATAATTTTCTACCTGATATTCCAATGGTCGGGAGCGATGAAGAACGGGTCGATGGCTTATTTCTGCAAATGGTTCCTCGACAACTCGTTCTGGAGCGGCTCTGCGGGCGATACGTGGGGAGCAAGTCAGGCTTTGCTGGGCGTTCTCGGCGCAATACCCATGGCGATAGCGGTGGTGTTCGTCTGGCCGCTCTCCAATAAAATAGGCAAGAAAAATTTGACCGTAATCGGCATGTTTACGGGCGTGGCAGGCGGCATAATCGCTATCGTCGGAGGGACGAATATTATGCCCGTGGCGATCGGCGTCGCGCTCAAATGTCTGGGCAGCGCTCCCGCATGCTACATGATCCTTGCCATGATAGCGGACGTGCTGGACCATATCGAGGCTAAAAACGGATTCCGTTGCGACGGGTTCACCATGTCGATATACAGCTCGATAATGGTCGCCGCCACTCCTATCTGCAATGCCGTTTTCAGCGGCTTGCTTGCTCTCGGCGGGTACGACAACAGTCTTGAAGTAGGCGCGGGCTTGCAATCGGAAGCGGCGAGAACGCTTATCCAGGTAAGCTATGTGTGGATAGAAACCGTCGCTTACGCCGTCTGCGGGATACTTCTCCTGTTCTTTGTCGTGGAAAAAGGGCTTAAAGCCGAGCAGAAACAGATCCGCGAACGCCAGAAAGCCGAGACCCTTGCCCGCGGAGAGGAATGGATAGAGCCGGAGGAGCGCATGCGCCTGGAACAGGAAGAGCAGGATCGCATTTCCGAGGAAGCGCGCAAGAACGAACTCCGCGCTTATTGCGAGAAAAAAGGTCTTTCCTATGAAGCGGAGGAGGCTAAGTATCAGGAAAAACTCGCCGCGAAACGCGCGGCGGCGGAAGCCAAAGCCGCGGCAAAACAGGCTAAGGCGGAAGCCAAAGCCGCGGCAAAACGGACGGATACCGAAACGAACTCCGCGGAAAGCGAAGCAAGCGAAACCCGTTCGCCCGACGAGGACGGCAACTCGGACAACGACAAGGGCGAATGATTTAATCGACGATCGACCCGTAAACAACGGGGATCTGAACTTCTTTACCGTGCAAACGGCGTCGGAACACCCGACGCCGTTTGTTTTTTGCGTTTTTATGTTTTATGAAAGTTTTTCGGGGAACCCCTTTTTGGATAAAAAGCGGTTCCCCGAACCCTTCCTTAAAAACTTACAAGCCTTTACATAGCGACTGCCGTAAAACTCTTTTTATTGCCATAAGTTTTAAAATTTTCAGAAAGGGTATTATGACACGAACCGTTTTTAGTGATTTTATTTTTAGTGATTTTAAGTTTCTTTGGGAAGGGTATAAGGGAAACCCTTTCTTTGTCCAAAGAAAGGGTTTCCCTTATACATTACCTAAAAACTTGCAAACAAAAAAATTACTTAGCGGACTGGCGGACTTTTTCGTAAATGACGACTGCCGCGGCGACGGACGCGTTGAGCGAATTGACGTGTCCGAACATGGGAATGGACACCACGCCGTCGCAAAGCTCGCGGGTGAGACGCTTGACGCCCTTGCCCTCCCCGCCGATAACGAAGGCTATCGCGCCTTTGAGGTCTGTCGAGTACAGGTCGTCGCCGTCCATATCCGCGGCATACACCCAAACTCCGCGCGTTTTCAGCTCGGCTATCGCGTCGTTGATATTGGTCACCTTTGCCACGCGCACATATGCCGCCGCGCCGCTCGACACCTTGACCACCGTGTCGTTTACGCTCGCCGAGCGGTGGCGGGGAATGATGACGCCGTGAACGCCCGCGCACTCGGCGACGCGCAGTACCGACCCGAGATTATGCGGATCCTCCACCCCGTCGAGTATTACGATGAAAGGCGGCTCGCCGCGCTCTTCGGCATACGCGAAAATGTCGTCCAGCTCGCTGTAATCGAAGTCCGTCACTTCGGCAACGAACCCCTGATGCCGAGCTCTCGGCGGGCACTCGCGGTCAAGTGCGGTCTTATCGCGGAAGAATATTTTTATCCCCGCGTTTTTCGCTTCGTTTATGATACTGTTGGCGTTGGCGTCGCGCAGTCCTTCCTGCACGACCAGTTTGTCTATCGTCTGTCCCGATCTTATCGCCTCGGAAACGGCGTTCCTTCCGTATATCTTCACAGCTCTTTCACCCCGTCGTTTACGTATCTGCAAAACCTGATAGCGTAACCGTTATCGATCACAGGCTCGGACTGCTCGGCAAGCCTCCAGCCTTCCGCGCGGTCGAGGTTTTCGAAAAACACCTCCGCTCCGCCGTCCGCGTCCACCTTGGTTATCAGCGCTTCCGAGCAGTACGGCAGCATAGTGCGGTACATCATCGCTCCGCCGATCACGTACACGTCGTCTGCGGGATACTTGCGCACTTCCGCCTTGAACTCGTCCATGTCGTCCGCCATTATAAACCCGTCGGCAAGCGCGCGGGACTTGTCCCCGCCCGGCCAAAGCACAATGTTCGTCCTGTTTTTAAGCGGTTTTTCGTTCGGCAAGCTGATGAGCGTGTTAGAACCCATGATGACCACCTTGCCGCGCGTGGTCTCGCGGAAAAACTTCATATCCGCGGGCAGAGAGAACATCAGATCGTTGTTCCTGCCTATGCCCCATTTTCTGTCACAATGCAATATCGCTTTCATTTCTTTTCCCTGTGATCCGTCGTGCGGCACGTCCTGCCGCCTGCCGACCGTTCGGGCACGGATCCCGCGCCTTCAGACAGCCACTTCTATCTTCATTCCCTCGGGCAAATCGCTGTACTTATAGCCCGTCAGTTTCACGTCGTTCGGCGTGAATTTGTAAAAATCCTTAACGTCCGCATTGAGCTCGAACTTCGGCGCGGGATACTGAGGATTGGCTATCAGTTGCTCCACAATGGGTATGTGCCTGTCGTAAATATGCGCGTCGGCAATGACGTGCACGAGCTCGCCGACTTTGAGCCCGCTGACCTGCGCGAACATATGAAGAAGCACCGCATACTGCACGACGTTCCAGTTGTTTGCGGTCACCATATCCTGCGAACGCTGATTGAGTATTCCGTTAAGCACGTTGCCGCTGACGTTGAAAGTCATCGAATACGCGCACGGATACAGCCGCATCTCACTCAGATCGTGGTGATTGTAGATATTCGTCATAATGCGACGGCTTTGCGGATTGTGTTTTAAGTCGTAAAGAACTCTGTCCACCTGATCGAATTCGCCTTCCGCGTACTTGTGCTTCACGCCCAGCTGATAGCCGTAAGCCTTGCCTATCGAACCGCTTTCGTCCGCCCAGCTGTCCCATACGTGCGAGTGCAGGTCGTGGATGTTATTGGACTTTTTTTGCCATATCCAGAGCAGCTCGTCCACCGCGCTTTTGATAAACGAACGGCGCACGGTTATTATCGGAAATTCCTCCGTCAGGTCGTAGCGGTTGACGATACAGAATTTCTTGATCGTATGCGCGGGGGTCCCGTCCGCCCAGCGCGGGCGCACGTCCAGCCCCTCGTCGCTGACGCCGTTTGTCAGAATGTCTTTCAGATTGTTTACGAGGATCTCGTCCGCTTTACTCATCGGTTTTCTCCATTGCCGTTTTTTGGATATATTCCAGCCGTTCGGTCTGCCCGCTTACGTACAGATAGCCTATAACGGCTTCGAGCGCCGTCGCGTGCATATAGTCCGCGCTCGACGCGTTCTTCGCTTTGTTGTAAGGGTGGGAATTTCTTGCCCTGTGCGCGACTGCGAGCTCCGTTTCCGTCAGCTCGCTCTCCAAAGCCCGATACGCCTTCGCCTGCGCGGCGGCTTTGACGTAGTCGCGGCAGAAAGAATTCATCCTGCTCGCCTTTACGTCCATATGCTCCACCGCATAAGTGCGTACGTAAAGGTTATACACCCCGTCTCCCACGAACGCAAGCGTGAGCGGATTCAGTTGTAACGCGTCATTGATCGGCATATACGCTTATTATACCAAGAACGCGCGCAAAAAGCAAGGCAAAACACACGAAAGGCAAAGCGTGCAAGAGGTTTTTTTGGACGCGTTGAGCGCGCCTCGCCGTGAAAGGCACGGGAAAGACGCTTTACGGGCAGGGTTTAAGGAAATTGCCGCATATCCCTTGAAAAGCGCGCGGCCGTATGGTATAATACGGGCAAGGAGGGATAATGATAAACGAAAACGCGGACAGATTCTTAGCGAGCTACAATCGCTTGGAAAGCCGACTCAAAACCATTTACGGCGTACGCCCCACGCAGAATTTTACCGATCTCGTCAAGCGTTGCAGCGATCTGAACATCACGGTCAGACGTTACATGAGCGAGCTTATAGATTACGGGAAACTGCGTAACGCCATTGTCCACCGATCGGCAGGGCAAGGCGAGCACGTCATCGCTACCCCATGCGACGACGTGGTCGACACTATAGAATATATCGAGCAACAGATATGCCGACCGCCGAAGATCACGGACGCTTTCAAGATCAAAAAGATCGTTTCCGTGTTCGCGGACGAACCGCTGCTCCGCGCAGCCGAAGAGTTCGCCGAGAACAGACAGAAAACGCTTATAGTCTACGATCACGGAGTAATGGTCGGCGTGATAAACTCATACGCGCTCTACGGGATCATAGCGCGCGCGGCTGCCGACGGCGAAGACGTTACGGCGCTCCTGCGCGAAAAGAAATGCTCGGAAGGCGTCATAGCCGCCGAAATGAACAATTACGCGCTTATGAACAAGTACGCGACGGTCGTCGACGTGTTCACCGAGTTCGAAAAACGCCGCGGACTTGTCGCCGTGATAATCACGGAGAACGGCAAAGTCGGGGAAAAAGTACTCAGCATAATAACTCCCGCCGATTTCCCGAGGATCAACCGTTTCTTGGAAAATTACAATGTCAAGCCTTTTTGATTGCCATAATTGTTGAAGAAATTACGAAAAAGGTATTGACAAATAAAAAATCCGTGATACAATATTTGTACAATAAGCACGGACCGACGGGTGTCGGTCATCAGCGGACCGAGTATTCAGCGAAGGATAAGCGAAACGACTTTTGCAGGCTATCGGATAAGCGGTTCGGGGACGCGGATTCTGCAAACGCCGCATCGTAAAAAAATGCGGAAGCGGAACCTTACGGCGACGCCGAAAGAATGTTAAAGAAGTGGCGTGTGTCCTGACCCGAATATGAGGAACGCAATGACAAACATTAAGTTTTTCGTATGCAGACGTTCCGACGAGCGTACGATCGGGGAACGGAAAAACGGAGTTGAACCGAAACGGACGATGCGAGTTGTGGTAAAGTCAATAAGGTTTGCGTATCGGCGACAGGAAAGGTACGGTGCAGCAACCCGACGGAAAGACTGCGCATACGATTGCGGAACGCTCTGACGACGATTCCGTAAGAGTAAAGTAATGCGGGAAGTTCAGCGGACGGATATCCGTAAACGAAAAGGCTGAAAAGCCGTTATCGGGTATCGGGACGGAGAACGGAAAGGCGTTTAAGGATCGGCAAATCTTTCGCAAGAAAGCGTTTGAGAGATCCGGAAACGAGCATATCTTTACCGAAGGCGATGAAAAAACGATTTGTTTTCGATCGTTGAAAAACATTGCCGAACGTATCGGGCGCGACGCAGGTTGCGAAGTAGGACCGAAAGGGGGATTGTGATAACCTTGCCCGAAGCAAATAAAGGTACGCGTGATCGGAAGTAAAAGGAAAAGAAAATTTCTTACGGACCAAAGTCCGACGGAAACGAGGAGTTTCAAAACGTGTGTCGGAGAGTGTAAGTACGATCCGTTCAAAGATAACTTTTCGGAATAAGCGGAAGATCGGAATTATTGAATTTATCGGTAGTAAAGCGGCGCGTTCAGCTGAACGCGCCGCTTCGTTTTTATGTCCCCCGCCCCTAACCGCACAAATGGTTGCGGCTTAATAGGCGCGCTTTTTCGTCCGCTGCGTGAGCAGATGTTTTTTATTGTTTTTCGGGCGCGTCACGCGCAGAATATGGGGTTGGTTATCGCATAACCGCCGCCGGGCGAAGTTATCTCCATGACCACATAATCCCCCGCTTCGAGCGTCAGAGTTTCACTGCGATCAAACCTCATGCCGTCCGCGTCGAAGGACAGCGCGGATATACCGTTTACAAGCACGTCGATCTTCCCTATAACGGCATTGCCGAACGCCTTGATCTCAAGCCGCTTTTCGCCGGGCGCCACGCTGTCTCCGTAGCTTACGCCGCTTATGCGCGCGTCGATCACGGGACCGTTCGAAAGGAATGAGTGTCCCGCTTTTATGGCGTCGATATAGCCCGACGCGCTCGTATCCGAAGTGTATACGTACGTCCTCGGCATATCGACGTTCTGCTCCGCAAAGCCGTGATTGTCCGCTCCCGCCGTGGCGGGGATATAAAAGCCCTTATCGAGATAATCGAACCAGATCTGTTTTGCGGCAAGGTTGGTGCCGCTAAGCGGTGACGGCGCGTTCCTGCCGTTCCAGAGCTCGTAACCGTCGAAGCCGAATTCGGGAAGTCGGTCGATGTACGCGAAACCTTTTCCGCCGCCGCGCGCGGGGTGGTTTATCTGCACATACGCGCCGTCCGCTTTTGCCTGCGCGACTACGGCTTTTACGTCGTCAGCAGAGCCGAATACGCTGTTGTATGCGGTCGTCGTTCCGAGCGCGTTTATGTGTCCTTTGTCCGAGCTAGATATTTCCACTCCGCCTATCGTCACGGTGCTGCCGAGCACTTCTCCGGAAGCAACGAATTCTCCGTTCCCGCTCACGCTGTTGTGGTCGCTGAGCGCGGCAAAGCCCACTGCCGACACGTGATTGTAAAGATACATGTCCGAAGGCTCGTTTTTGCCGTCGCTGTATGTCGAATGTTGGTGGAGCTCCGCCGTATGATAGCCGAGAAAAGCAAGATCGAATGATTTTTCAAGCCGTATGTCGGGAAGCGAAAGCTCGGAGTCTTTTTCCACGATCACTTCGTACGTCGCGGGAAGATATTGGGAGTCCTTTACGAAGGTGAGCTTATACTCGCCTTTGCCGAGACTGATATCGAATCTGCCGAAACAATCGGTTATCTCAAACCGTTTTTCGCCGTCTGCCTTGTTTTCTATCACGATCCCGCAACCGATGAAATCGTCGCCTTCGAACACTCTCCCTCTGACGCGCGCGTAAAAGTCGGTCTCTTCCCCCGCGTTGCCCGCACAGCCGCAAAATGCCGCCGCGGCGACAACCGTCAATAAAAACAAACATACAATGCGAAGTATCTTTTTTCTCATAAGCTCTCCTATCTGCCGAAGCCGGAAAAGCCGCGGCACGAAAAAGCGTTCTTTCACAATATTATACAACATTGCCGTATATTTTACCATCGTTTATACCAATCAAATGCGGTTTTTTGAAAAAATTATCGCTTTTCCCATTCACGCGTGCTGCTTTTTCGTCATAATTAATTAAAAGGAGCCGCACTGATGAATAAAGATTTTTTTCGCGCTATCGGTATAAACGATCTGTGGCTGACGGTATTCTTTGCCGTTCTCGTCGTCAACATGTTCATAGGCATGGTATTTCCGCTGTCTTCCGTTGCGGAAAAAGCGGGGATCGACATAGCCACGCGCACCGCGACCGCCGTGCTCGCAGGCTATTTCATCAGCAAGGGTTTTACTGAAAAAAAACCCGCGCTTCCCGCACGTGAGAGCGGGACGCGCAAAAAATTCCAGTCGTATATCGTAGCGTCGCTCGGGCTCGTTTCCCTCGTCATACTGATCGTCGTGCGCTACGCCGACGGCATAGGCTTTTCACCCGCGACCGTTTCTCAGGTGCGCGACCTCTATCTCGCTTCGGTAGCGTTCCTCATGGGAACGGCTTGACGTGTTTGCCGACTCATTTTCCCGCCGCCTTGCACGGTCAGCGCATGCCTGATTTACGGTGAGATCCGCCCGTCAGGTACGCTCTCAGGCACGCATAGGTCCTTCCGACGTTGCGCCGCATTATAATAAATTATCGCCCGCGTTTTTGTTCCGCATGTACGAAAAATACGAAGAGCATAAAAAACGAGTCCGCCACGGCAACTCAGGCACATCAGCGGATTCGCTATGATAAGGGGGAAAATGATGAGCTATGTAATGAAATAAAACTTTGTTAACTTCGTAAAGTCTTATTTGTACTGATAATATACCATACGTCAACGAAGTTGTCAACTGTTTTTCGACATATTTTCAAAATTTATTCATTATTTTTTGCAAATTTTTTGATCCGAACTTGATGAGTGTTCTTTACGCAGGTGTCGGACAGCCGAAAATTTCTTTATCCCGAACGTCAGGAAAGATCGGTCTTCTTCCCCTCGCGCGATTGACGGTTGACATGCAGCAGCAGATTCAGGCTGGAAGGGGTGAATTCGGGACGGAGCGGAGTCACCGAGCAGCGCGTCAGGGCATATATAAGATCCTCGTATTTTTCCAGCTGCCTTTCGAGTATACCGATATACTCTTCCGCTTTTTTCAGTTTTGCCGACGGAGTCCTGCGCTTTTCGTCCTGCGGCGGCGCGGTCTTTGTATTTTTACGTGCAGACGCGTCAGCGGCTATCCGCTTATCGCCTGCTTTACGCGCCGTGCGTTCCGCCGACGGGGCACGCTTTTTGTCCGCCTTGACAGGCTGCGCGGTCGCGGCGGGTTTTTTCATGTCGTCCGACTTTTTGTCGGGCGCTTTTTCCGCGGCGGGCTCTGGCGTTTTTTTGCGTTTCTTTTCCGCTTTGACGGGCTCGGGCGTTACTTCCGCGTTTTTTTCGGGCGTATCAGTTTTCGAAGCTCGGGCTTTGCGCGGTTTCTCCGCCGACGGTTTTTTATCCGAAGAGCCGCGGGCGGACGGTCGACTTTTATTTTCTTTGGCTTTCGCTCTTTTTTCTTCCGATCCCGGGTCCGACGCGGGCGGCGTTTGCTCTTCGGGAGCTTTCTCGTTCGCAGTACTCTCCGTTTGTTGCGCGAACGCGGCAAAAAGCGCGCTTGCCGCGCTCTTCACCTTTTTTCTCCGCACGCTTACGGATGACTTGTTCTCCGAAAAAGGCGCGAACGCGTGATCAACGGAGTTATCCGTATAAGCGCTCTCATAGCGAAGATTGACGTCATAAGCCAGACGGCTTATGCGGTCGGTAAGCAGCTTATACGCTTCCGTTATCTCGTCGAAACGAGCGCGCGCGGACTCGCCTTCCGCAACGTCGGGATGGCAGGATCTGGCAAGGCGGCGATATGCCGCTTTTATCTCCGCTTCGGAGGCGGAAGGATCTATTTCGAGTATGTCGTAGTAATTTTTCAAGTGCGGCTTGCGGGAGTAACGAGCGAAGTAAATTCGCCGAGAGTATTGCGGAATTCGAGCATTGCTATTTCGTAAGGTCTATCGGTCATGAGGTCCACGCCGGCGTCGCGCAGTATTTCGTAAGGCGATTTACTGCCGCCCGCGCGCAGGAATTTATTGAAATAGCGTTCTTTTGCGCCCGCCTCGCCTGAAAGTATGGCATTGGCGAGGGTGACTGCGGCGGTAAGACCCGTCGCATACTTGTAAACGTAGAAAGCGTTGTAAAAATGCGGTATGCGCGCCCATTCGAAACGTATCTGCTTGTCGTGAGTCACGCCCTTGCCGTAATACTTCTTATTGAGTTTGAGATACAGCTTGTTGAGCGAATCCACCGTGGGCGGCTCGCCCTTGGCGTCCGCTTTATGCACGGCAAGTTCGAACTCCGCGAACATGGTCTGGCGGAAAAGCGTCGTACGGAACATGTCGAGATAATAGGAAAGCAGGTATTTCTTGACCCTGACGTCGTTCGTGGAACGAAGCAGATATTTAAGTAGCAATACCTCGTTGGTCGTGCTCGCGACTTCGGCAACGAATATACTGTAACCCGCCTTGTTATAACAAAGCGCTTCGTCGGAATACGTCGAGTGCATGGCATGACCGAGCTCGTGCGCGATAGTGAATATATCGTGAGGCGTGCCCGAATAGTTGAGCAGGACATACGGATTACGGTATGCGCCCCAGCTGTACGCGCCGCCGCGTTTGCCGTCGTTTTCGAAAACGTCTATCCTGCGTTCGGCTTTCATTTTTTCCAGCCTGCCTATATACTCGCCGCCGAGCGGTGAAAGTGCGGTTAGAACGGTTTTGAACGCGCTCTCGTAATCGGTGCCTATGTCCGCGCCGTCCACTATCGGCACATACATATCGTACATATGAAGTTCGCCGAGCACCAGTCTGCGATAATCCACGTATTCGTGCAAGGAAGGCAGCGCGTTGTCCACCGCGTTTATAAGTTTGTCGTAAACGCCTGCGGGGACGTCGTCGCTCTCCATGCTCGCCTGCATTGCGCTCGAATATCCGCGCAGCGAAGAAATTATATTGTTCTTGCGCACGTTTGCGGCATAGCATGCCGCGATGGTATTGAGCCGTTCCTCGTAAAGCGCGTAATACGCGGCGAACGCTTTTTTACGCACGTTGCGGTCGGGGTTCTGGAGCAGTCTGGAATACGTTCCGTGAGTAAGCGGGATCTTTTCCCCGCCCGCGCGTATGATCGGATGAGGCAGATCGACGCTGTCTATCTTTTCGAAAATATCCCCGAACGCGCCCGTTACTTCGCGCAGGCGCGCAAGAAGCGCCTCTTCCTTTTCGCTGAGCACGTGCGCTTTGTTCTTTTTTATCCGCTTTATCGTGTATTCGTAATCGGCAAAACGCGGATCGTCCGCCATTGCGTCAAGCTCCGCATCGCTGAGCGCGGTCAGTTCGGGCTCCACGAATGCGAGCGCCGCGCCGAATTCCGCCGTAAGCGTGCCCGCGCGTGAAGAAAGCGCGACCGCTTCCCCGTCCGCGCCGTCCGTATGCATGAGCATGACCGCGTAGACGTAAAGTTTTTCCGCTTCCTTGCCGATCTCGTCGGAAAGTTCGAACAAGGCAAGCGCGAAATCGGGGTTCGCAAGCTTGCCCTTATACTTTTTCAGCTCGCCTATGCGGTTGGAAGTCAATGCGAAAGACTTTTCCCACTCCAGCTTGCCCGAAAACAATTTACCGAGATCCCATTTATATTCTTCGCCGATCTCCGATCTTTTCATGTTCCGCCCCCTTTCCGCTATACTGCGGCGCATTATCCGAATATTCAGCGGAGAACGCTTTCGCGTCCCCGAGTTCAAATCAGTTTTTGAGCGAATGTAACGGCGCGGGGATTATTCCGCCTCTGCGTATGAATTCGCTGCTGTCCACGTCGCTGACAGGCATTATCGGCGCGCTGCCGAGCAGACCGCCGAAACTGACTTCGTCGCCCACAGTCTTTCCGGGCACGGGTATGAGCCTGACCGCCGTGGTCTTGTTGTTGACCATGCCTATCGCACATTCGTCGGCAATTATGGCGGAGATCGTTTCCGCGCTCGTATCCCCGGGCACGGCGATCATGTCCAGACCGACGGAGCAGACCGCAGTCATGGCTTCCAGCTTGCTCAGCGTGAGCTTTCCGCTCCTCGCCGCTTTTATCATTCCCGCGTCTTCGCTTACGGGGATGAACGCGCCCGAAAGTCCTCCGACCATGCTTGACGCCATGACGCCGCCTTTTTTGACCGCGTCGTTGAGCAGAGCGAGTGCGGCGGTCGTACCGTGTCCGCCCACGCTCGAAAGTCCCATTATCTCGAGTATCTCCGCAACGCTGTCGCCTATCGCGGGAGTAGGCGCGAGCGAAAGATCGACTATACCGAATTTCGCGCCGAGAAGTTTTGCGGCTTTGCTTCCGACGAGCTGCCCCGCGCGGGTTATCTTGAACGCCGTGCGTTTTATCACCTCGGCAACGGTAGTCAGATCCGCGCCTTTGCAGGCTTTGAGCGCGGCAGCCACTACGCCGGGACCGGATACGCCTACGTTGACGGTGGCTTCTCCTTCGCCCAGTCCCGTGAATGCGCCCGCCATGAACGGATTATCTTCCACCGCGTTTGCGAACACCACGAATTTGGCGCAGCCGATAGCGTCGCGGTCGGCGGTACGTTCGGCAAGCGCTTTGACTATCCTGCCCGTCATCGCGACAGCGTCCATATTGATCCCGCTCCGCGTGGAGGCTACGTTCACGGAAGAGCATACCTTTTCCGTGCTGCCGATAGCTTCGGGTATCGTTTCCATGAATTTCCGCTCGGCGTCCGTCATGTCCTTGTGCACGAGCGCGGAATATCCGCCAATGAAATTGACGCCTATCTCGCCCGCCGCTTTATCGAGCACGCGCGCAAGACCGATATAGTTCCCGCTCGGCGAGCCTACAAGCGATATCGGCGTGACCGAAACGCGCTTGTTGACGATGGGGATCCCGAGCTCGGAAGAAAGTTTTTCCCCGACCTTGACGAGGTCTCCGGCACGGCGCATGATCTTGTCGTAAACTTTGCGTTCGGCAGCCTTTCCGTCCGAATCGGCGCAGTCGAGAAGAGAGAGCGAAAGCGTTATCGTCCTCACGTCGAGATTCTGGTCATCGACCATTTTTATGGTTTCGAGTATGTCTCCGGTGTTTAACATTATTTATGCCGTATTGTATGCTTATGCCGCACGTTTCCGTATGATCGGCGACAAGCCGACGCGCCGAAAGCGCGTCAGATCTTATGCATAGAATCGAAAAGATCCTGATGCTGTATGCGTATGTCCACGCCTATTTTTTCGCCGTTAGCCGCCAGGTTTTTCTGCAATTCCGCAAAATCCACCGTAGCCGCAGAAAGATCGACGAGCATTATCATCGTGAAATATTCCTGCATGAGCGTCTGGGAAATGTCGCAGATGTTGACGCCGTAATTTTTCATTATGTTGGCTACGTCCGCTATTATTCCCACTTTATCCTTGCCGAGTACCGTAACTATCGCTTTCATTTTTATTCTCCGCAGCGCCCGCAGGCGCGTTATAATTCCGTCAGATTATGCGCACGGGCAACACGAGGTACAAAAAGTCCTCTTCTCCGCCGCAGGGCACGACCACGCAAGGGTCCCCTGGGCTGTTGAATTTTATCGTAACGCTGTCCACGCCGCACACGCGGAGCAGCTCGGTGAAATATTTGGCGTTGAACGCTATCGAAAGATCGGGACCGCTCGTCACGACGCCGAGTTTCTCGTCGAGATTGCCCGCGCCTGACGCAGATGTGATGCGCAGCATACGCTCGCTTATATCGAACTTCACGGGATTGCTCCTGTCATCGCGGGAAAGCAGCATTGCGCGTTCCAGACTGTCCGAAAGCTGTTCGACGGATACCGTCATCACGGTATCGAAGGAAGTCCTGATTATATTGCGATACGCGACGAAATCGCCTTCGAGCAGTACGCTCGTTATCGACGTATGCCCGATATCGGTACGCACCCTGCCCGGCTGAACGTATACGCGAACGTCATCGTCGCTGTCGTCCAGCATGCGCGCTATCTCGTTAAGACAGCGCCCGGGTATGACCGCTTTCATTGCCGACGTCGCTGAAACGACGGGTTTTACGCACTTTGCAAGGCGGAATCCGTCCAGCGCTACCGCGGTGACGGTGTGTTCGTCCACCTCGAAAAGCACGCCTTTGAGTATGGGGCGGACGTCATCCTGACGAACGGAGAACGCGACCTTGCTTATAAGGTCTTTGAGCGCCTTTTTCGCCATCGTGAAGTGCTCCGCCTGCGCCATTACGGGCAATGCGGGATAGTCTTCGGGATCGGCGCAGGAAAAATCGCTTTCCGATTCGGCATAACGCAAGGTAAGCGAGGATGCCGTCGAATCGAGCTCTATGCGCTCGCCCGTCAGTTTGCGCGTAAAGTCGGAAAAAAGTTTCCCGGGTACGAGCGCGACTCCTCCGCTTCGAACGTCCGCCACTATGCCCGTTTCGATAGTGAGCTCGTTATCCGTCGCGGTGAGGGTAAGCGTGCCTTCCCCCGCCTCTATCCTTATGTTGTCGAGAACGGGGTTGTTCGACCTCGAGCTCACAGCCCTTATCGCTTTACCTACCGCTTCCGCAAGATCGTTACCGTCGCAATACGCTTTCATAATAATATCTCCTTTTATTCGTATATCATTATACCGCAAAATGCCGCGCATGTCAATTTTAATAAACGGTTAATTTGACCTTCCATCTCACTTAAAAAGACGTCAAGCCTCAAAACCATAATGTCCGCGGCTTTCGTCTCGCATATGCAATTTATCCGATGGCGCAAAATTTCAGCGCAAAGCCTACATCAAGTGACTTTGCGCAAAAAAGACATAAAAAATCGTCGGGTCATGAGGACCAGAAGATTTTTTATGTGCCATACAATGTTTTTAGGTATAAAGTTTCGCAGCAGGCTTTATTCGCCTGCAAAACAAAACTCCGAAGAAAATTCTTCGGAGTTTTGAATCTTTCTGTATTGTTTGTAACCGATCGTTTTTCCTCGATTATTTGATGATCTTGGAAACGACGCCCGAACCGATCGTTCTGCCGCCTTCACGGATAGCGAAACGAAGTTTGTCTTCCATTGCAACGGGAGCGATGAGCTGGACTCTGATGGTCACGTTGTCGCCGGGCATTGCCATTTCTCTGCCGTCTGCAAATTCGATGGTACCGGTAACGTCGGTCGTTCTGAAATAGAACTGAGGACGATAGCCCTTGAAGAACGGGGTCTTACGGCCGCCTTCGTCTGCTTTAAGAACGTAGATCTGACCTTCGAACTCGGTGTGAGGGGTGACGGTCTTGGGCTTAGCAAGGACCTGTCCTCTCTCGATGTCCTTACGCTCGATACCGCGGAGAAGGATACCTGCGTTGTCGCCTGCCTGAGCATAGTCAAGGGACTTACGGAACATCTCGATACCGGTAACGACGGAAGTCTGGGTGGGTTTGAGACCGACGATCTCGACGGGATCCTGGATCTTTATTTCGCCGCGCTCTACTCTGCCGGTTGCGACGGTGCCGCGTCCGGTGATGGTGAACACGTCTTCGATAGGCATAAGGAAGGGCTTATCGGTGTCACGGACGGGGGTCGGGATATATTCGTCGATCGCGTCCATAAGCTCGAAGATGCACTTGCATTCTTCGCCTTCTACATTGCCTGCCTGAGCGGCTTCGAGAGCTTTGAGCGCGCTGCCTCTGATGATAGGCGCGTTCTCGTCGAATCCGTTTGCGGCGAGGAGTTCGCGGAGCTCCATCTCGACGAGGTCGAGAAGCTCGGGATCGTCCATCTGATCGCACTTGTTAAGGAACACGACGATCTTGGGAACGCCGACCTGACGAGCGAGCAGGATGTGCTCTTTGGTCTGGGGCATTGCACCGTCGGTAGCTGCGACGACGAGGATAGCTCCGTCCATCTGCGCTGCGCCGGTGATCATGTTCTTGACATAGTCGGCGTGGCCCGGGCAGTCAACGTGAGCGTAGTGACGTTTAGCCGTCTCGTACTCAACGTGTGCCGTATTGATTGTGATACCTCTTGCCTTTTCTTCGGGAGCTTTATCGATATCTTCATATCTCATTTTCTGAGAAAGTCCCTTAGCTGCAAGAGTCATCGTGATAGCTGCGGTAAGAGTGGTCTTACCGTGGTCGACGTGACCGATGGTACCGATGTTTACGTGCGGCTTACTACGGTCGAATTTTGCCTTTGCCATATTTAATTTCCTCCATGAAATTTTTAATGTGATTGCTTATGCTCTTTACATTATATCTTAATATTTCCGTTTTGTAAAGAGTTTTTTATCGTTTTTGATTTTTAAAACGCTTCGCCGCGCTTAAAAGTTATTTTTTAGCGCGCTCGCCGATTATCTTGTCGGCAATGTTCTTGGGAACTTCGCTGTAGTGATCGAAGGTCATCGTGTAGTTTCCTCTGCCCTGCGTATTGGAACGGAGAGCGGTGGAATAACCGAACATTTCGCTGAGCGGTATCTCGGACTTGATGACCTGCGAACCGTTGACTATCTCCATACCCATCAGGTTGCCGCGGCGGCGGTTGACGTCGCCCTGCACGGTGCCGAGATATTCTTCGGGAATGACGATCTCCACTCTCATGATAGGTTCGAGAATGACGGGGTTAGCCTTTGCGACGCCTTCCTTGAACGCAAGCGAGCCCGCGATATGGAACGCCATTTCGGACGAGTCGACGTCGTGGTAGGAACCGTCGTAAACGGTCGCGCGGAAGTCCACGGTCTCATAGCCTGCAAGCACGCCGGACATTCTCGCTTCCGCGATACCTTCGTTGATAGGCTGAATGAATTCTTTGGGTATCGAACCGCCGACGGTCTTGTCGACGAATTCGTAACCGGAACCTGCGGGAAGAGGCTCGAAGGTGACTTTACAGTGGCCGTACTGACCTTTACCACCCGACTGCTTGATATATTTGCCTTCCGCGTCCACGGTCTTGCGGAACGTTTCGCGGTATGCGACCTGAGGCTTGCCGACGTTGGCTTCCACTTTGAATTCGCGGAGCAGACGGTCGACGATTATCTCGAGGTGAAGCTCGCCCATACCCGCGATAATCGTCTGACCCGTTTCCTGATCGGTATAGGTCTTGAACGTGGGGTCTTCTTCGGCAAGTTTCTGAAGCGCGATGCCCATCTTCTCCTGACCTGCTTTGGTCTTGGGTTCGATAGCGACGCGGATGACGGGATCGGGGAACTCCATCGATTCGAGCACGATGGGATGCGCGGGATCGCAAAGCGTGTCGCCCGTCGTCGTGTCTTTAAGACCGACGAACGCGCAGATATCGCCAGAATAGATCTGCTCTACTTCCGTTCTACTGTTAGCGTGCATCATCACGATACGGCTGACGCGCTCTTTCTTGTTCTTGGTCGAGTTAAGCACGTAAGAACCGGTGGTGAGCGTACCGCTGTAGCAACGGAAGAACGCGAGTTTTCCGACGAACGGGTCCGCCATTATCTTGAACGCAAGACCTGCGAACGGAGCGGAATCGCTCGTTTCTCTTTCTTCTTCCGTTTCGCCGTCGAGCAGCGTTCCTTTGATGTGGGGAACGTCGAGCGGGCTGGGCATGAAATCGACGATTGCGTTCAGAAGGAGCTGAACGCCCTTGTTCTTATACGAAGATCCGCAAACGACGGGTATAAGGTTCATACCTATGGTGCCCTTGCGGAGCGCCGACTTGATCTCTTCTTCGGTGAAGGACTCGCCTTCATCCTCGAAGAATCTCTCCATAAGCGCGTCGTCCTGCTCCGCTACGGCTTCGAGCATCTTTGCGCGATACTCTTTTGCCATATCGAGCATATCCGCGGGGATATCTTCGTCGCGGACGTCTTTACCGAGATCGTCGTAGTACACTTCCGCTCTCATCTTTACAAGGTCAACTACGCCTTTGAAGGTTTCTTCCTTACCGATGGGAAGCTGAATGGGAACGGGATTCGCGCCAAGACGGTCGCGTATCATACGAACGACGTTAAAGAAGTTGGCGCCGTTGATGTCCATCTTATTGACATAAGCCATACGGGGAACGCCGTACTTGGTAGCCTGACGCCAGACCGTTTCGCTCTGAGGCTCGACGCCGCCTTTCGCGCAGAAAACCGCGACCGCGCCGTCAAGGACTTTGAGCGAACGCTCGACTTCGACGGTGAAGTCGACGTGTCCCGGGGTATCGATAATGTTGATACGCGTCATCGGGCTGGTAGGCGTTTTCCAGAACGTGGTGGTAGCGGCGGAGGTAATGGTTATTCCGCGCTCCTGCTCCTGTTCCATCCAGTCCATGGTAGCCGCGCCTTCATGGGTCTCGCCTATCTTGTGAACCTTACCGGTATAGAACAGTATACGCTCGGTCGTCGTAGTCTTACCTGCGTCGATGTGCGCCATTATACCGATGTTACGGGTATTTTCGAGTGAATATTCTCTTTTAGCCATTGTAACTCCTTAAAACTGCGAAAGCGTTTCCGCTCTGCGACTGTGCCGCGGCATGCGCGGCGGCGATCACCAGCGGAAGTGAGCGAACGCCTTGTTGGCCTCCGCCATTCTGTGCATTTCTTCTTTACGCTTGACCGACGCACCCGTCGAGTTGTAAGCGTCCATGAGCTCAGCCGCAAGACGCTCTTTCATCGTCTTTTCGCCGCGTTTGCGGGAGAAAAGAACGAGCCAGCGTATTCCGAGCGTCTGACGACGGTCGGGGCGTATCTCCATAGGCACCTGATAGGTGGAACCGCCGACACGGCGCGCCTTGACCTCAAGCTGAGGCATCACGTTTTCGAGAGCCTTGGTGAATACGTCCATGGGCTCCGAACCCGTCTTTTCTTTTATTATATCGAAAGCATCGTAAACTATTTTCTGAGCGATGCCTTTCTTGCCGTCGAGCATTACCTGATTGGTAAGCTTCGTCACGACTTTACTGCCGTATATAGGATCGGGAAGCACATCGCGCTTCGGGACTCCGCTTCTTCTGGGCATAAAAGTAATCTCCTTTTAATTGAATTTTCGTTAAGTCACGAGCGCGCCTTATTTAGGCCTCTTTGCGCCGTATTTCGAGCGGGCTTGCATGCGTTTCGCGACACCGTTGGTATCGAGGGCACCGCGGATGATGTGGTACCTTACGCCGGGCAAATCCTTCACTCTGCCGCCACGAACAAGCACGACACTGTGTTCCTGCAAGTTGTGCCCTATACCGGGGATATAAACCGTACCTTCCATCTTGTTGACAAGACGTACACGGGCGATCTTACGAAGCGCCGAATTGGGCTTCTTGGGAGTAGCCGTCTTGACCGACAGACAAACGCCGCGTTTCTGAGGGTTGGATTCGAGCAGCGGAGAAAGCGACTTCTTCACGCCGGTCTCACGACCCTTTCTGATAAGCTGGTTAATAGTGGGCATGTTACTCTACCTCCTTTTAAGTAGTATTGCCTTCCGCTCCCGAAAATCCTTTCAAAAGCAAAGACCGACCTGCGGCTTAAACCGCAGGCTAAATAATTATACACGTTCGTCAAGCCCTTTGTCAACGATTTGAGCTGAATTGACACAAAAAAAGTTATGTGCGGGGTCAGGTTTTACCCTCACCCCGCACATGATCCGCGGTTTTATCGTAATAGCGGCGGTATTATGCCTCCGCGGTAAGCGCGGAATCGCTGTACAGCGTTATCTTATCGATATTATAACCGCTGCATTCGCCCGTGCCGAGCACCTCGAACACAATCTTATTCTCGCCGGCCTGAAGCTCTATGCAACCGAGATTGAATTCGCGGAAGCCCGCGTCCTGATACTGCACTTCGGTCTTAGGCACAACCGTTCCCGTCGCAAGATTTGCTCCGCCGTTGACGCTGATGCCGTAAAGCTCGGTGTAGACGGTTTCGCGACTGCGCATATTGCTCGTCACCGTGAGCGTGACCGTTCTCGCCTCGTCGGACATTATCGTGAAGATAACTTTCGAACCTTGATTGCCGTTCATACTCTGAACGTATTTGCGATCGCCCATCGTACCGATGCTTATATCTCCCCAAATGGTAGTACCGTTCACAAGCTCGCCTTCCTCCGCCTCGAATACGGTTGCAACGTCACCTCCCTTGCACTTGTCGGCACATTCGGCATGAGCACAGTTGAGGTCAAGACAGCCGCCGCATACGGGGCAAGCGCTTTCGCAGATATGTGCGGGCGGTTCGATATGCTCGCCGCGCAGCTCGATATAGTCAAAGTTATATCCGTTTACGTTGTTTTCCGTCTGTACGGTAAACTTGATCTCGTTTGCACCGGATTTGAGAGGTATACAGCCGAGGCTGATTTCGGTGAACGCTTCCGCCGACCATTGACTGTCTTTGGCAATGAAAGGTACTATCGTATCGCGCTCAATCTTCTCGCCGTTGACGGTCACGCCGATAAGGTCGGTGAATACCGTTTCGATCTCTCGCCTGTTCAGTCTGACAACCAGCGTCGCCGTCGTATCCTGCGTTGCGTTTACGTTGAACGTTATCGTCGCGCCGTAGTTCTGATTGACGTTACCGACATATGTCATATCCGTATACGAGAAGTCCGTCATCTCCGACAAGGAATCCGCGCCGTCGACGAGCACCGCGTCCTCCACCTCGAATCGGGTGACGGGTTTGCCGTCACCGCACTTTTCCGCGCAATCCGCTTCCGTACAGTTCAGATCCATACACTTGCCGCAGGTCGGGCATACGCTTTCGCACAAATGCGGCGCGGCAGTAATATCGTCGCAAAGCAATGTGATTTTGTCGAAATTATAGCCGCTGTATTCGCCCGTGCCGAGAACTCTGAACGCAATCGTATTCTTTCCTTCGACAAGCTGAACGCAGCCGATATTGAGGTCGATGAACGACGATTCGTCATACTGTTCCTCATACGCGGGAACGTCCGAGGGACGCGAGCCTATGTCGGTGCCGTTGACGAAAACGCCGAACACGTTGGTGAATATCGTTTCCGCCTTGCGCCTGTTGATCGTTACCACGAGTGACGCGGTGGTGCTTACGGAAGAATATACGTCAAACGTTACGGTCGCGCCCGTATTGTAGTTGAGATTGGCGATCCAAGATCTCGTTTCACCTGACTGAACGAACATCTTTCCGTAATACGCAAGTCCGTCTTCGAGCGTAGCATTCTCCGCCTCATAGACGTGCGCGGTCTTGTTCGCGCCGCATTTGGTTGCGCACGCTTCTTCCGTGCAATCGGCGTCAAGACAGCCGCCGCATTCGGGGCAAGGCTCGGTGCATACGAGCTCGCCGTACTCCTCTCCGCATACCGAGCAAGTCGCCTTCTGCGTGCACGTAGCCGTGCCGCCAGTGTGCGCCTGCTTTTCGTCCGTTGCGTCGCAGTTCGCGCACTTATACCAGTGATCGCTTGCGTCGTGCTGAAGTACGGTGTAAGAATGCGCAAGCACGTTTCCGCTCGTGAACGTTTCCGTTCCTTTCGCTCCGCAGTCGCAGGACTTGTAGTACACCGCAGGCGACATGCATGTAGCCGCGCTCTTTAAATATTTTTCTTCTTCTACTTCTTTGTCGTAAACATGTGCCACAAGTTCGCCGTACTCTTCGCCGCATACCGAACAAGTCGCTTTCTGCGTGCACGTAGCCGTGCCTCCAGTGTGACCCTTTGCCTTGACGGTTACGGGCGCGGTGATCTCATTCTTGCCCTCTGCGTCCGAAAACAGTTTGTCGCATCCTTCGCACTTCCAGTATGCCTCGTATCCGTCCTCGGTGCAGGTCGCCGCTTTTTCCGCTACAGCCGTCAGTTCGTGCGTGTGCGCGATGGGCGTTTCATCCTTGCAAGCGGCGGCAAAAACAGAAAAGCAAACCATAATCGCCGCAAGCGTAAAAATAATTGCCGATTTAATTTTTTTCATATTTTCCTCCTGAAAACCAACTATGCGACGGTATATTTCCTCCCGCTTCTCGCAAGGAAGAAATATATCCGCCGCCTCGTCAGTCGGTATTATGCCTCCGCGGTAAGCGCGGAATCGCTGTACAGCGTTATCTTATCGATATTATAACCGCTGCATTCGCCCGTGCCGAGCACCTCGAACACAATCTTATTCTCGCCGGCCTGAAGCTCTATGCAACCGAGATTGAATTCGCGGAAGCCCGCGTCCTGATACTGCACTTCGGTCTTAGGCACAACCGTTCCCGTCGCAAGATTTGCTCCGCCGTTGACGCTGATGCCGTAAAGCTCGGTGTAGACGGTTTCGCGACTGCGCATATTGCTCGTCACCGTGAGCGTGACCGTTCTCGCCTCGTCGGACATTATCGTGAAGATAACTTTCGAACCTTGATTGCCGTTCATACTCTGAACGTATTTGCGATCGCCCATCGTACCGATGCTTATATCTCCCCAAATGGTAGTACCGTTCACAAGCTCGCCTTCCTCCGCCTCGAATACGGTTGCAACGTCACCTCCCTTGCACTTGTCGGCACATTCGGCATGAGCACAGTTGAGGTCAAGACAGCCGCCGCATACGGGGCAAGCGCTTTCGCAGATATGTGCGGGCGGTTCGATATGCTCGCCGCGCAGCTCGATATAGTCAAAGTTATATCCGTTTACGTTGTTTTCCGTCTGTACGGTAAACTTGATCTCGTTTGCACCGGATTTGAGAGGTATACAGCCGAGGCTGATTTCGGTGAACGCTTCCGCCGACCATTGACTGTCTTTGGCAATGAAAGGTACTATCGTATCGCGCTCAATCTTCTCGCCGTTGACGGTCACGCCGATAAGGTCGGTGAATACCGTTTCGATCTCTCGCCTGTTCAGTCTGACAACCAGCGTCGCCGTCGTATCCTGCGTTGCGTTTACGTTGAACGTTATCGTCGCGCCGTAGTTCTGATTGACGTTACCGACATATGTCATATCCGTATACGAGAAGTCCGTCATCTCCGACAAGGAATCCGCGCCGTCGACGAGCACCGCGTCCTCCACCTCGAATCGGGTGACGGGTTTGCCGTCACCGCACTTTTCCGCGCAATCCGCTTCCGTACAGTTCAGATCCATACACTTGCCGCAGGTCGGGCATACGCTTTCGCACAAATGCGGCGCGGCAGTAATATCGTCGCAAAGCAATGTGATTTTGTCGAAATTATAGCCGCTGTATTCGCCCGTGCCGAGAACTCTGAACGCAATCGTATTCTTTCCTTCGACAAGCTGAACGCAGCCGATATTGAGGTCGATGAACGACGATTCGTCATACTGTTCCTCATACGCGGGAACGTCCGAGGGACGCGAGCCTATGTCGGTGCCGTTGACGAAAACGCCGAACACGTTGGTGAATATCGTTTCCGCCTTGCGCCTGTTGATCGTTACCACGAGTGACGCGGTGGTGCTTACGGAAGAATATACGTCAAACGTTACGGTCGCGCCCGTATTGTAGTTGAGATTGGCGATCCAAGATCTCGTTTCACCTGACTGAACGAACATCTTTCCGTAATACGCAAGTCCGTCTTCGAGCGTAGCATTCTCCGCCTCATAGACGTGCGCGGTCTTGTTCGCGCCGCACTTAGTTGCGCACGCTTCTTCCATGCAATCGGCGTCGAGACAGCCGCCGCAAATCGGACACTCGTTTTCGCAGGTGTGCGCCGCAGGCGGTTCAACGGGAGGTCCGGAAGGATCCGTCGGTGCGCCGCCGCAGGTCGTGACGGGAACGATTATGCTGACCGCCACGATTACCGCAATCACCGCGCCCGCAATCGCTACGGCGAGTTTTTTGTGCCGTGCGAGCCAGCCTTTGACTCCCGTATATTCATAAGCGATATTGCCCGAACTGCCGTCCGCCGCAACCGCAGCTCCCGCGCCCGTCGCCGAACGCGTCACGTTCGCGGCTTTCTCCGTTTTTAAAGCGGCAGCCGCTTCTACGCGAGCCTTGCGGGCGATTTTCCATTCCGCATATTTCCTGCTTGCGAACACGAACGACAGCGCCGCCATTACAGCCGCCGCGCCGAACGCAACCGCAAACGTTATCTGCAACGCCTTGAGCAGTATCTGCCACCAAGGCGTAATATTTATGATACGCGTGTTCGTGTCCATACCGTTGAGCGCACAGCTGTGGAGCTGGGCGTAAAGTATGCGGTGGCACGCCTCGCGGAGCGCGAGCATAACCGTCGGATTGTCCTTGCTGTCCTCGAAATACGTTTCGCTGCCGTTTGCCATCCACAGGTCGTTGCCTGCAAGCAGTCCTTCGGCTTTCGCGTATTTCGCACCCATGTGGAAGGTGTTGCCCGTGCAGGAGTCCGTTTCGACGATGCCGACAAATCCCCACTCGTTGCGAAGCACGTCGGTCAGCAATCCTTTGTGCGCGCCCGCCCAGGTGCATCCGACGCGGTTGAACGAGCTCATCACGCCGTTCATATCGCTCTGTCTGACTGCGATTTCAAACGGTTTGAGATAGATTTCACGCGCGCTCTGTTCGTTAAAGAACGTCGCAACGCCGTAACGGTTACGCTCCTGATCGTTGAACGCAAAGTGCTTGGTGAGAACCACCATTCCGCGCGACTGCATACCCTTGACTTCCGCCGCGAGCATCATTCCCGAAAGCACGCCGTCTTCGCTGAAATACTCCCAGTTTCTGCCGCCGTAAGGTGAGCGGTGTATATTCGAGCCGGGCGCGTAAAGCATCGTCACGTCGGCGTGAAGAGCCTCGTGTGCGAACGCAACGCCGAGCTTTTCTATGAGCGCGGTATTCCACGTCTGCGCCATAACGACGGGCGCGGGGAATCCGAACTGCGTGTTCAGCGTAGGGTTGTTTTTCTTGACTCCGCCGGGACCGTCCACGCTGTTTCCGCCGGGCGCGTCAACGCTCTCCGCCGAGGCAAAGAAATGCAGACCGTAGGAGCACATCCATTGCTGTTCGGTAAGCGACATCTGATTGAGCAGGTCCTGCCACTTCTCGTCGTCGTATTCGAGCTCGATCATCATTGCGAGGCTGAGCCTGCCTTCTTCTGCCGTAACCGTTTCGTAAACGGGCATTTCGTCGCCCTCTTGCACCTCGATTTCGTGGCCGTACTGCATATCCTCAACCATCTTTTCGTTCGTGCATTTGAGCTGTATTGCGCTTTCGGGATAAGTTCCGGTCCAATCATCTCTCGACAGATATTCTATCTTCTGATCGGCGGTGCCTTCGTAAAGATTTACGTCCGCGTCGTCGAAACGGTTGGTGATCTTCACTTCCTCGCCGGATTCGTCCGTTACGGAATAAATCTCATAGTCGTCCTTGGTGACGGTGTCCTTATAAACAAAGCCCGCATTGCCCGTCGCGTCCATACGCGCTTTCTGCTCCGCAGTCAGACCTTTCGCCGCGAGAATGTTATTGAGTGCGTCGTGCGCGTCCGTTCCCGCCGCAATATAATAATCGCCCGCTTCAAGGATATAGGTTCTCTTGTTATATGCGTCATAAACGCGCAAATTCTCTTTATCGATCGTGACCGTCAGCGTCTGGCTGCCGCCGTTGGGCGCGAGCAAATCGGTTTTTGCAAACCCGACAAGCTCCACCGCAGGCTTTTCAATGCCGTTCTGCTTGTCATATTCGGTATACGGCCGTTGCATATATACCTGCAAAACGTCCTTACCCGAATGTTTCGTGCCGACGTTGGTTATCTTCATAGATACCTGATAGGCGTCGTTCGTTTCGGTCACTTTATAGTCCGAATGTTCAAACTCGGTATAGCTGCCGCCGTAGCCGAACGGGAATGCGACGGTCTGGGAATAGTCGTAGCTTCCCGCATAGCCCTGACCGAGAACGTAGTCCTCATACCGCGTTTCATAGTATTTGTAACCGACGTATACGCCCTCCTGATATACCATATATTTCAGGTTGTGCGTCTGGTAATACGCGCCGTATTCTTTCGAAATATCGGGCAGCCCTTGAGAATACTCCGTCCATGTAAAGTCGCCGAAGTTGGCGTAGGACGGCGCGGAGTAGTTGTCATATACCAGCGTGTCCGACGTTCTGCCGGAAACGGCATATTCGGTACCCGTAAGCACGTCCGCGATCTGCGCGAAACTCATCGTGCCGCCCATACCTACCCACACGCACGCGTCGATACCGTATTCGTCCTTGACGATCTCGGCGAACTGCATGGGGTTGGACGTGTTGATAAGCAGCGTGATGCTGTTGAGCTTTCCTTCGCTTTTCAAGCCTTTCAGTCCGCGCAGTACGCTCGCCTCGTCGCTCGTCAGTTCGAGATAATTGCAGCTGCCGTCCGCATATTCTTCCTCGTTTATAGGATTGCCTTCCGAATCCTTCTCATTATCGGGAGGCGCTGCCGTTGAAATGTCGTAGTCCTCGCCCGCCGTGCGCGAGATTACCATTACGGCGGTATCTTTATAACTGCTTATCGTGCTTTCCGCAACCGATTCGACTGCGCTCCACGGTGCGTCGTTTACCGTAAACCACGGCAGATAGTTCTGCTCTTTGCCGTAATTGCCCAACGCGCGCTTATACGTTTTTAAAAGCGACATATAGTGCGTGTTAAGCTCCATATTGACGGACAAGCCCTTATTCCTGAGCGCAACCGCAAGCGTGCCGTATTCGGGAGTAAGCGACATTGCGCCCGAACCGTTGCCGAGAGTAATGTAATTCACGCTCGACATACCGAAAAGGCTCACGCCCGCGCCCGTCGAGAGCGGCAGAGTGCCGTTGTCGTTCCAAAGCAGCACGCTGCCTTCGACCGCCGTCTGTTCCGCGACCGCCTTACTCGCGTCGCGCATTGCTTCGTCGTCCTTGACCTGATAGGTATATCCTTCGCTGTCCGTTTCGGTCAAAACATTTCCGCTCGCGTCACGCTTGACGTAGTCGGACTTATAATGCTCCATATCCCCCGCCGTGTCGCCCAGCTGTACTTTCTTCGTCGTCTGAATACCGAGCAGCTTGTTTATGGGCGCGGAGTTCTCCCCCGCGATATGCGCGCCGACGGATATGAATGCTACGATGAGCGTGAAGAAAATAGACAGCATCACCCATACCGATCTTACGAATACGGTTTTACGCTTTTTCATTTTCCACCTCCGCATTTTCCGCTCTGTTCGTATACACCTTTTTAAGAATATACATGACCAGCGAACCTACGGCTATTATAGCCGAGATCAGATCCACGACGAAAATCAGGACCTGCCACCAATTTTCGAATATCGATACGGTGCGCATAGTCTGACCGGCGATACCCGCGACGACAAGATATCCGATGATGAGTCCGACCGTAGCAAAAAAAACCACCATGCCGAACGCGCCCGATATGATGCCGAAAGGTATCTTCTTCGTTTTCAGGACAAACGTTTCCGTTTTTCCCGCCATTTTCATTACCTCCTTTTACTTTCTTTTCGTCAGCGTTTCCGCACGACGAAATCTTAAGGACATTATAAATAAAAACGGCAAAGCGTCAATGCTCGTCGCTTAAACGTGTGTTTTCGTTTCTTATTCTGTTATATATTGCGCACCGCTAACGCTACCCTAACGTAAAGAAAGAAGTAACGACAGACAAAAGAAAGAAGTGTTACGGCGCACTTTGTGC
>ERZ1106952.231-NODE-231-length-33672-cov-23.826397_pt1 | contig 33672 bp, 24 predicted proteins | sample MGYA00403677_ERZ1106952 | MGnify/ENA primary metagenome ERZ1106952 (study PRJEB35170, sample SAMEA104062415) | human gut metagenome | biome: human gut; feature: human-associated habitat; material: faeces | place: Denmark | collected 2012-05-14 ...
ACAAAAATAATCGGAAACGAGGAAATAAGCGGGTACGATACCTTGGGAAACCCTTAATCAGTATGATATTGAAAATGTTGGGATAGAGGAGTATCTAAGCATGAGAAAAAGAAAAATTCCTACAATAGATGAATTAATTGAAAGCCTGAGCAATGCTTACAGAAAAAATTCAAACATTAAAAACGCTGCAATTCGCAAAGCATACAGATACGCAGAAGCTTTAGGACTTGCAAGTGATGAAAAAAAGGAATATGAATTATCTCTAATGTTACATAATGAAAACGTTTATGTAAAATATTGGGGCGCGATTATTGCTTTATCATATGAGGTGTTAAAAAAACAGGCGCTAACTTGTTTAATCAATATCTTGGATATGAAAAATCCTCTCCAAAAGGATGGAGTTCTTGATTTTGATTTGAATATAGTCAAGATGGACATAGAAGCCGACTTATTTGATTATAAAAAACATAAAAAGTTGGGTTCTTATCCTGGTCAAGTAAGTTATGAGCCAAGCATATTACCGAATGCTAAACATGCTATTAGATATTATAGAAATTATATCAGTAAGCAAAAATGAAAAAGTAAAAAATGCTCCAAACAAAAGAGGAGAGGCAATCGTTTAGGTTGCCTCTCTTTCTTTGTATTGCGTAATAAGGGTTTCGGCTCGAATACGGTGGGCACGGAAGTAATATAATTGAAGGCAAGTTGGCCGTATGGCGGAGTATACCTACGATATTCTGTGGAAGAGATATAGGAATTTGCTTGATTTTATTCCCAATTTTGGCTATAATAATATCAAATATTAAATTAGCCAAAGCAGGGAGGCGATATGTACAGGAAAAGACATGCGGAATCTGCGGTGAAAAAACTTTCGGAAATGTTTGGGGCAATTCTTGTCGCGGGGCCGAGACAGGTCGGGAAAACGACCATGTTGAAAACATTGACAAAAGACATCGGTTACGTTACGCTCGATGATATTATCGTGCGGACTGCAGCACGGGAACAGAGCGGGACATTCTTCAAAGATAATCCTCCGCCCGTTTTCGTGGATGAAATTCAAAAGGCGCCCGTTTTGTTCGAACAGATTAAAATGTATATCGACCGCGACCGAAAGAAAGGGCAGTTTTATATGTGCGGGTCGCAGCAATTCAGGATGATGAAAGGCGTTTCGGAGTCTCTTTCGGGCAGGATCGGGCTGCTGACATTGCTCGGATATTCTCTGCGGGAAATGTACGGGATAGATTTTGATCTTCCGTTCCTCCCGACGGAGGAGTATTATGCGAAAAGAAGAGCCTGCCTTAAAAACATGGAATACGGTGACGTTTGGAAAATCATTCATCGCGGAAGCATGCCGGAACTTTGCGAAAATCCGGAATATGATTGGCAGATGTTTTACGGAGTATATCTGCGCACCTATATCGAAAGAGATGTCAGCGATTTGGCTGAAATCGGCGACAGTATAAAATTTTCAAAGTTTATGGTTGCCGTTGCGGCGATGTCCGGCAATCTTTTAAACAAGGCTTCGCTTGCGAGAGACGTAGGGATATCTGAACCTACAGCGGAAAGATGGCTGGGAATTCTCGTGGCGTCAAACATCGTTTATCTGTTGCAGCCGTATTCCAACAATATTACAAAGCGAGCAATCAAAACACCGAAGGTTTATTTTCTTGATACGGGGCTTGCCGCATATTTAACCAAATGGAATACGCCCGACGTGCTTAAAAGCGGGGCTATGGCCGGCGCATTTTTTGAAAGTTTCGTTATTTCGGAAATAATAAAGAGTTATTACAATAGAGGGATTCTCGAACCGCCGATATATTTTTATCGTGACAAGGAGATGAACGAAATCGATCTCATAATTGAGAATGCGGGAAAACTTCATCCTATAGAAATAAAAAAGCATGCGGATCCTGCGCGAAAGGATGTTGAGGCTTTTGATTTGCTTGACAGAATTGGCGGAGCACGGCGCGGCAGCGGCGGGGTTATCTGTCTTTACGATAACATGGTAACGCTGAAAGGGGATGATCGCGTCATTCCCGTCCAATATCTTTAACATCGTCACGTAAAGTAACAAGATACGTGGGCAGACAAAACAGGGCAGTAAAATTTACTGCCCTGTTTTTATTATCGAATGAACTTTATAATAAGCCGTATGCAGATTTTTTGGGAAAATCTGTTATTCGTTGAAGGTAAAATAAGAATAAATAAAACGTATTGAGGATAGTTATGAAGACAAAAAGCGAATTGGAAACAGAGATCAACAGCGATGAAAAATGCACACGGCTTTCCGGAGAGTATAAAATAACATTGTCCGATGTCAGAAATATAATGGTGGGCAGGAATTATATTCGGGCCGGGGTTGTGATTGAGAGCGGGAATAAAATCGTAGACGGGATAGACGCAAAAATAATATTTGAGATCAATGAAGATCCTTGCGGTACGACGGCCTTATTTTGCGTGCTGAAGAACGTGCGCAATTTCAAGTTCATCAATATGAAAGCGGAACTCCGGTATTCCGGTGTATCGGCAAAATCTAAAATTTGTTGTTTTATAAATTATTCTTACGGGTTCGCAATTCAATATAGCGATTTGGATTTCAGAGCGGAAAATCAAATCAGTTATACGGCTTTATATAATGAAGGCGGGGTGGATACTACGCTAGAATCGCAGGCAGACAATTTGTGGCTTTGCGAAAATAAAATTACGGCGCAATGTAAGTCGGAAAACTATAATTTGGATAACACGATTTGCGGCATCGAAAATATCTTTGGCAATTCCGCATGTATTACGAATAACCAAATATTTGTACGAAATGCAGGGGGCGGCGAATGGCAAAAGGCCTATGGGATAAGGAACAGCGGAAAATATGTACGCATCGAAAACAATAATATCAAAGCAAATGGCAGTCATAATACAGGAAATTTATTAGAGGCGGCTCATGCATTTGGGGTGATAAACGAAGAACAGGGGGAGTACTTGGTGTTTTCGGGGAACAACTGTGTTGCGGAGTGGGGCGGTATGTGCGTGGGGATTCTGAATAGAGCCAGGTATGCCAATATCCTCGGGAATAAACTTCATGCAACACATACAATTAAAGGCAGAACAGCTATTTTATATGGATCGTGCAGTATCTTAACAAATAATATTTTAACCAGCACATCTCGCAATCCGAGAATGATTGAATTATTGGCAAACGAAAATTTAATCGGGAATAATTATATACGCGGACTATCTCCTGCGGAAAAGAGCCAAAGCGGAGTCGGAATATGGATGGTCGGTTTACAGGGGGATAAATTTAAGGCAGACAATTGTAATATAACGGGTAACATTATTGCAGGGATAAAAGATTTCGGTATTGTGCTAAACAATTCCGAAGGAAACAGGATTGCAGGGAATCGATTTATTCGTTTTTCAGAGTCGGAAGATTATGTACCGATATATACATGTGATAAAAAGACAAATGTTATTGAAAACAATCAATTTCCTCGTGTTTATTCAGAAGGCGGCAAAAATTTGTATCGCAATTCCGATGAGGCAATTCATTCGATAATTGATTGAAATGAATGGAGGCGTGAAGATGATCAATGAAAAGATTTTGAACATATTATCGACTTATGGTGCCGATGTTATTCTTATTGCATTGCTTATAAACATAACAACGGGCATTATTAAGATACCACTTAAAAAATGTTTGAAGGCAAAAGGGGTTAGTATAGGGAAGTATATAACGCTGATTCCGATTTTGCTCGGATTCGGGTTTGCTTTTTTATCGGAATGGCTGATCTGTGGTGCGGATAATGTAGTCATGGAAACTGTTTTTTCGAAAGGGATAACATGCGCGTCGTTAAGTTTATCGCTATATGCCATTTATGAAAAATTTTTCCCGAAGTCCAACGGAGATATTCATTCGGAATCAGAATCGGGCGGCGAAGATGCGGAAAATGCAGGGAAGGAAAAAAGTTCAACGGAAAAGATATCCGAAACGCAAAACGGCGATGCAAATACCAAAGTAAATATTTCAAATAATGCTCAAAGTTTTGATTTTGAAACAAAAATTAAAAATAGCAGGATAATATTGCGGGGAAAGAGAGATGAGCAAACTGAAATTAAGAACTAACCGATATCCGGGAAAACTCATCGTGTTCGAGGGCACGGACGGAGCCGGCAAGACAACAATGATCAATATGGCGGAGCAATACATAGCGGCGGAGCTGGGAAAAGAGAACGTTTTGTGCGTCAAACAACCGACGGACTTATCGCGCAAGACAAAGCTGTTCCAAAAGATGATGTATTGCGAGGATCACGCGGATATCGACTACCGAGCGGTACAGCTTTTGACGATGTCAGACCGTATTCAGCACGGTACGGAAATCATTGAGCCGGCGCTGGAAGCGGGAAAGACTGTGATATGCGACCGCTATATTTATACATCTTTGGCGAACATGCTGGCGCGCGGGTATCGGCGTGAAAAATGGTTTTTCGATGCGGCAAAGCATCTTCTAAAACCGGATATCGTGTTTTTGGCGTATGTTCCGCCGGAAACGGCGATCGGGCGGATCCGCGCCCGGCCGAGCGAGTGCCATCGGTATTTGGACGAGGAGTTATTGCGCAGTGTGGCGGATGAGTTTTTGCGCATGTCGAAGCGGGAAAAATTCGTGGTTCTGCAAACGAGCGTGGAACCGCAGTCTCCGTTTTCGGTGATGCGTTCGGCGCTCGAACGGAAGGGGGTACACGCATGACGGAGCGGGAGTTGCAATACATAACCGATATCCTGAAAGGACAGGAACCGCGAAAACAGCCGGAGGATTGGTACGGCTTGCTCGGTTTTCTGCAAAGCCACAGGATAGCGGGGCTGTTCTATAACCGAGCAAAAAGGCAGGGCATTCCCTTGCCGAAGCGGGCGGACAAGCTGTTGCGGGAGAGTTTTGAGCGGCAAAAGCGGCGGACAGAATTTTTGCGCGGGTATATCGCGGAACTATCGGCAGCGCTGCAAACGTCTGGAACGGAATGCGTGTTTTTGAAGGGCAGCGTACTTTCCAACCTCTCGGACAATGAAATTTACGCGGACGGGGAACGTTCCTCGAACGATATAGACCTACTCGCAGAGCCGAGTTGCGTCGGGGAGATCGAAAAGGTTTTGCGGGAACTCGGATATGTCCAAGGCGAGTACAGCGCCGAGGAGAAAACAATCAGACCGTATACGCGCTTGGAGATTGTAAAACGCCGGATGAATCGAGGAGAAGCCGCGCCGTTTATCAAGCGGACGGACAATGCGGAGATTCCATTTGTTGAGGTGGATATAAACTTTTCACTCGGCAATACGCCGAACGACGGGCAGGAAGTCCTGGCAGAGATGGTGGGCTCCGGGCTGACTTACAAGGGTAAAGTGTCGCTGCGCGTACCCGGCGAAGAGATGTTTTTTCTGCACCTTATATTGCACCAATACAAGGAGAGCTGTCTGTATTTTATGGCAGAACGGGGTAAGGAACTCGATTTATACAAACTGGCAGATATCTATTATTTGATTAAAGCGGAGGCATTCGATAAAAAGAAAGCGGTTGAAATTGCAAATCAATATCAAATCATAGATAGATTGGGCGCAGTTTTGCAACAGGTCGGGGAAGTGTTTGAAGATGATGCGATACTGACCGAAGCACAGAAATACGGCATAGAACAGCCGGACGTTGTGGATTACGAGCGGAAGCGGCGGTATGAGTGGACGGTGCCGATACGGGAGCGGATTTGTTCGTACAGTGCGTTGAAGTATCTGCGACAAAAAGGGGAGTTATGATAATAAGGAAACAGGATATTGCGCAAGCCTTGTATCTTTCGTGTGTGGAAAATTATTTCCTCGCGTGGCTGGGAAAGATGTATGACGTGACAAAGCTGTACGGCAGTACGTTCGTGGGGCTTGGACAGCTTTTCGACGATTTTTCCCGCGGCGCGACCTATGAAAATTATTGCAATATCCCGCGCTTGCAGGATGTGGCGGAGGAATACGGGATCGTGCGGCACGAGTATAGGCGATGCTCCGCGAAAGACGCCGTGCGGGTGTTGCGGGAACAGCCGAAGAGCACATTGTGCCTCGCGCGGGTGAATACAAGTTTTTTTGAAGGGTATAAGCGCGCATCGTGGCGGGAAGACCACTATATTTGCATTGACGGGGAGCTGCTATGGTTGAATCAGTACCCGCTGTCGGAGGGGAAATACGATTTTGAGCAGTTCTGCCGCGTGTATGACGGCGCAATGGTGCTGTATATGCCGGGGGAGCTGAATGTAATTCCGCCCGATTCGCAGCGCGAAGAAATAGCGGGGCAGCGTTTTGATTCGATACGTATGCCGGAGCGGCTTTCGGGCGTGGAATCGGCGATCGGGGTGCTTCGCGTAACGCGCAGGAGAATGGAAAAATATTATGCGGGGAATGAAAGATTGCAGGCGTTGCTGCAAAAAGAGGTCAAGCTGCTCGACGAAATGTATTTTTTACTGCGGTTGAAACAGATCAAGCAGCAGAGCGGTGTGGATAAAGCGGCATGCCGGCAGAGGGCAATGGATGCAATAGAGGAACCGCTGGAAAGGGTATTTGCTTTGGAAAGGGAAATGGCGGAGGTCATGCGGAATGGAACGAGAAGAATTGCGGGGAAGAATTGAGGAAATCGCCGAACAGACGCTCGGCGCACGGCTTTCCGAGGAGGAGAGCCTGAAAGAGTGCGGCGTGGACAGTCTCGGTTTGGTTGCGTTGGTTGTAGGGATCGAGGAGGAGTTCGGTTTCTCTTTCTGCGACAGCGATTTGCAGCCGGAGAACTTGCAGACGCTGGCCGATTTAATAGAACTTGCGGGGAAATATGTATGAAACTATGGGAATATCTGAGAGAAAAGATGCTCCCGCACGCGGATAAGGTAGCTTTTGCCCGTTCGGGAATTACATACAGAGAATTGTCGGAATGGAATGAGCAGAAAAATATCGGCGCGCTCCGCGTTTGTACGGGGGCGAACCGGGAGGAACAGGCGATCAGTATCCTGCGCTGCATAGCGGCGGGGGATGTCGCCGTGCCGGCGTCGCTCGAATACGGGGCAAAGCAATATTGCCGCATCGCGGAAGCGGTCACGGAGAACAGGGAGTTGTATCCCGAACTCGCGTTTTTGATGTTTACGAGCGGCACGACGGGCAAGCCCAAGGGGGTGATGCTCTCGGACAGAAATATCATAACAAATCTCGAATATATCGACGGTTATTTCCGTATCGAGGGATTGCGGAGCATATGTATCGCGCGGCCGCTGCTGCATATAGCGGTACTTACGGGCGAATTGCTGTATGCGCTGTGCAAGGGGCTGACGATTTATTTTTACGAGGAGTCGTTCATGCCGCGGCGGTTGCTCGCATTTTTGGAACAGAACAAAATCGACGTGTTCTGCGCCACGCCCACGCTGTATGCAACGCTTGCCAAGGCAAAGCATACAGAGCTTTTTCCCGTAAAGGTATCCGCATTGAGCGGGGAAGTGCTCTCCGTGCAGGCGGGAGATTTTCTTAGCGAAAACTTTCCCCAAACGGCGTTTTACAATGTGTACGGGTTGACAGAACACAGCCCGCGCGTCAGTGCGCTGCTGCCCGAGGAGTTTAAAAAGAAGCCAAACAGTATCGGCAGACCCATCGGCGGGGCGGAAATGAAAATCGAGGACGGGGAACTGCTCGTCCGTTCGCCCTGCGTGATGGAAGGGTATTTTCAAGACGATGCGGCGACAAGGGAGAAGATACGGGACGGATGGCTGCATACGGGGGATATGGCGCACGCGGACGAGGACGGGTATTACTATATTGACGGGCGGAAGGACGACATGATCATCCGTGCGGGGCTGAATATCTATCCCGCGGAAATTGAAAACGCCGCAAAGGATTGCAGCGGCGTGGAGGACTGCATCGCGTTCGGGCGAAAGACGGAGGAAGGGAATACCGAAATCGTACTCAAATACGAGGGACGGGCGGTTCCCGCGCTGTTGCGGCGGGAACTCGTGCAAAAGCTGAATCCGCACGCAATGCCGAATAAATTCGAACAGGTGGAAAAGCTGGAGCGAACGCCGAGCGGAAAGAAGGTGCGGAAGTGAAGGAAAGGATCATACAGCTTTTGCGGGACGCCTGCGCCCTTCCGGAGGAGATCGGGGAGGATAGCGTCTTTTCTCAATTAAGTTTGGATAGCTTAACTTTTATTGATTTTTTGGTTTCGGTTGAAGATGCGTTTGGAATAAAGTTTCGCGTTGAGGATTTCGAGATATCCAATTGGGGGACGTTGGGCGAATTTATTAAAACGGTGGATAGATATGTTGAAGAATGAATTGCAGGGCGTTCAATTATTGAAAGGATTTTGGTTCCGGTCGTGCTTTTTTCAGGAAATTGCAACGGCTGCGAGCATATTTGGATTAAACGGGAAACAATTGCTGTTAATCGACTTTGTAAATTATGGGAAAGACTTCCATATTCGGGAAGAGATTGCCCCCATGAAGGCAATTAAATATTTTGGTTTACAGATACAAAAAATCAATATATCGGGAATGCCGACGATCGTAAAGGCAATCGACCGAGGTTCTCCCGTTCTGATAGGAGTGGACACTTATTTTTATAGAATCAGAAAGGATCTGTATCGAAAAGAGCATCGTGTGCATTTTGTTCTTGTTTACGGATATAACAAAGAAACAGGCATGCTTTCAATTGTCGATCATGATCACGACACAAGCTATCGCTTTAGCAAACAAAGCGTATCTTCGGAAGAGATATTTGAGGCTGAAGAGAAATATCGGGAAGGTATGTGTAAAAAAAGATATACGAGTATGCTCATAAGAAAAGTATCTTCACGAGGCGATATAAAAAATTTATTGTCCGCGTGCAAAGAAAATCTTTTGGAAGGAATAAATAATTTTAAAGAAGATATCAGGCTTCTCGAAAAATTGTTGAAGACCGGAGGAGAAAAGCTGTTGCAAAAAAGCGAGAAGTTGGGAAAATTCTTTTTTCAGGCGGCGAAGAGGAAACATTGTCTGCAATATAGCGCATTCATCGAAAACAACAGTGCGCTGCAACAGCTTTCGGAAAAATCTTTTCAGTTATTTAATTATTTCAAGATTTTTTTCTATAAATTACGGAAGGAAAGAGAATTGTGTTTTTATGAAGATAATAAAGCGGAGATCCTTTTGAAGCTGGATGAATTGCTGCTCGTTGAATGCGGATTTTTTGACGAAGTATTGCGAAACCTATAAAATAATTGATAAAACGGAAACCGTGCATACATTGTGTATGCACGGTTTCCGTTTATGAGGGAGTAATGGAATTATTCGAATTCTATTTTTGGGGGAACCAAACAGACAAGCCGCTGTTTTCATCGTCGTAATTCTTGCCGGCTTGAGCATAATCGCACAGAGTAAGCTTTGTGTTCGGCAATAATAATTCGATGGTTATATTGGAAGAAAATAAGGGATTTTTGATGTGCTTGGAAGGGAGTGCGCTTTTTATTGAAGAAAGTTCCAAAGGTACGGTAAGGTCTTTTTCGAGTCTTTTATCGGCCGCGAGTACAAACGGGCCTTTGGTAAATGCAATCTTATCGTTTAATCGATGCATTTTTATCGCGTCATCCAACAAAACGTCGATTTGGTCATTCGCCCATTCATTTTCTATGGTAAAGTAACCGTTGTTGACCGTGCCGTTCAAGGGGGTGCCGTTTAAACGAATCTTATAAACTTCGCTCCACGCGGGAATGCGTAATTTCAAAGCGAACCGCCCGTGTCCGAACACCTTTATGCGCATATGCCCGCTGTTGTAGAGATTGCCGAATACTTGCAATTTTAGCGGGGTGCCGTTCATTGTCGTTTTAACCGAACATTGATTATATAAATTGACGAATAGGGCATTATCGCCTTTTAATACACCGAAAATTTCTGTTAATGCAGTACCGGCGCTACCGATACAGGCGCAACAACCGTAGGAACGGCCGTGCTGCATTTTTTTGAAACCGCCGACCTTTTCGCCGCGGCGGTTGTTGAATAAAGGGCTGTAGCTGTCAAAAGGGAAAGATTCGTGCGGAACGTTTTCGGGCTCTCCGTTGGTGTAAACCATTGCTTTCGTGCGATGCATGGTTTGGCATTCGGAGTTGACGGCCCCGGCCATTGCATTTAAGGCCGAACGTTCGATGCGATCCGCGAAACGGCTTTCGCCCGTTAAAAGCAATAGGCGATAATTGAGTTTCATCCAAGTGACGGTAACGCATGTTTCTTGCATGACTGTATCGGAATATTCTGTTTGCCGAACGGTGGAGTGGTCGAACAGCTCGTGTGTGCAGCCTGCGCAGCCGATAATTGTAATGTCTGTTTCCGCTACCATATCCGCAAAATTTATCGCGGATTCTCGGTAATCGGGATTGCCGGTAACTTGATACAGAGCGAGCAGGCCTTCAAAACAGCTCATCATTTCATATGCCTTGGTTTGCTTGAATTGATAGGGAAATGCGCTTTTATGCAGGCAGAGTTCGATCAAATTCATATCTTTACAAAAACCTGTATCTGCTATGTATTGCGCGAATCGGAGGTATGCGGGGGTTGGAATGAGCTTGTACAGGAGAACAAACGGCTCCAGTATGGAAGCGGAATTCAATCCGCCCCACACGCCCGAAGTTTCTAAAATCGGTTTTTGCTCTGCGGCTGATCCGATATGGGATACTATATAGTCTGCGTGTTTTGTCAAGGCTCTCAAAATTTTTCGTTTCAAAATTTTATTTTTGCAGATATCATAGAAATAAAGCAATCCGAGCATGACATATTTCCGTACCCACATATCCCAGCCGTTGAATTCTTTGTCGAGGGGATAAGTGGTGATCCTTCCGAGGCTGTCTTGCGTGGACAGTAAATCCAGGACGCTGCTTTCCAGGACGGAATAGAGCTTTTGGTTTTTTGTGCAGCTATAAGTCATGCATGCACCGCGCATCATTTTTCCCCAATATTCACCGCGCCAACAATTATCGTTGTCGGAATGCAGGCGGAATTGTTCGACAAATATTTCCCAAGTAGACGAGTCGAGCAATTGATGATCGATGGTAAATTTTACAAGTTTGTCGACGTACCCGGAAAATTTTACTTCTCCGGGAGATAAAGGATGCAGGATATTATGAATTTTTTCGGCTTGCATTTTTTCCGCTACAGACATTTTATTTTACCTCTAAATCGTAATTTAATCGGAATCGATTAGTTGTTTTTTTATATTATATATGGTATAATGTGAAAAATCAAGAGGAAAACGGAACAAAAATGCCTGCTTTTGAAATAATTTTTTTGGGAACATGTGCATGCGATTTCAGCCCGCGTTTAAAAACGGATCTGCAAGGGCGGTTTGATAAGGATGTACGGAGATCGTCCAGTGTTTTATTGGACGGATGCCGATTGGTGGACTGCGGGCCGCATACGCTGAATTCATTAGGGATAATCGGAAAACAGTTGCCGGAGATAACAGATATTTTTTTAACGCATTTGCACGACGACCATTTTGATGCAAATAATATCGCGGAGATCGCCAAGGCGAAACAATCCCCGCTGCGGCTTTGGGTACGCGCGGATGCGGAAATTCCTTTGATAGAAAATACTAAAGTAATGCGGATGGATATCGGCTGTATATATGACGTCGGTGGCGGCATTAAAGTCAGTTCATTGGAGGCGAATCATACAGACTATCCGCAGCATTTTATCTTTGAAAAGGCAGGCAAAAAAATATTTTACGGATTGGACGGCGCTTGGGTTTTAAATGAATCTTTTCGCAAAATGCGTAAGCAGTATTTTGATGTGCTTATTTTGGACTGCACTATAGGGGATTACGACGGTGACTTGCGAATATCGGAGCATAATTCTATCCCGATGGTGCGAATGTTATTAAAATCTTTTGCGACGGTGGGTATTACGGGAAATAATTCTCTAGTATATTTGTCGCATTTAGCACCGTCGCTCCATAAATCTCATGCGGAAACGGAAATAATTTGTGAAAAATTCGGCGCAAAAGTCGCATATGACGGATTGGCGCTGACGATATAGCAAAATAGGGGGAGAAAGAAAACAATTATGTCGATGATCGAAGTGCGCAAGCGCGAGCGCATCAATCTTGTTTTGAATACGATAAAAGCGAATCCCGATTCGTCGAAGACGGAAATCAAAAAGTTGTCCGGTCTCTCGATGGAAATGGTTTTGCAGTACATTGATTATTTGACGGCGGAGGGCTTGATTTATTGCTCGAGTGAAGTAATCGAGGAATCTGTGAAAGTCGGCCGCCCCGCGGAAAGATACCGCCTGAATCCGAAAGGAGGAAAATTTCTCGGCATAAAATTTACGGCTCGGCGTGTTAGCGGGGTTATAACAGATTTTTGCGGGAATCTGCTTGCGACATATGAAACCGAAAAGGAAAATATAAGCATCGAACCTGCGGAATTGCTGGAACGGATTTATCAATGCATCGAGCGCTTGGGAGAGTCGTTTCCTTTGAACGAGCTAACGGCTATCGGGATAGCGGCCCCCGGCTTTGTGAACAGCCGGACGGGGCAATTGCTCCGTTACAGTCGCTTGAAAAGTGATGAGCCGCTGGATTTGAAATCGATTATCGAGCAGAAATACGGCATTTCAACGTATGTCGACGGTACAACAAAAGCAAAGGCGATCGCGTATCACTTGAACGCAGGGAAAAATCTCGAAAATTTTGTTTATATCTATATCGGCACAGGCTGTTCTTTGGCGTATATTTATAAGGACAATTTGTTCCGCGGCAGTAATAATCTCGACGGCGAATTGGGGCACTTGCCTGTTTTCGGGAAGAATACGGTATGCAGCTGTGGAAAAAAAGGCTGTTTGGAAACAGTAATCGGCAACCGATATATTCTGAAAACGATGCAGGAAAGAGGCTGCAAAGACTGTCTTTCGATTGACCGGTTTGTTTCTTTGGCGGAAGAAGGGGAACCGATCGCCGTTGAAATTCTGGCGGACGTGGCAAAAAATATGGCGTATGCTCTTTCAACGGTAATTATTTTGCATGACTCTGAATATATTATTTTGTGCGGAGACTACGTAATGCTTCCGCAATTTCAACAGGATTTGAACCGCTGGTTGTCGGAATTGTGTCTGAAAGAACTTTTAGCACATACTGAGATTCACTTTGTAAAGAACAAACAATCGGACAACGCGATCGATGCAGCATTGCTTGGATACTATAATATTTACTATAACAAAACTTTAATATAGCCGAAAAAATAATTGATAGGCGGAGCGGGAATGAACCGCTCCGCTTTTTTTAGGCTTTGAAAATATTACAAATTTTTCACAAAAGATTTTTGCGATAGGTATTGACAAAATGATAATTGTGTGATAATATAAATATAATAATTTAATCGTTATCGATTTAATTATGGAAATTTTTGTCAGGAGGAAGTGTATGAGGAAAAGGATTTTACTTTTACTCATGTCGCTGTTGGCGGTGCTGATGTTTGGCAGCTCGGTACTGGCTGCTGCGGCGACGGAGAGCCCGGAGGAACCGGAAAAAACCGGTGCTGCTGCGGTGGAGGAGATGTTTGAAACAGAAAACACGGAAAACTTTACAGTTTACGGAAGCAAAAACAATATCCTAATCACACAGAAGGACAGTAAACCGGTAACATTGAAAGCGCCGGATGACGGAAAGGCGGATGAAACCCACAATCAGACGACGACAATCCGATACAAGACGCCGATTTTGCTTTCGGACAATTCGGACGAGATTCCGTTTTTTCAGTTTTCGGTCTATGGACAGGATGAGAACAAGCGTGATTTCGATGCGATGATCGTCACTCTCACGGATACGGAGGACGAAACAAATCAAATCAGCGTGTTGATCGGATTTTGGAACCAAACCAATACAACGAGTTGGTCGACAGTCTATGCTAAAGGCAGCGGGCAATCCTATTTGGGATACCATTACAGTAATGCTACATCAAAGGCATTGGCGGCACCTATTGCGCAGGGAACGATTTTGGAGCATGCGGTAGAACAAAAGATTGGAGATACGCAATCGCTGTATTACGACAATGCCACAAAGACTATCCTTGTCGACTGGGGGTGGTCGTCGTATAAAGACAGAAACGGCACGGTTACAAATGACGCCGGGGCCGTGCTTACGCCTGTCCGCGATTTGACGGATATATCTACTTCCGGCAATGACGGTGTCGCCTATACGAAAGGGATCGAAACGGCGTATTTGGAAATCACCACCATTCGCGGCTTCTATAAGTATGACGGTATAAACTCTAGCATATACAGCAGTCAATTCCGGGGCGGCAGTGGTGAAGGGCATACGCTGAGCGATAAGGGCGCCCGCTATTTGATCCGGTCGATCGACGGATTGAACTTTGGATTGACCGATGATAAAATACAGGATAGCACGCCCGTATATTTTGTCAGGTCATTTAGGGGTAATGGTTATGCGGAATTGCCGGCTTTAAGCAAATATACCGTGCTTGGCGGAATTTCGGAAGAACCCGATGTGAAATATACGGAAGGAACATATGTCGAAGTAAAAGATTCGGAAGGCGAAATTGTAGCCCTTGACGGAACGGCGGACGGCAAGTGGGCGCAGGGGTGCGGTTTTAAAGCGCAGAACGGTGTTTTTACGGTTTCGTATTATTCGGATGCCGATAAAAAGCAACTGGTCGCCTCGGCTACCGTTACGGTTTACGTTCCCGATTATACCGATGCCGTAATCACGGAAGAGCCGGACGTGCTTAGCGGTACAGACGCGCAGTTCAGCTGGGGAAATATTCAAGTCGGAAATTCCGCATTGTATAGCGGCATGATCGTTACGACCAATACTTCGGGCGTTGTTACATACACAAAAGATATCGATATTTCCGATAATACGAAGGACGATATTCTCTTTGAATTTATTTCCATGCCGAATGAGATCGGAATTTATGATTTTACTTCGGTTACGTTCCGCTTGATCGATAAAAAGGCCCCGAATAATTATCTGACGGTGCGGCTGGCCGCAGGGCCGGACGGTGCCACAGCGCTCGGCGGATTAAGGGCGGGCGGGAATAACCAGGATTTATACGGTCTGAAACTTATCCGTCAGCAGAACGAATACGATATGTCGGTAATGGCGCAAAATCTGGCGGGCCAAGGCAACGGGAATATTCCTTATTCGTCCATTGCGCTGTATTACGATAAGGAAGAAAATTGCCTGTATACTTCGCAGGCGTACAGTTACATAGCCGGCTGGTCGACAAAATCGAAGGTGCGCGACTTTGACGATACGGAGCTCATTACGAATGCTGCAGGCGACAAAGTAAAGCAGGAAGCATGGAGCGGCTTTACCGGCGATACGGTGACGTTGGAAATTACGGTTGATTCGATTGTGGAAGGCAAAACCGCGAAGTATGGCGTATTGACGGTGGACGGGGAACGTTTAGTCAAACGCATGACTACGGAATTTTTGTTTGACGGCGTTGCCGGCTATCCGTACGAATTGCCCGTACCTGTATATGTGAGCGGCCTTACCGGCATGGGGGCAGATTTTACTACCGCTCAATCCGGTGTCCGCGTGCTGTACGGGGACAGCGTAATACAGGTCGACGCAAAAACGAATACCTTTACCCCCGAAAACGCGGGCGAATATACGGTGCAATATGCGGTGGAAGAGGACGGAATCGTATATGTTTCCGAATTTATCCTGACTGTTTTTTCGGAAGAAGAAGCTCCGGGCTTTAAATTTGATTTGTCCGAATGCGAAGTAGCGGAAGGCGATAAGTACTACCCGAGCAGCCGGGTTGAGGGAGCTGCATCGGTTTCGACTAAATTGCATCATGACGGAAGCGCATGCGACGTTACCGTACAGATTTACAGAGGGGACGACCTGGTTCAGTCGTTTGACGGCGCGGCTTTCGAATATGTATTCGTCGAGCCGGGGAATTATAGACTGGTGTTTACGGCGACTGACAAAGTAACCCGCAAAGGTACTTACGAAATTAGTTTTGTCGTGGAACGCACAAGCATTCAGGCAGCCGATCCGAACGATACACAAGTGCTGTATGACCGCTCGGATGATATTCGGTTTTCGAAAGAGGATATCACGGTGGCGGATATTTGCGTGCGGGAGGGTAAAACCGTCGTAACGCAGCAGGAACATTTTGCTTCAATCAGCGTGGAAATTTCCTATTCCTTTGCGGGCGGTGAGTTTAAGAGCTGGACGGACGATACCGTGTTAGAGCAGCTCGGCGATTATAAAATTAAGTATGCGGTAAGCTATTCTCTTGAAGAAGACGGGCATTCTTACACTTCGGTATTTGAGCGGGATGTAAAACTCGTCGACAACACTCCTCCCGTATTCGGCGAGGCTTCGGAAGCGGAAGGCGTAAAGGCAGACGAGGAGCATGAGTCCAGCGATTCGGCGCTATATTACCGCGGGGTTATCGGGAGCGAAATTTCTGTTTCGGAGGCAAGTGCTTCAGACGAAAGACACGACGAGCCCGTGGATCTCAGCGATGCTATAACGGTAAAATATACGAATGCGGACGGCACGGTTGTTGAGGCGGAATTTGCCGACGGTAAATTTTCTTTCACACCCGCCAAAGCAGGGATTTACTATGTGACCTTTACGGTCAGCGACGGCGCTCTGACAGCGACCAGAGTTTATATCTTTGATGTTCGGGAAGCTTGGATGACGGTTGGCTTTGAGTCCGAAACGCTTGACGATGCGGTATACGGTACGGAATACACCCTGCCTGCGCCTGCCGTTAAAGATTATGACGGGGATACGATAACGGATGCGACAGTCACGGTGGAAATAATTCCGGAGGGGGGGGGTAGCCTCTTAACGGCAAAGGACTATAAATTTACTCCCGATCAAACAGGTTCGTTCCGTGTACGGTATACCGTCACATACAGTGGCGAAACCGTGGAAAAGACGTTTGCCCTTACCGTTAAAGATATTGTCGCTCCTGTTGTTCGTTTTGCGCAGGAAGTGCCGAAAACTGCCACTGTCGGCGATACGGTCATTCTTCCGAACGTTACGGTTACGGACGACAGGGACAGCGTCCTTGAATATACCGTCTGGCTGGAGCATAACGGAGAGCGCCGCGAATTGTTCGATCTCTCGTTTAAGGCTGAAGAAGCAGGCACATATAAAGTCATTGTGCAAGCGAAGGATGCAGCCGGAAACCCTGCCGAAATTTCTGCAGAAATAACGGTGAACGAGCCGAGTTCGGAATCGGGCGGATGCAACTCTTCTTTGGCGGTAGGTATCCCTATGGTTATAGGGTATGCGGTTTGCATTGCTGTAATCGCGGTGCTCGCATTGAAAAAGAAACGTCAAAAGTAGGGGAACAATGAGCAGGGCGATTCATCGCCCTGCTCCATAAAAAAAACAGTTTCGGGAGTAGAAAAATGAAAAAAATCGCAGGTAAACTTTTAACTATTGCATTGGCCGCGAGTATGCTGACAGGTATTGTCGGGTGCCATTTTAGCGGCATCGATTCAAGCAAAACACAATTATATGTCGGCGTTTATAACGGCGGCTGGGGTATTGAGTGGCTCAACGATGCGAAGGCGCGGTTTGAGAAGGAATATGATGAATATCAAATCGTTATCACGCCGATGAAGGATGAGTATAAATATGCGACGCTGAAAAACAATATCGGAAGTGATTTCAACGATATGTATATTACGGACTGTTCCTATTATAACTACATCCGCGACGAACAGATTCTCGAGATCACCGATGCCGTCAGGGAGGATATGGCAGATCTCGGCGAGGCGGGGAATACGGTCGAATCGAAAATGGACGAAGCGCACCGTTCGTTTTATAAAACGGCGGAAGACAAATATTATGCCGTTCCTTTCGGCTCGTCCGTGTGGGGCCTGAATTATGACGTCGATCTTTTTGAGGAAGAAGAGTTGTTTATTGCTTCGTCGGACGGCACCGGAAACAATATTACATGGACGACGGGTAAAGAAGGCGCTGCGGCAAAATCGGCAGGCAGAGACGGGGAAAAGGGAACGTATGACGACGGATGCCCTGTTACTTTCGAGGATTTTAAGGCGCTTTTGCGTCGGATGACAACAAAGAACATTAAGCCGTTTATCTGGTCGGATGAGGTCGGGTACAGGAACCAAATTTTGCTTTCGCTTTGGGCGGATTCCGAAGGGAAGGACAATTTCAATAAAATCAAAACTCTTTCCGGCAGTTTTACGGATTATAAGGGCGTGGAACGCGAGTTGTCGGTGGAAACCGGTTATGAGATCAACTTAATGAAGGGCAAGTACAACGCTCTTACTTTTGCGCAGACTATTTCGGTAAACAGTTATTTTGATACAAACTCCGGAACATTCGGTTTCACCGAAACGCAGGATGCGTGGATCGATTCAAAGCAGAAAGCCGCAACGGGCGACGGGCAGAGAATTGCATTTTTGATCGACGGCGGACACTGGTACAACGAGGATAAAGGGTATATCGAACAAACAAATAAACAGCTCTATAACGAAGAGTATGGCCAAAACGGACGTCGGTTCTCGGTTATGCCGTTCCCTACCTTCGACGGCAATACGAGTACGACGGCCACTTATTTGGAAAGCTCCCACGAATTTTCGATGTTTGTGAATGCGCAGACCTCGAATGCGGATTTGGCAAAACTGTTTATTCGTTTCCTTTGCACGGACGAAAGCCTCATCAATACGACGGTTATGAGCGGGCTGCATCGTAATTTCAATTATACGGTATCGGAGGAAAAACTTGCGGAGTTGCCGTATTATTATCAGCAGCTGTATAAATTGCAGTCTTCCGATAAGGTCGATATTGTCGATGTGCGCCAAAGCAACGATTTTTATATAGAAAATCAAGAACTTGCAAGCATTGTCGGATGGGTTTTCAAAGGTTCGTTTGTCAACAATAAAGGCACAAATACAAGCTTGACAGAGGCTTTTGATGATTTTCGTTACTATTCGGACGAAGGGCTTACCGTCGAAAAATTTATGGAAGGAAGCAATGACTTCTATAAGGATCAGTGGGAGACGAAATATCTATGAGAAAAAACGGCAAAAGGGAGGGAGGAACTCCTCCCTCCTTGCGCGAAAAAGTGAAATGGGGAATCTATGATTTTCAATGTACGTTGCATGAAAAAGTCGGAAGCAAATTGCGAGGGAAAAAGGCTGCGACCCTTGCAAAGTCGCGTATACAAGAAAAGCTTTTTTTAGTTGCCGTTCTCATATTCCCTCTTACGATTTTTTGTGTTTTCTATATAGGCGTCAACATAAACAGTATTTTCCTCGCATTCAAAACATACGATCCCCTTGACGAAGATTACTATTGGTCCGGGTTCGGTAATTTCGTTCAATTTTTCGAAATGATGCGTTCGGAAGCGTTTATGGGATATGCGTGGACAAATTCGGTCATATTGTTCGTGGTGAATTTGGCCTTGAATCTGCCTTTTCACATATTAAACGCCTATTACGTTTTCAAGAAACATCCGCTGGCAAAAACGTTTCGTATCCTGCTGTTTCTTCCGTCCATACTTTCCAGCGTCGTAACTGTGACGATGTTTAAGTATTTCATGGTCTATGGCTTGGAGGGGATTTATAATCTTTTTCATTTGGGAGAAATACCAAATCTGATTTACGATCCGGATACGGGATTCACAACAATTATCGCTTACTCATTTTGGGTAAATTTCGGTGGTTCCATTATTCTTTTCCTGGGATTAATGAACAGAATACCGCCCGATTTGATGGAAGCGGCGGCGATCGATGGCGTAACGCCGATCCGGGAATTCTTCTCGATCATACTGCCTTTAATTTTTCCGACGATCGGTATTTATATCATCAATCTGCTCGCAGGTTTTTTTGCGCAGCAAGGTTCCCTTTATACATTTTACGGTACGAATGCCCGTTACGAATTTTATACGTTTGGATATTACTATTACATTCAGGTTCTGGGAGAAGCGGGTGTACCGAAATATCCGGTGGCATCAGCGGCAGGTTTACTTTTTACTATCGTTACCGTACCGATTACATTGTTTGCCCGTTGGCTTATGAACAAAATCTGTCCTCCGGTGGATTATTGAGGTGTGCGTATGGCGAAAAGTAAAGTAAAAAAGTTGCGTAAGGGTAAGTGGGGCGCTTTCCGCATCATTATGCTGTTTTTGTTGTCGGTATATTCCGTCACAATGATTTTTTTGATCGCGTGGGTGCTTCTATCTTCCTTTAAGTCCAAGATCGATTTTAACTTTCATCCGCTCGGATTCCCGGAAAAGTTTTATTTTGAGAACTATTTCAACATTTTCAAGGAGTTAAGCATTCCGCTTACGATTCCCGGTTTGGGGCAGAGGAACGTATATCTGCCGGAGCTGTTCATGTATTCGCTGATTTACAGCGTCGGCTGTACGGCGGTATCCATCATTTCCAAGGCAATGGTGGCTTATGTCGTAGCAAAATATAAATTCCGTCTTGCGCCGATCCTGTATACAGTCAATATTATCGTCATGATCGTACCGATCGTCGGTCGTTTGCCGAGCGAGTTGCAATTAATGCGCGCAATCGGTTTTTACGATAATTTGTTGGCGCTTTGCATTATGAAAGGCTCTTTTACCGGCATGGATTTTATGTTATTGCATTCTACGTTCTGTACCGTGTCCTGGGAATATGCGGAAGCGGCAAAAATCGACGGGGCTTCTCATTCTGCGATTATGTGGAAAATTATGTTTCCTATGGTCAAGCAAGTGATTTTGATTCTCGCCCTTACGAATTTTATAACGTATTGGAACGATTGGGGCGTAAACGTCACTTATATGCCGAGTTATCCGACGGCGGCATATGCGCTTTATACGTTTCAAAACAGCAATATCACTTCGATCAGTACCGGCGGCGTGCCTTATGTTTTGTGTGCCTGCACGGTTGTTATGTTGCCGATTTTAATTTTGTTCATTGTTTTCAGAGAACAATTTTTAGGGGAAATTAGTTTCGGAGGATTAAAAGGATAATGTCAAGGGGAAAAATCTATAAAATTTCGGCATTGTTTGCCGGGCTGTTGTTGGCAATTTCCTGTTTATTGTTCATCCGCTTGCCGGAGGAAGCAAAGGCGCTTACGGCAGATGAGCTTTTAAGCGGAGACAATGTTACGGTTACGCAGAATGCAAAACTTCCTGGTTACATGGAAAAAATCTGGTGGGACGGAGAAACTTACGACGCGGATGAGTTGACTGCTGTTCGTATCGAAACGGACGGAACAACCAGCGCGGCAAAAGTCACTTATAATAAAGTCATAGACCTTTCCGATTGCGATGCGGACAGCCATTTGTTCGACTTTATCATAGCGCCGGCAAACGGACATGAGTTCAATGATGCAGTGGCAAGCGTTACCGCGGCAGACTATGAATTCCGTTCCTTTCAGATAACGTTAACGGATATCTATGACAGCTCGAATTATGTTACACTGGATTTTGAGCGCAGACAGGATTTTTGGTATTACGGTTCGATCCGCGTCAGCGCCCCGGGACAGGCAAGTGCGGGTTGGGTAGAATCCAGTCAGGCAATGCGGCAGACTCCTTACGGCACGCCGTTGGTTTCATCGTTTACAGGCTGTCCTGCCGATGCGGAAGGGAACTACGGCATTATTTCCACTTTCTTTGATTATGCCGCGCGTACCGTTTATGCACAGCCGTACAGCACAAATAAATCGAAAACGCTTGTCAGGGATTTAGATGATTCCTTTTACTTAGTGCCGGGTGATACGGCTTTATGGAACGGGTTTACGACCGGCGAAGTCAACCTTACGTTCGAATTTCAGGCGATCAATGAATCGACGCGTGCGGCCATCTATCTTTTTTCATTGAACGGTCAGGATATGACCGGCGAAGAAATCATCGATACGACGCCTCCGGTAATCAAAACGAGCGATGATAATCTCGCGAGCGGCGTTCCCGAAGCGGAAGTATCGCGGCCCTATAAAATTTTCAACGTGTCTGCATATGATGCGTTGGACGGGAAGTTCGATGCTGCGGATATCGATGTTAAAGTCCTTAAACCGGACGGAAAGACAACAGTCCCGATCGATACAAACGGATGCTTTACTCCCGATGAAACCGGTATATATTCCATCGTTTGGAACGCAGAGGATTCCGCCGGAAATAATGGAGAGTATGTTTTGGAAGTTACGGTGCGCGGTAAATTGGCAGATTTGCAAGTTGCCGTCGCGGACGAAAATCTAAAAGATACTTATTCCGTCGGCGAAAGCGTTCCGATCCCGCAAAACATATCCGTGAAGGGCGGCTCTGGCGCATATAAGACAGAGATAACCATTATAAATTGCGCTACGGGTGACGAGCTGTCCACGGCAAACAACGCCGTTATCTTTGCCGAACAAGGGTATTATGCAATTGTGTACCGGGCTGAAGATTATATCGGGAACGTATGCGTGGAAAAATATTTCATTTTGGCGGAAGGCAGATCGCAGCCTTATGTTGTACTGCCCTCTATGCCGGCGGCCGTACTCGTCGATAAGCCTTTTACATTCCCTACATATTCCGCGCTCGATTATAATTCGTATGCAGGGCAGCCTGTAGCGGCCAATAAATATTTTGAAGTATCGGTGGACGATTGGAAAACGTCGGAGAAATATTTAGAAGGGGAAGTCTTTACTCCCACCGCTGCCGGAATCGTAAAGTATAGGGTTTGCGCCGAAAATATTGCCGATCCGAGCCAAAAGTTCATAAGCGAAGAGGCAAACTTTGCGGTCGTGGAACCTGAGAATATCGGCGAGTACCTGTATGACGCGGAAGGTGAGGTCGTCGCGGATTATTCCGCTAGCAGCGATTATCCGCGTTATGTTTCCGAGCATGCAACGAATTTGGAATTTATCAACCAACTGAGCGTATCAAATTTCTATTTCACCTATATAGTGAAGGAGGAATACGGCGATTTTTCCCTGATGGAGCTGGAATTCCGCGATTCGGTCGATGCCGCGCAAACCGCAACGCTCGGTATCTATAAAAAGGACGATACCAACACGGAGATTTTCTTGGACGGTGTGTCCGCTTTTACCCTGAATACACCATTCGTGGGAACGGAATTCGAAGTATATTTTTCGAACGGGTATGCGTATGTGAATTCTACCTTAATGGGGCAGCTCGGCGGAACGGAAGATATGTTTTCATCCGGACTCATATACATGACGGTTCGTCTGAAAGAAGTGGAAACCAAGGCCGGATTCGAGTTGCACCGTGTCAATAATCAGACATATGTCGGTTTATACGGAGAAGGGGAAAACTTTGACATCACTGCTCCCGTAGTCGTTCCGTCTGCAGATATTGAGCAGATCAAATATGTAGGAGACACAATTTTTGTACCGAGTGCCAAGGCGTATGATGTTCTTGATCCCGTATCTCAAATTTCATTGCGGATTGTACGCAATAAAGAGGAGATTTACAGTTCGGCGTCCGGAGCGGAAGGAACGGTAATTTATGCGGATGTGCCGGGCGAATATACGATTATTTATACTGCCACCGATTCGTCCGGGAATAGCGTAAATGCAAGCTATACAGTCCGCGTATATCATCATTCGGATCCTGTTTTGACTGTAAACGGAACATTCCCCGCCGAAGCAGAGGTCGGAACATCGATTTCCGTGCCGCAGGCCGGAGCGAAAGATTACGCGGGAAATTCTCTGACGGTATATGTGTATCTTATCGACGCAAATAATGTGATGACGGAAATTGCGGATTCGTTCACGCCTGACAAGAGCGGAACATATATTGTTCGGTATTATTGTTACGATTCCTTCGGATGCTATACAATTCGTGATTATTCCATTACGGTAAGAGGTGAAAAATGATGAAGAGATGGAAATATATTTTAAGCGTAGGGTTAGGTATTATTATGGCTGTTTCTGCGGTTGCTTGCAATAAGCAAAGTGAGGATGAGCATATCAATATCGACGCGTATACCGTTGAATATACCGACCATCCGCTGTTTGCGAACGGTGCGAGTCAATATAAAATATTGATTCCGGCCGATGCGACCGAATCGGAAAAGTATGCCGCTGATGAGCTGTCCATGATTTTCGAACAATCTACGGGGAAAGCTTTGCCGATCGTTGCGGAAGGAGAGGGCAGTGCCTCCTCGGTAATTTCAATCGGGAATACGGACGCGGCAGAAGAAGCAGGCATCACGACTTCGGAAAGCACGATGGGCAATGGCGGTTTCGTTATCCGAACCATCGATGAGAATTTATATATCGATTCGAATACCGAAGCCGGGAAAATTTACGGAGCCTTGTTCTTTGCGGAGAAAAATCTTGGCTATATGTATTACAGCGAAGATGAGATCAAATATACGCACTATGATAAGGTTATGCTAGGTGATTTTGATTTGACCTATAAACCTTCATTTGACGGGCGCAATGTGTATTCGTATGATACGCTGTACAATAGTGACAACGCCGTACATCTTCGCGTGAACGGGGTAAAATACACTTGGGACAAAAAATATGGCGAAGCGTCGATGTGGTCGACTCTGCACGATATGTCGAACGTGTTCCAGTTGCTATACGTCAAAGATTATTACAATGACCATCCTGAATGGTTCTATGTTGCCCCGCAGTATCAGGATACCGATTTTTCGCAAATGACGGATAACGAATGTTATACGATCGTACAAAAATATTCGCAACTGTGCTATACAGAGGGGTATTACGAGGATGATGAAGGCGGGATGTTCGACACGTTTGTGCAGAATTTGATCGGGTATATTCAAAACGAACCCGATGCCGAGTTGTTCATGCTGGGCATGGGCGACAACGAATATTTCTGCGACTGCGAACGTTGCCAGGCAGATGTCGCTAAATACAAAAAGAGCGGCGTTATGATGCGCTTTGTCAATAAAGTCGCCAAAGAGATTAACCGTTGGCTCAAAGAAGAAAGCGGAACGCCGGATCGTAAAATTTACCTCGCGGCATTTGCATATCTGACAGTCATGGAGCCGCCTGTAAAATACGAAAACCGTCAGCCTGTTCCGATTGACGACAGCGTTGTGGCGGAACACAATGTCTGTATCCGCATTGCGCCCCTTACGAATTCCAATTTTTATTGGGCGATCAATGATGCAGAAAAGAACACATACATGAATACTTGCATCAGCGGCTGGAAAGAGATTTCCTCCAACTTTTCGATTTGGGATTACCGTGTCTACTATCATAACGTGGTAGCCCCGTACCCTTATTGGAATACCGTAAAGGCAAACCTTGAAGTTTACAAAGATATGAATGTCATTGACGTATATCATCAAGGAATTGCGCAAACATCCGGAGTTCCGTTCGGCAGGTTGGACGACTATGTGCGCTCGAGGCTGTTATACAACTTGGATGCCGACGTTCACCAATTGGCGAATGACTTTATTGATCAGTATTACAAACAGGCTGCGCCATACATCAAAGAATACATAGCATTTTTAAGATCGTATTATGAAAATCACGTTGTTCCGGCGGGTTATAACGGCAGCGTTTACACGACTGTTTTCACAACGAATTTTTGGACATTGGAATGCTTGCTGACAATACAGAACATCTTTGACAAAGCTTATGCCAGCATAGCCGAACTCGACGGGGAAGAATACGAAAAGATGAAAGGGCGCATCGATGTAGAGAGCCGTTTCTATCGCTTTGGTTTGCTGGAGCTGTACTCTTCGTATTTTACGAAAGATCAGCTTGCGCAAATGATCGAAGATTGGAAAACCGCCAACGTATTTAATCCGTTATTGCAGAACGAAGTCCGCGTCGATATTCAAACGAAAGTCGATGAATGGGAAGCTCTGCTGAAATAAAGGGGTATATGAAAATCAAAGCATTTAATGAGTTTGGGATTCTTTTAGGATGTGCCGCCAATGCCGTTCCGCGCATTGAAACGCTTGAAAAATATGCAGACATTATGCAGGAGCTCGGCTACAATACTCTGTATTTGGAAACGGCGGACACTTATAAGATCGACGGAGAACCATATTTCGGATATATGCGCGGCGGATATTCCGCCGCGGAGATCCGTCGGTTGGATGCATATTGCAAGGGACGAGGCATTGAACTGGTTCCGGCGATTCAGACATTGGCGCATCTGCATTTTTTAAAAAATTATGAATGCTACCGACAGATTGTAGATGTGGAAGACATATTGTTGGCGGAAGAAGAAAAAACATATGCTTTGATCGAAAAAATGTTTGCAACGACAGCCCAGATGTACACTTCGCGGCGGATCAATATCGGCATGGACGAGGCATACCTTTTGGGAGCGGGCAAATATCTCTATAAACACGGATACAGGGATAAAACGGAGATTATGCTGGCGCATCTTAAAAAGGTGCTTGCGATTGCAAAAAAATACGGTTTTCACTGCGAAATGTGGTCGGATATGTTTTTCCACGCAATCAGCAAAGGAAATGTCTATGAAACGGGCGGGAATGCCGTTCCCGCAGAGTGGAAAGCGATGGTTCCCAAAGATTTGACGCTCGTATACTGGGAATATTTTGTGCCGGACGTCGAAACATGTGGGCATATGATCGATATGCACAGGCAGATTTCTGACAATGTAAAATATGCGGGAACCTTTTTCCGCTGGCACGGTATAGCGCCTGCAAATGCATTCTCGAACAAGGTGATGAAGAGAGCGCTTACGGCCTGCAGGAATAAGAATATAAAAGACGTACTGTTCGCCTTATGGGCGGATTACGGCGGCGGCGCCAGCATTTTTTCCGTTTTGCCTTCTATGTACGAAATGAGTCGCTTTGCGGCAAATGACTGCAACGACGTGCAAACGGATCACCATCGTTTCGAGCAAATTTTCGGCGTAAAGTATGAGGATTTCGGTCTGCTCGATGCGTTGAATTATCCTGAAACGGACTTTTCCAAAAAGATCGTCAGTGACCGCCGTCTGAACAATAAGAGTTTCTTTTATCTTTTCAACGATGTTTTTTACGGCACGTTCGACAGCCTTTTATCGGAGGGTCTGTCTGAGAAGTATGCCAATGTTTGCAGTCAGCTGAAAAAGATCGACGCGAAAGAGTATTCCTATATTTTCGAAACGTTGGTTGCGCTTGCGGATGTGCTTTCCATTAAGGCGGAACTCGGGAAACGCATTCGCGCCGCATACGGCAAAGGCGATAAAGAATCGCTCCGCGTGATTGCATACAACGATATTCCTGCACTTTTGCAAAAATTCGATGTTTACTGTGCTGCTTATGAGCGGCAATGGATGAAAGAAAATAAACCGTTCGGATTCGAGGTGCAAAATATCCGTTTAGGCGGCTTGAAGAACAGAATCGAATATGCCGGACGAACGATAGAGCGGTATGTGGACGGTGAATTGAAAGAGATCGGCGAGTTGGAAGAACCGCAGCAGCCTTTTGGCTACTCGCCGTCACAAACCGAAGATGACTATCAAATCACTCGCTATATTCCTGCGGTTACACATGGTTTTTTATGATGAAAAGCGGATATTTTAATCAAAACAGGCTCGGAGGCTATACGATCACCGATCCGGATCTCAAATACTCATGTCAGTATAATTTATTGAACGATGATATTCTTGTTCGGTTAGACCAGGACGGCTTGTCTTATATTCAGGCTGCGCCGCCCGGAGGAATTGTTCTGCTGAGGCGGGAATACGGGGAAAAATTCAGCAAATGGCTGACCTTTTTCCGGTGTGGGGGCAAGACGTATTCAAATTTTGCGCGCCCCGGAACGGAACGCCCGGAAAAGACAGAGATATCATTCCTTCCGGAAAAAGCTGTTTATCGTTATATCTATAAAGGTATTGCGATGGAAACGGAATTATTTGTGCCAGCAAAGGGCGGCGACGTTGTTTGTTCGATTTGTTTTACGAATACCGCATACAAAGAGCTGTCCGTGGAAGCCTTTGCGCAAATGTTCCCTCTTATTGCACCCGTAAATCTTTCCGGGTGGGATAAACCGGAATGGTATGTGCGCACATCCGTTCATCATGATAAAGAGAAAAATCTTATTTTTTACGGTAGACTGATGAATCCGCAGGGATTCGCAGCGCAACGGCGGAACGTTTCGATGTTGTTCGGCGGTGAAGGTGTGGATTGTGCGGAATTTTTGATGGACGATTACACGGGGGCCGGGGATTTTTATAATCCTGACGCTTTTCAAAGAGAAAAATGGAATTATGATTTTTCTGTTTCTCTGCCTTTTGGGGAAATGGGCGCTAAAAATAGTGTTGCCGGGTTCCCATCCGTGTATGCCGCGAAATATGCATTTACGCTGAAAAAAGGCGAAAGCAAAGTGCTGACGCAGATATTGTCGGTACTTCCACAATGTGCCGGCGGGATTCCTTCAGAGTCCGAAGTCGTATCAAAAAAACAATATTTTTCAACGGAATATCGTAAAAAGGCTGCAGACCTTGCATGCCGCAAATGGGAAAATCTGCTGGCCATGAACCGTGTGGATACGGAAGACCGCATTTTCGATTATTATATAAACGGATTTCTTCCCTTGCAAATGCAATGGGTGTCAATTTTGGACAGAGGCTGGCCTACGGGCATGCGCGGCACAAGGGACGCATCGAACGACTTTATGGGGCTGCTACTTTGGAATAGCGCTTTTTCAAAAAAAATATTGCATCATCTTTTCGATTGCGAATGTGAAAGCGGATGGCTTCCTCGACAAGTTTCAGAAAATCGCAAGGGCCCGCACGATATGCGCAACTACGTCGACGGCGGCGTATTTGCTTTGGAATTTTTATACGAATATATCTGCTATACAAAGGACTTTGCTTTTCTCGATGAAACAGCCGGATATTCAGATTCGGAGAAAAAGGAGAGTATTGAGCAACATGTTTTGCGCGTTTTAGCCTATTATGCCTCGGCAGACAATATTGGGGATGACGGGCTTTGCAAGATACGCGAAGGCGACTGGTTTGACGGCGTAAACCGTGCGGGACTGGGCGGAAAAGGCGAAAGCGTTACGGTCAGTTGCCAGTTTTTTATGGCAGTACGGTATATGAAGAAATTGTTTTCGATGGCAGGAGAAAAACAAATCCCTGCCGAAGTCGAAATAGCCGCAGAATGTGCAGCCGAAGGTGTGCGGAGATATGCATTCAATAAGACCGGATTTTTCAATGGGTTGAAAAACGATGAAGGGAAATGGATATTTTCCGATAACGATCCGGATGGGGAAAGCCGTATGTACGCCGTACCCAACGCTTTTGCGGTTTTTTCTGGAGTGGCCGATGAAAAACAAAAAAAGAGCGTAATCCGGAATTTTAGCCGCTTGAAAACAGATATCGGTTACAAGCTGTTTCGTCCCTCGTTCCGCCAAAATATCGATGGTGTCGGCCGCATTGCTTGCGGGGATGTTGCGGAGGGGCTCTTAGGTAATTCCACGGTGTACAATCATGGTTCACAGGGCTTTTTATGCCGTGCATGCTGTGCTGCTGGGGAGGCGGATTTGGCGGACGAGGTGTTGCGATTGTTGCTTCCGTTTGACCAAACGTGCCACCCGGAAGAAGAAACATATTCTCCGCCTTATGCGATCGTGAATTGTTATCAGGATGTACCGCCGTTTAAGCAGCGCGCTGGATTCGCCTTTTTGACGGGTACGGTGGCGATGGCCGTGCGTATCGTCTATAATTTCATGTTTGGCATTCGTCCTTGTGCAGAAGGCATTAGCATTAGTCCTTGTCTGACGGAAAAATATAACGGCGCAAAAATAGTATACAATTATAACGGCAAAATGCTTCGGTTTATTTATAAAAAAAGTGAAAACGGAAAAATAACCGTAAACGGAAAAGACTGCAGGCATACTGTCCGCGATGTGCTTTCGGAAAAGGTACTGCCTCTGATCCCGGAACATCTTTTGATAGACGGTACTGAAATAGAAATTTATTATTGAGGTGTAATATGAAAAAGTATGGTCTGATTGTTATTGGTGGGGGATTATCAGGCGTAGCGGCGGCGGTTTCCGCCGCGAGAGAGGGCGTTGATACACTGCTCATTGAAAAAAACGCAAACCTTGGCGGTGCGGCAAGCAACTGCCTGATCAATCCGTTTATGAAATATTCGCTGAAAAAAAAGACTCCGGCGGGCGATTCGTATTATGAGCAATTGAATTGTGGCTTGTTCAAAGAAATTACGGACAGGTTGCGCAATATGGGCGCGCTCAACGAAAAGGATATGTTCGGGGTTGCGTTCAACATCGAATATATGAAAAAAATTCTGGAAGATCTTTGCGAAGAAAGTTCGGTTGATTTGCTTTATAATACAACCGTTACCGGAGCAGATGTCTCTGAAGGAACCGTCCGATCGATCACTGCATTCAATTGCAACGGATTTATCGAATTTACGGCGGAGTATTTTCTTGATTGCACGGGTGACGGAGATCTCTGCGTTGCGGCGGGCGCGCCTTTCCGTTTAGGCAGAGACGAAGATCAGCTTTGTCAACCGATGACGCTTTGTTTCTGGATATCCAATGTGGATATGGAACAATTCAAAAAAGACAGAACAAATATTAACGATGTATACAAACAATGGCAAAAGGCAGGGAAAATTAAAAATCCTCGTGAAAATGTACTGATTTTCAAACATATTGCGCCGGGTATTCTTCATTTTAATACAACGCGCATCATTAATAGGAATCCCGTCGACGCATATGATTTGACACATGCACAAATCGAGGCGCGCAAACAAGTTTTTGAAATGTACGATTTCCTGAAAGAGAATTTTGAAAGTTTTAAGGATTCCGTACTTTTAATGACTGCGCCGGAGATCGGTGTGCGTGAGAGCCGTATGATCGAGGGGGATTATGTTTTTTGTCTTGATGATATTCTCAAGTATAGGAAGTTTGATGATTCTATTGCGTGCGGTTGCTACGAAGTAGATATACATAATCCGAGCGGTACGGGTACGCACCTGATTTATCTCAAGAGCGATGATTATTATACAATCCCGTTACGTTGTCTTTTCCCTCGCGGGCTAAATAATATGCTAGTGGCGGGAAGATGCATTTCGTCCACGCATGAAGCACAATCAGCATACAGGATCATGCCGATCGTCTGCAATATCGGCGAGGCTGCAGGATATGTTGTTGCGCTTGCGCACAGGCACAATGTTGCGCCGCGGAAGATTGACATCGATGAGCTGCACGCTGTTTTGAAAAAATACGGGGGCAGATACTGATAGAGTCATGCAACTTACAGAAAATTTTATAAAGCTCGACACTCCGAATACCAGCTTGATTTTCCGGCGGTACGACGAATTGCTCGAAATAATATATTACGGCGCAAGGGTAGACGATTCGGAAAATTACGATATCCTTTCTTCGCACAAACATAAGTATTCACACTCGTGCGTTGACGATGTTATAGCTGCCAATATGACGTTTTCCTGTTACGGGATGGGGTGTGACCGTAAATTTTCCATTTCTCTGAAAAATTACGACGGCGGATACGCGAACAATTTTCTGTTTAACCGAGCCTCTGCGGTCGAGAAACCTGAAATTGCAGGACTTCCATCTTCTTACGGTGCGCGCGAAACTTTGATGCTCGTCTACAGTGACAACGTCTACGATATTGAGCTGCGGCAGTATTATTCGGTATTTGAAGATACTGACGTCATAGCGGTTAGCGCTTGTTTGGAAAACAAGTCTCCGCATGACGCATTTATCCGTTCCATGGCAAGCTGTCAGCTGGATACGGACGGATACGGTTACGAAATTTTTTCTTATACCGGTGCTTGGGCGAGGGAGCGGTATTGTTCGCGTACGTTGCTGAATGTCGGCGTATTTGAACAGGGCACGGTTCGCGGTTCTTCTTCCCATGCGGTCAATCCGTTCATTATGCTCAAACGCCCGGAGCGGATGGGGGGATACCTTGCTTTTAATTTAGTTTATTCGGGCAATCATAAAGAATGCGTGGAGAGCACGGCGATGCATTCCACTCGTATAACGATCGGGATGGGCGATTCCTGTCTGGAACTTCCTTTGCGGGGCGGAACGCTTTTTCATGCACCCGAGGCGGTGATGTTGTATGGCGAGACGCGGCAGGACATTTCGTTGCAGATGCACCGCTTTGTAAACCGGCATATCATACGCCCGCAATTTTTGAAAGACAGGCCCGTCGCCGTCAATATTTGGGAAGCGTGCAGGTTTGATTTCGATCGGGACAAGATCTTGCGATTTTCAGAGTGCGCCGCGGCAGTCGGTGCGGAATTGTTGGTCATAGACGACGGTTGGTTCGGCAATCGCAATGACGAAAATTCATCGCTGGGCGATTGGACGGATAATGTTTCTAAAACGGGCGGATTGCAGACTCTCGCCAAGGAAATCCGTAAAAAAGGACTGAAGTTCGGCATTTGGATAGAGCCGGAGATGATAAGCCCTGAAAGCGAATTAATGCGCTCGCATCCTGATTACGTTCTGAAAAATCCCCGCCGCAAGCCTATTCTTATGAGGAATCAATATGTGCTTGACCTAACAAGGGAGGATGTGCGGGATTATATCTATGATTGCATAGAAAAACTGATGAAGCTGTGTTCGCCCGATTATCTAAAATGGGATTATAACCGGGTGATAACGGACGCATACCATTCTTCGGAGCTTGCGGGGGATGCGTATTCGCTTGCCTATGTGAAAGCGCTCTATGCCTTGTTCGATAAAATTCTGCGGAAATACCCGAATTTGCTGATCGAATCCTGTGCGGCAGGCGGCGGAAGATTTGATCTCGGTATGCTCTGCTATACGCCGCAGATTTGGACGAGCGACATGACCGATGCCGTAGAACGCGTGCATATACAGGAGGGAACGCTTACCGGATATCCTCAAAGTGCGATGTCGGCACATATTGCGAGCGAAATTTGCGAAAAAACCGGACGCCGCATTCGGCTGCGCGATCGGTTCGCCCTCGCGCTGGAAGGCGTTTTCGGCATCGAATACGACATCACGCGTTGCGGAGCGGCAGAACTTTCCGAATTAAAGGAATACGTTTCTTTTTATAAAGAACACCGCGGTTTATTGTTGTACGGCGATTATTTTTTGGCGGAAAGCGCCGAAAACGGAGAGGCGGCGGTTCGTGTAGTCGTATCGGAAGATAAAGAGAAAGCCGTTGCCGAAATATTCAAGCGGAAACAGATTTTCGACTGCGAGCAGAATAAATACAGACTATGCGGTTTGGAAGACGAATTTGTATATAAAATACAGATTTACGGTATGGAAACGCAATTTACGGCCCAGGGGAAATTATTGAATTCCTACGGTTTGGAATTGGATAAATATTTCCCGAAAGACCGTAGCGGAGTATATTCGAATGAAATCAATACGTTAGTGCTTTTGTTAAAAAGAGTACAGGGGCAAAACAGTGAAGGGAATTATTTTTGATAAAGACGGCACGCTTCTCAATTTTGAGGCGTTTTGGCTGCCCATTACGGACGGCGTTCTGAAAGACCTTGCACATAAATTTTGCGTTTCTGCCGAAGCGGAAAAAAGCGTAAAACAAAAAATAGGCATTCATGGCGGCAAGGTCGGCAAAAACAGCGTTCTCTGTGCCGGCACATATGCGCAGATGTCCGAAATTGTCCGGTCAGTCTTTTCGCAGTTCGGAACGGAAGCGGCGGAAAAGGAAATGTACAGGGAACTTTGCCGCGCGTTTGAGGAGA
>ERZ1106952.232-NODE-232-length-33578-cov-29.714912_pt1 | contig 33578 bp, 27 predicted proteins | sample MGYA00403677_ERZ1106952 | MGnify/ENA primary metagenome ERZ1106952 (study PRJEB35170, sample SAMEA104062415) | human gut metagenome | biome: human gut; feature: human-associated habitat; material: faeces | place: Denmark | collected 2012-05-14 ...
CGGATGCACCCGCCCTTGCCTGTTTTGCCCCGCACTTCGTACAGCGACTTATTCGTCCTGACCGGAGGCTTTATCCTTTTTCTTTTTTTTGGAGATAACGACCGCCGCACCCGCAAGGAGCACGAACGCCCCGATCACGGAACCGAACGACAGGCTGCCGCCGCAACCCGTTTTATCCGGTTCGGAGGGATTGACGGGATCTTCGCCCGCGGTTTTCTCCTTGATCGAGAAAGCATTCTGCTCGCCATTGACGTCCGCCGTAGTCGAAACACCCATGCGCAAATCGGTAAGGACAGTGTTGCCGATGCCGTTGAAGTAGTAATCCGTCCCGTTCAAGATTGCGACGAGCGAATTGTTCTCATAGCGGAATCCGACCGTGTTCTCCCCGATGACGCTGCCGTCATGGAAGTTGGTGCTGTCGGCAATTGCCGTATTGTTCACATACACGCTGTTGCCGTTCTTATCCCGCACGGTCAGAACGATATACCCGAGGTAAGCGCCCTCTTCCGCAGACGCGGGGTCGACGTTCGCATGAATTTCAAAGGTAAGCGTATTTCCGCTGTACAGGTCGTAGAGGTAGACGGCGACATGCGCGCTGCTCGACCCTGTTTGCCCGTTCAGGTAATACCCGTTCAGTTTATCGATGGTGAGCGTATAGCCGATTTCGCCCGCGGTGAGGTCGATGAGCTGTTCGGAGAGATAATTTCCCTCACCCTTCACGCTGAACAGCCCGTCTTTATTCGTGCCCGTACCGGAGCCGCTCTTCTGCGCCCAGCCGTTCTCGTAATCCTCGGCGATCGCCATGGCAAAGTAGAGCGAATCGTCCGTTACGACCGCGAACGAATAGGTCTTGTTTTCGGTGAAATAATCCTTGGAAATGGTCAGCTTTCCGTCCGCAAAGGTGAACTGCGAAGCTGTGAGCGTTTCCAGCGTATCCATATCCACGACGGAAGTGACCGTTTTGCCGCCGAACGCGTTTTCAAACACCGCGCCGTTTTCGCCGACGGTCGTTACGGCGGACTTATCCGCGCTGACTTCGCACAGCGCCTTGACGTTCGCCTTCAGCTCTGCGCCGTCCGCAACGACGGTGAACCGCATCATGTCTGCATAGGCGATGGTCTGCAAATAGCTGCCCTTGATGGTGAGCTTGCCGTCCGCAAAGGTATAGTCCGTATTCGCGGCGAGCGTTTCGTCGCCGTACTTCACCGCGGTAACGGCCGACGTGTTGTACATGGGGAAGGAAACATCCGTGTTTGTGCCGAGCGTATATTCCAGCCCGTAGGTGTTCGCCGCAGGGGACGCGGGATTCGTGCGGGTGGTGATATTCAAAACATCGATCGCCGAGAACATGCCGAGGAAGCACCCTTTCTCAAAAGTCGCTTGGTTCTTGGTATCCGTTTCAAAAATCTTATAACCGTTAAAATACAGCGTCGTCATTTGTCCGTCCACTGTATTGCCGTCCTGATCTGCCTCCGCAAAGGTGAGCGCAAACAACTGAGGGCCGTTCTGGTTAACATATTCGGGCTTAATCAACGCATTAGCAAGCACACCCGCACACTGGAACTCGCCCTTTGCATGCCCGTACAGGAAGGTAAGCCTATCATCAGAATTCGCTTCATTTAAAGATGTTACCTTGGTAATATCATTGGTAAACCCGATTGCGAACCAACCGTGCGGATTTTTATCGGAAATAACTTTGTTCATGTCCAGTTCAAGATAGATAGTCTTGCTGACATCCAAACTTTCGGAATAATAAACATTTCCGAGGAAACCGATATTAAGCGTGGTGGAACCGTTGTCATTCGCAACAGCACTCTCTTCGCTTTCGTCGCTCGTCGTGCCGTTATTCATGGTGATCCATTCCGCATCCTTTTCATTGCGGTATACAACGTGCGTAACGGAGCCCGCAAGAGTAGTCAACTCGAAAGTATAAGCCCCGTGCGTAAGTGAATTCAGATACTCTTTTTTCAATGTAACGGTTATCGTGTTGTTTGACCAAGTAGCAGAATAGTTCTCTGCGGCGAGCACTTCTCCGTTTACTTTCATGCCGTATGTTTCGTTTTCATTTTCATACTGCACCGCAAAGGTAACGTCTTCCGTGAGCGCTTCTTTCACGATAGTCGTTTCTTTCTGATTATAGACCGGCGGATTGTAGTACAAGACCGTATAGTTCAAAGTTGTCGTTCTTGCAGGATCTTCATCCGACGTAAAAGTAAAGACCGTGTTTACATCAAAATACCCTTCCGCCTTTTCCGTCAAAAATTCGTTCGTGATGGTGATCTTGTTTCCGTCTACCGTATAATCGGTACCCTTTTCCAAAACGATATCACCGCCCGTTGCATTCACTTTAACTTCGGAAATAGGCTTGCTGAGCCCGATGGTGAGGTCGTCTTCAAACGTCTTAACGTTGATCGAACCGAGCGTGGACGCACTGCTGACGACAAACGGGTCAAAATGATTCATCGCTACATAAGGAGAACCGCCGCCGCCGCTGAAATGCATGACTGCATTCGCCGTTCCGGAAGGGAAGCTCGCTTGTGTAATATTTTCAAACTCCCCAAGCAGAACATCATCGATGTAGATCGACGTCTTGTCCGTACCGATATCAATGCTGACGTAGTGCAAAATATAGGTTGCCTGCGTCAGTTTGATCGTTTTTTCCGTGTTCAACTCCATAACATCCACTTCATTTGCCAGTGTCTGTTTTGTTCCGTTGATATACACTTCCGCTTTGTCTGCGTTGTTTTGGATCAAGATACCGAACGGCGTGTTCGCCTCTGTTGAAGCATAGTACTTTGTTCCCACGCTGTCGCTGTCGTACAGATTGAACATTCTCCAGCTATGATCGTTCCCTGCCATGATACCGATCTCAAAGTTGATCGTCTTTGTGACATCAAACTTTGTATTGTTCATGATCTTGCCTTCGGCAAAGGAAGCAAACTCCGTATAGCCTTGCGCGGCTTCGGGTGCAACATATCCTAAATACCCGTCATTGGGCTGACCGACGAGCGCAGCCCCTTCGCGCAGGGCGTAAGTTTTATCTGTCAATGCCTTATACGCGTCCTGTGTGTACCAACCGTTGCTGTCGAATGACGAAGCATCGGCGGTTGCCTGTTTACCCACCACGTCGTCTGCAAACGATATGATGCCAAACCCTGCCAAAGAGAGCAGCATTACCAATCCGAGAAGCAGACAGACGAGTGTTTTGCTTTTTGTTCTCATATATTCCTCCTGAAAATTTGTTTTTTCTCCCCATGCGGGGGAGTACGCTGTTTGGAATCATCTTCGCGGCAGTTTTTTGCCGTTACGCGTGTTTTTCCGTTGCTTTCGCAACGGAAAAACAGGTACCTGTTTTCACGAAACTATATTTTGCCTTGTTCAGCCCGAAACGGTATACCCGAACCTGCCGATGGGGGCGCAGTCTCCCTGTATGTAATAGTTCATGATGTCCGCATACCCGACCACATGGTCGGCGACCTTGAAGCTGAACGAAAATTTGTTCTTGTCCATCCCCACTGCCTTGCGCGGCACGGATATTACGAGATACCTGCCCTTTCGGTACAGCTGCGCCGTACCGGTTGCACCGCTTGTTTCGCCGTCCGTACCCAAACGTTCAACCGAAGCGGTGTTGCCCGTAACCGTGCGATTGACGACGTAGTCGAACCCGTTCCAGCCGCTGCCGCCCGCGGAAAGAAATAGATTCATCCACGTTTTATCCCCCGCCTCGTATGCGGTAACATCCTTCGCACAGGTGATGAGGAAGTACAAGTTCTCCGCATCGTACACGGCGCGCACATTCACAATATCGTTGCGGCCCGTTTCGTCAATGTATGCGGGGAGCGAATCGTTGGAACTCGCGTGGTTGCGCACGGCGGTATCGCCGGCGATATCTCCGAATCCTGCAACGCCCTCCCAAGGAGAAAGGTCATCGAGGAACGGCACGCTTTTCTGCTCCATTTTGTAAGCGGAAGAGGCGGCGGGGACGCCTTTGAAACGGCGCACATTTTCGACCAGCTGCATATAATAATTGTCGCCGAGGTCGCCCTTGCTCATTTCGGCATCGCGGGAAAATTCGTCGTTGTACAGATCGACGAAGTAGCTCGTCGGTCTGCCGTTGCCGGCGGGCTGTTTCTGCGCTACCCACTCGTTCCAACCCGTAACAAAGATGTTGTTCACGTTGCCCTTCTGCGCTTCGGCAACGGCATAATCCCACTGTTCCTGAAAATTCGTGCCTGCCGCAACGCGCTCGGCATTGTTCGCACCGAAACCGTCGTTGTCGGATGAAACCCACCCTCTGCCGTAATTCGCATTGTAGTTGTCTTCGTTAAGCACCGCGTCGCTGAAAGCGCCGTTAACGTGCTGTGCGATGGATACAGACATAATGCCGTTATGGCTGTACTGCTTGCGCGCACCGTTCCGGACGCGTTCCCAACTCATCCAGGGGAAACCGTCGTCCTTATAGGCGAAATCCCACGCCGGATCCGCAGACGACGCCTCATTCGGCCACTGCGTGCGTTTTATGTAAAAGGCGTTTTTTATGCTCTCGTCGAGGTATGTTACGTCGCCGCAGATGACCCAAGGCTTTCCTTCCGCGTTTTTATCCAGCGCCAGACCGTCGCGCCCGCGGTACCAGAGAGAATCGTATTCGCGGTTCGTGTAGTAATCTTCGTACAGGAACTTCACCGTTTTATCCGAAGCGTTGTTCAGCATAAAGATGAACTTCGGGATATTCCATCCCTCCGCCTGCATTTGCAGCGCCACGGGGAACAGGACTTCCGTTACCGATTTATAATAATTTACAGGGCTGTCCGTCTCGGCGTCGTAGTTTGAATTGGTGTAATCGAACACAAGGTAATCGATGCCCGCCATGACAAATAATTCGAGGTGCTTGCGGAACACCCACGGATCGTCCGAACGGTAATACCCGTACAGCGGCTCGTTCCAATAATGGTGTTTGCCTATATCCGAGGACGACGTGATTTCCTCCCTGCTTAGTTTGGAAATATCCAGCGTATGCCCGTCCGAACGGGCTCCCGTACTGCCGTGTTCCCCCGTCCAGAGAAAATAAAAGATGCCGACTTTTCGGTCTTCGTTAAACGACACGATCGGGGAAACACTTCTTCCGAGCGCATCGGTACCGGATAAACTGTAAACTGTTTTTATAGACGAACTTTCCACTGCATTGTCGGTGACGGTATCGATCTTTTCTCCCGCGCCTTTCTGCGAACAGCCGCACAGGCACAGCGCCAGGATAAGCGCGAGCACCGCCGCGAAGGAGACCAAACGGAGTTTTGTCTTTCCGCACCGGAAGCGGCGGGCGCCCCATTCCTTTCCGTACACTTTCACCTCTCCTCCTTTGGAATTTATAAGAAACACGTGTTTCTTTTTGGTAAAAATATAATCACGCCTTCCTTGCCAAACTGGAAACACGTGTTTTTCGACTGTATTATACAACATAAAAACCGTCTTGTCAATACCTATTTTGAAAAAATTTTTCCTTAAAATGTTGCAATACAACGGTCTCGTTCTGAATTGCCCCCAGAACATTGATCCCCACACATCCGTTTCCGCTTACGAAACCTTCGCGCCATAAATTCCTGTGCCATTGCGCCGGCTGTCTGGAAAATAATATATTGTTTTTCATTCAACGCCCTTCCTGTTTTTCTACTATCATTATATCCTAAAGACCCCGCCATTACTTGCGATTTTATGCCCCAAAATTGCTTATTTTTGATAAAGCGCCCGCCTTCGCAGAAATCGCAAAAATGGAATATTCCCGAACGAAGCGTAAGAAATTACTGTGCAAATGGGAGAATGATGATCGACAATGACTCCCGCCCCATCACGGAAACATTCATCAAAGACCTGCATCGAACATTAAAAAATGGCACGACCGATTCTCGGCAGGATTGGTTTGCCGTAGGAGATTATAAAAAACGCCTCAACACCGTAGGCGGCCTGTTTACTGCACAACCCGCAGAGGTCGCCGAAAAGAGGCGCATACTGATTGCCGCATATAATGCGAAAAAAGAAAAATCATTTGACGATCTTCTCGATTTCCATTATAGATTCGAGCGTATCCACCCCTTTCAGGACGGCGGGCGCTTGCTGCTCTTTAAGGAATGTCTGCGCTATAATCTCGTACCGTTCATCATAGACGAAGAACTGAAAATGTTCTGCTATCGCGGTCTGCACGAGTGGGAAAACGAGCGCGATATTTGCGCGACACCTGCCTCGCCGCACCAGGATAAATTCAAAAAATATCTCGATTATTTCAAAATCAAGATTGAATAAACCAGAAACAAAAAGATATTCAAAACGCGGGTTCCCCGCGGGTTTGTAGCGAGCAATGAACGGAACAGAGCAAGCAGCGGGGCGACAAAATGCCGCCCCGCTGCTTGCTACTCATAAGGACAATGCGAGCGCCCCTCGGCGGCGGAAGTTATCCCACCGCCCTTATCCTGCTTAAGTTTAGGTTTTTGGTATATATTTCGTCCCGCCCCTACGCTTGTTCCAGGCTCTGCTCCTGTTTAGGTATCAGTTCTTGCCTTCCGAAAAAATAATTTAAAAAATTTTTTGTATTTTACTAATATTTTCGGTCTGCTCGTGGCTTATATGTAGGAGCAGTTTTAAGGTCGGGAAACTGAATAGCCTAACTATATTGCCTTGCAATAGAAATAAAAAATATGCACGATTTTGTGCTGTTTATTCACAAAATCGTGCATAAATTTGCTGGGGTAGCTGGATTCGCAAGGTACGGAATAGCGATTGTTCGCCGCAGGCGCAATCGCGTCAGCAACGAATGACGGAGTCAGAGTCCGTCCGACACAACATGATACACAATATATAGTGTTTTTATTTTAATATGTGCGCTATATATTGTGTATTTTTATTGCCGTCCTAATTTAGTCCCAAATTAGTCCCAAGTGAATTTCTATCATTATTATTGCGATCAAAACCCATTTTATAAAAATAATGCCATATATACAGGCAAATGCAGAATGCCGTCTTTCTCCATAATATCTTTCGTATATAAAATATAAGGCTGATTATATCTGCCCTTGAACTTTGCCATAAACTTATCGAGCGAAGTATGTTTTTGATAGCGTGAAAATTTGACCTCTATCGGCGTGATCTTTTTCTTTTCAGAAATCAAGAAATCAATCTCCATATGATTTTCCCGATGAGCAGCATCACTACGCGAATAAAAGTACAGTCTTCTGCCGGTACAGCGAAGCATCTGTGCGACAATATTTTCCATCAACATCCCTTCATTGATGCTCAATTTATCGAAAAGAACGGCACGATACAGTTCATTTTCCGTATAAGGCATATCCATAAAAGCAAGCGTCACCAATAGCCCTGTATCACCCATATAGCATTTCAATGTGCTCTCTTCCGCACTCAATGCAAGCCCCATCGCCGGATTCGTTACATTGTAACAGTTATTGACGATCATTGCTTCATTGAGCCATAAAAAAGCATCCTTAAATGTACGGAACCGCGCTTCCTTTTTCAGATCCGATAATTTGAATTTCTTTTCCTTTTTGGAAAGCTGCGAGGGGATATTATCAAAAATAGCGAATACTCTGTCCTCATACCCCTCGGCAAATTTACTTACGTCCTCACGATAAAGTGTAAGGATATTGCGTTTTGCCCGATCTGCCCGCTCGAAACTTTTATCGGGAAGATAAGCGAGTACCGATTGCGGCATTCCTCCCACCAACATATATTCTTTGAACTTGCCCATCACTTTACGATGAACAACATCTCCGAGCGGCATCCTTTTTTCAAAAAAATTTTTCAAAACAGGAATCGTCGTCTCATCCCCCATCGCCCACAAGAACTCTTCAAAATCCATAGGGAACATCTCGATGTGTTCTTCTTCCGAAGGGATCACAATGTTATGCGTATTCTTTTTCAGGCGGATAAGCGAACCTGTTTCAAGATAATCATATCTTCCGTCTGCGACCAGATATTTAATGAATTGACGAGCCGGCGGAAATTGCTGCACTTCGTCAAAAATAATTAAAGACCGACGCTCATGTAAAGTAACCGTATAATAGAGAGACAATTTTTGGAAAAACAAGTTCAAATCGCCCGAATCATAGACGAATAAATCCTTAATTTCCTGTGTTGCACGGGCAAAATCTATAAGGATGTAACTCTCGTATTCTCGTTTCGCAAACTCTTCGGCGACGAAACTCTTTCCGACACGTCTTGCCCCGTCGATTAACAACGCACTCGTACCGTTACTCTTTGTTTTCCACTCGACAAGTTTCGCATAGATTTTTCTTTTAAGCGTCATGGTCAGTTCTCCAACACTTTTAATGACGGCATTATACCACAATAAACACGAAAAAGCAAGTTCTATTCGCAATATTGTGCACGAAAAAGCAGTTGTTAAGTTAAATTTTGCGCACAAAAAAGCAGTAAGCCCTGTATTTCCTTAATTTTATTGATTTCACACTTATATGCTACCAAATTCGTTACACAACTTACGAAAGATTAACAGCCGAAAAACCACAGAAAGCCGAGTAGGTCAACCTGATCTGCTCGGCTTTTTTACGTTTATGGTAGTTTCCCCAAATTATATTGATGCCTAGCGCCGCGAAACCCGAGCAAGGTATTTCCTTGCTCGGGTCTTTTTTATTTTTAAGGATTTGAACATGAATATATTTAATTTATCCTTTGGGAAAGACAGCATGGCAACACTTATTCTCGCTGTCGAAAATAATATACCCATTGATCGGGTTATGTATTGCGACATAAAATTTTCTCCGGATATGAGCGGAGAACATCCGATTATGGCTGCTTGGATTCCTACTGCCGAAAAGCGCCTGCACGAACTTTTCGGAATTACTGTAGAGCATGCATATAGCGGGATTTCCTTTAGCGAACAATTTTACACAAAGAAAAAAAGAATCGGAACAAAACATTATGGAGAAATATATGGCTTCCCCTACCTCATCAGCGCGTGGTGCAACCGCGTCTTAAAGACCGATGCCATCGCCCACTATCTGAATCAGTTTGGAAAACAACCAATCACACAATTTGTTGGCATTGCTTACGACGAACCGAAACGCTGGCTGCGCATGAACTCAAAGGAAACAGAACTTCGAAAATATCGAAGTCTGCTCGTCGAACAAAAGCTCACCGAACAAGACACTTTTTCGATTTGCCAAAATTACGGATTACTCTCGCCGTTATATGATTTTGACGGAATTTACCGCGGCGGCTGCTGGTTTTGCCCAAAGCAAAGCATTGCCGATTTATATAGCTTATGGAAAAATTATCCTGACTTATATAGCACCCTGCTTTCTATGGAAAACGATAGCCGTACTACATTCAAACCGAATCAAAACTTATACCTCTTAAAAAAGAGATTTGAAAACGGCTATATACCAAGAAGGACAAAACGCTCTCCTTTGATTAAATCTAAAAAAACAAAACAACGAGGTTCTATCCCCGATTTTTTTGCCGTTTCAGGCAGGGAGTCTGGCACAGCGTTCGCGGAAGTCAAGGGGAAAAATTATTGCTGAAAATACGAAAATACCTGATCGGAAAGCCGAGTCGGTCGAACAGACCGGCTCGGCTTTTTCGAGTTCTTAAAAGTTTTTCCTAATTCATACGCAATAATTTTCCTTGTTCCCGTTGACTTCCGAAACGAACGACAAAGGTACTTGTTTTTCAACTCACGCAGTGCCTTTTGTTTCCCTGCTGAAAGGCAAAATAAAAAATCGGAGGTATAGAACCAATGAAAAAAGTAGTTTACAGCATTTCCAAATTGAATAAGTTTGGAAGCAACAAGATGACCGGTGTCGGTTTCATCACCGAGAGCGATCTGGTTATCGCCTGCGTCAGTCAGAAAGGCAATCCGTATATCCGCATATTTGAAGATTGCGTCAAAGATTGCCACCCTGTCGCGGGAAAAGAAGGCGAGTTCAAAGGCGCGCATTACGAGATCCGCGAGATCGACGTAGAAACGAAAAACAGCAGCGGCGAGTTCACTGGTTACGAAAAGAAAGAAATCGAAGTCGAATATTCCGTATGGTACAAGCTAGTCTGAAAAGGAGGCTCGACATGAAAAACAAGTTTTATCTCAAAGAATTTCAGTTCTTCGACGGAGAAGATTCCGTCGTATTCAACATTCTGTCGGTAGACGGTGACAAAATCACCGTCGCCGTCACCAAATGCGGTAAAATCAGTGTTTCGGATTATGACCTGCATACCGATAAAAACGGGCTGTATTTTGAGTACGGCGTTGCAGGGAAAGAACATATCCACATCGACGACTTTGAGGAGATAGAATAATGGAAAGCCTTTGCGAAAACTGCATTTTATACGGATTCTGTAACGGAAGATGCGGCGATACCGATCCCCTCTTCTATGGGGAAGAAGAACAAAACGATAACAGCGAATATCTATTTGAAGAGGTATCCGGATGAAACCCTGCATTCAAAACAGCAAGAAAATCTGTATGAACTGCAAACATTATGAATACTGCGACAGAGCAAACCGCTGCAACGGAGATTGCGGACATTGCGACGACGCTACCTGCGGAAACAATCCCTTATACAAACTAAAAACACGAAAGGAGAACAACTGAACATGAAAACTTTCAAAACACCAATCTACAAAAATTTAGAGTTTGCTTTCACGACAAGCACCTACTCCACCACCGGCAATACCTACGTCGGTATCCACTGCAAAGAGAATGATTGTATCGAACCGTACTGCAATCTGACGGTCAATCTGGATATGCAGGCTTTACGGTGCGAACACAAACTTGTTTTTACTTGCCTGCGCGGGAAAGACAAAAGAACAGATCATGCCCGAAGTGCAAAAACTTCTGGAGCATACGCAATACAAAAATTATATGGAGGAAAACCAATGAAACCCTATAAGGCATACGCGCACATCTATTCTCTTGACGGAGAGATGGACGAGATTACGGTTTTGGAAGAAACCGGAAACAACGAATACCTGGTCGATTATCGCGGGGTGAAATGCTCCGCGATTTTCAATACCGCTAACTTTCAATATTATGCGGACGACGTTTTCGGGAGGAAAAAGGAATGAGGCGAACCATTTATTATTACCATAATAGGCACGCAGGTCTTGTGTTCCGGTACAGCGACTCGAACGGCAATTACGCTACCCGCAGCTATATGTTCTATTCTTTCCGTGATGCTCTGCGTAGATTCCGTAAAGAGTTCGGGCTGGAACATAAACCCATCAAGCTCGTTGACCTGTATAAGGAGCCGCTTCTTTTTTCTAAAAAATAATAAGGAGAATTTTTATGCCGAAATTAAATCTCGAAGCAAAAAATGAAACGCAGAAAATCATCAAAGACTATCTCGAAAAAAACGTCAGCGACATCCTTGCCGATAAAATCAACAACGGCGTCCGCATCCAAAAGGACGGGAAGACGCTCATCAACAAAAAGACGCTTGCGGGCTGCATGGACTTTGCCTTAAAAGAAGCGCAGAAACTTACTGAAAAAGGCGCACGCGCCGCTTGCATTCAGGACAGCGTTGTTTTCGGCTGGGCTATCCACTTTTTCGAGGAAGATTCCATCGAAGGCACGCTCTATAACGAAGACGGCACGGAATACAAACCGCCAAAACCGGTTACGCCGTCAAAGCCTGTCACGATTTATACCACGCCGAAACCGCAGCCAAAGCCGCAGATGTCCTTATTCGAGCTTATGGAAAACAATGCAAACGAAGGAAAACCGTCCGAAAATACGCAGGACGTATCGCAAAAAACCGTACAACCGGATAACCCCGATCGGAACGATGAAGAACCGTGCAATGACGCCGAAACGGACGAGGAACCGACCGAAGAAGAACTGCGAGAGGCTGCCGAAACGGAAGAAGAACAGCAGAAACCTACAATACCCGAAAAAGCGAAAGCCGTTCAGATGCAGGGCTCGCCCTTCTATCAGCGGTATATGCAGGTACAGAACAAGTATCCAGAGCATATCGTCCTGTTCAGCCGCGGAGATTTCTACGAGACGCTCGGCAAAGGCGCACAAATACTCTCGGAAAATCTCGCGCTTACCCTCACGGGCAGGGATTGCGGTTTTTCGGAGCGCGTGCCTATGGTCGGCATTCCGCACCATGCCGTTGACAACTATATCGGCAAAGCACTCGAATGCGGCTTAAAGATCGTTTTAGCCGATTCGTCCGATAACGTCAAAGAATATCCGCAGCGCTCTGCCGCTCCCGAGCCTGCAAAGGCAGAAGAACCGCCTGTTCGGGACGATTCCCCTGCCGAAGACGGAAAGCACTGGATCAACGATACGACCTACGTGGACGACGACGGCGAAGTCCATATCGTCGAAGAAGAAACCGACGGCGAAGAAGATGAACCCGCATTCGATATGTCCGCCTACGACGCCGAGGCTCTCGCAAGGCTGGACGAAATTTTCGGAAATGTACTTGAATTGAGGTGATACTATGGAAATTACAGACGAAAACATAAAACCCATTCCCAAAAATATCGTACAAAAGATTCGGCATAAAGACAAACAATGTTATCCGCATCCTTACGGCTATACACGCTTTTATGCCTATCTTACAAAAATGCAGGGCGAGCTCGTCAAAGTTACCGTCGCCGTAAAACATCACAGAGGCGAATGGTACTGCAAACAAGTCGCATGGCACGGCATCCGTTCCCAAAAATGCTTCTTGAAGGATATTGAATACTGTTACCTCACCGGCATGGGCTACCGTGTAGGTTGGTACGAAGAGGGTCTGCATTCTTACCGCAAATGGTTTGAGCACGGCATATGTTATGCCGACGACAAGTATTTCGATCCCTGGGCGCCGATCGTAAACCTTGCGTTCATGAAAAAATTCCCCGAATACAAATACAGCGGATACCAACACTTTCGGGGCGTAGATTTATTCAAATTCCTGCGCTTATACGAGAAATACCCGCAAATCGAATACATGGTAAAACTCGGTCTGCATAATTACGCCACAAGCGTTACCCTGCTCAAACGGATCGGCAAAGATACGGCGTTCGTCAAATGGCTGATTCGCAACAGAGAAGAACTCAACAAGCCCTACGGCGGCTATTACATCGAAACGGTCATGGAAGCGTATAAGACCAACCGCCCGTTTCAAGAGGTTCAAGATTTCCTTTACCGAAAAAAATGCTTTATTCGTGACGGAAACCGAAATTATGCTCCCATCCGTCGGCTTTTCCCCGGGTGGAAACTTAAAAACTTTTTCGAGTATATTGACGAAAAAAAGATCAAACCGACCCTATACCTTGACTATCTCAATGCCTGCAATTTTCTCGGGCTGGATATGTCTTTGCGCAAAAACAGCCTACCCCACGACTTTATGCGCTGGCACGATATCCGCATTGACCAATACGCCACGGCAAAAGCCACTGAAGATGAAAGCACTCGCCCTGATTTTTATGCTAAATTCCTTTCAGTCGCCAACAAATACTTGCCGCTTCAGCTTAAAAATCAAGACAACTTCATCTGTATCATTGCCAAATCGCCCGGCGAACTTCTCCGCGAAGGCAAAATTTTGAACCACTGTGTAGGAACAATGAATTACGACCAAAAGGTTATACGAGAAGAATCTTTGATCTTCTTTGTCCGCGAAGCCGAGCACCCCGATAAACCGTTTGTAACCGTAGAGTATTCTCTCAAAAGTCATAGGGTATTGCAGAGCTACGCTTTTGATAACCGTATTCCTACAACCTCCGCGTCCGATTATATCAACAAAGTATGGCTGCCCTATGCCAACAAACACCTCAAACAAATTCAAGCCGCGGCATGACCGCAAAGGAGTTTCCATGAAAAACTATCTCGACGAAATCTATACCCTTTCCGAGTTCAAACGGGACAATCCCGCACTCGCAGAACAAGCAGAACGGGCAAAACAATATCTTAAAGGCTACTGTCCGAACAGCGATAACGCGACGTTTGTTGTCATCGAAGTGGAAGGGTACAAATGCGTAGCGTATTTGCTCGACGAGTTCCACCCTTATACGCTGGCATCGTCGATAGCACCGTTTGACAAGGACAGGTTATATCCTTTGCAAGGACTTATAACGCAATATACATTCAAACGATACCAATAACAGGAGGAAAACACAATGGCAAATTATTTCCGCATCACCGCATACAACCCGAACGAGGACGTAGGCATGATCGTCGATTCCAACGGCAGGCACGAAAAGCTCTGGCAGTTCTCCGCAGAACTCGTAGCAAAGGGCTTCAAGATCCTCGCCGTTGGAAACGATACGAAGTTCACGGACGGCAATATCCCCAAAGCCGGGGAAAGCGACAAACTGCTCCTGCGCGCCTGCATGAAAGGAACACCCGCGCAGAACGGTTCTTCAATTGAAGTCGGCAGCAAATCGTATGAGGTGACAACATGACGAAAAAACAGATCTGCGAGAGCAAAGCCACCGTCGCCTATTACAGCGGTCTGGGCGGGCTGGAAGCGAAACACATCGAGTATGGTATCGACGATTATATGTATCTCGTTTCGAGCGTATGGCATGGGAAACGCGCGTACCACCGTCTGAAGATCAATTACGGAGCAAAGACCTGCTATGTCCGCTTATACGGACATAGATGCCCGCTTTCCGAATTTATCCGTTCATAACTTACAACGGCTCGCCGCATCTGCGGCGAGCTTACTTTTTTTAGAGGTAATACTATGGCGCCCTTTTTCTTTTTCGATTTTACTCTCGACAAAACGGCATTGCCGCCTGTCGAAGATATTCCCGAAACTCAGCCCCTACCAAAACGGTCGCACGCCGAACAGAAAAACTACTGTCCTTACCCTATCCCGAAAATCGAACAAATCGTAAAGGATATCGAAAAAGCCGCTTATGCGGTAAACACTTCCAAATTCGTGTCCGACCTGTTTGAATGCGGCGCAATCGCCATTTCCAACGCAGTTGACCTTGCACAGAAAGATAAACGGGAAGAACGGTATCTGCAAATTATCCGCAGTTATAAGCCCGACCAACAAAAGAAACTCGCGGAGATCTTCGCAAAGGTGTTTGCCCTGCTCGCCTCCGTCGTGTACGATGACGGCAAATTCAACGACAATCTCGGCGAAATCTTTATGCGCTGCAATCTCGGAAATAAAAACGCAGGGCAATTCTTTACGCCCTATCATCTCTCGGAGTTTATGGCGAGAGTGTTTTGCCAGATCGTAGACAATACCCGCAGAGCGTTCGTTGAAAAGTTCTATAAGGCTATCAAGCGTGGCAAAGGCAAATGGGGGCAATATCCACATCGAACTTAATACGGATAACTTTTGCCGGGGGGGGCAATGTAACACCGCCCTTCAAGTAAAAAAGTTCAAATATGCTCTTTAATATGGATTTTAACTTTATCATTCAATCCTAAATCACAACAAAGAGTAACTCTCTCACTTATTCACTTGAAGCGATCCCTTTGAAACATCAAAATTGGAAGCACATAGATGTTTTGCATACCAAAATTTTCTTCCCTAATTAAACAGAACTTCTTGTTACATTGCCCGTTTGTATACTTTTAAGCATTCCAGGACTTTCATATTATTTCGTAACTATACTACTGACATAATAGCCACGGTCATCCTGAATACTAATATAATAATACTCTTTAAAATCCTCTGTCGAGTAGAAAACATACTCGTCTTCAACCTCTACAGAGTCATCTTCCCATTCGGTAAAATGATCTAAAACCGTCGATAAAGTATACCTTTGTTTTGCTTCCACAACGGAAACACCTTCCGGAACCGCAATTTCCAATTCATTATTTAGCGGCTCGCTTGTTACATGAATCAACGGCGTCCCGTCTTTACAAATTTCATCCGCAAAAGCAAAAACTTCCTTCACCTCAGCGCCTTCCCAATGCCCGTGATTTAGCCCGGGAATAAAAGAAACGGCGCCATATTTGCTCGCCTGAACACATCGTGAAATGGAATCAACCGCAAACGATGTATCGGCATCACTATTCACAAACAGAATCGGCGTCCTGGAAGCTTCCAAAGGTCCCAGCCCATCCCAAATTTCAGCGCCCGCATTATTATTTATGTAGGTTCCGAACCTTTGCGCGCTCGGGGCATTGGAAAGACAGCCATAGACAGGAGCAGCAAAAGAATACCGATCGTCATAACCGACGGCCAAACAAGTTAAAAATCCACCGTAAGAAACTCCCGTAATTCCGATTAAATCAGGATTAACGCCTTCCAAACTACGTAAAAAGCTTGTGGAAGCGATGACCGAAGCCAATGCGTGGTAAACCCATTGCTCCTCAACCGGCTTTGAAGAATCTGTAAAAGCTGCATTGATCGGGCCGTGCGGCTTGATGCTTTCATGATATCCCGTAGCGTTATGCGAAGAGGTATCCTCAGCAGGCATTCTTCCTTCTGTATCCATGGCGATAGCGGCATATCCGCGATCGTTCCACTCTTGTACCCAATCATAAAATGCGGTACCCGTAGCCCCATGCACCAAAACGACCCCTGGCACCGGATTTTCAGCGCTGGCCCCCTCCGGCACTCCGACATAGCAAAATACCTGTTCGCCTTCATAAGAAGTGATAAAATAAGCTAAAACATTCCCATGATCTAATTCTTCATACCGTTCGCTTTTTGGTGTTTCCCACAGTGACTCCGGAAAAGAAATACCTTCTTGTTCATAATATTGCCCGTCTGTTTTCATGTCCGTTTTTTTCGGATATTCGGGAAAGTCAACTTCAGTCGGGGTATTGGGAGTGTTCGGGTCCGATGTATTATCCTTTGGCATACACCCCACCCCGCTCACCATTAGCAGCAATGCAAGAATCAAAACCATTAATTTTTTGATCATTGTCATATATCTCCTCAATTTCTATCTCAAATTCGCCATTTCCCAACTTCATTTCACCAAACCGCTCTTGCCCTCGACAATTTAATTTTTTTCCTCGCGCACGAACAGTGAGATGAGTATTGCCGGGTGTTTTTACTTGTAGATAATATTTAATTCTTTCCTTTCTCCAATTTACCGATATGCCTCCCCGCACAGTCTCAAACTCCGCCTTTACATTAGAAATATTATCGACAAAGCATGGCTCTATAATTATCTCTCCAAAAGCGTCGCTGCACTCTCCCATGCGAATACCTGCCAGATAATTATAAAAAAACCCGTCATACGCAGCAAACATAGGATGATTGAAAGAATGCATATCCGAATACACGTTGAACTCCCACCTTTCCCACACTGTAGTTGCCCCGTTCCGAAGCATAAATCCCCAACCGGGATATTCTTCATTGCAAAGCAATTTAACGAGATCTTTGGCATATCCGTATTCCGCAAGACGATAGAACAAATGCCTGTATCCTTGATTGCCGCAAGTCATATGATACCCCTTCTCTTGAATATCCTTAGCAGCAATACTTGCCCATGTTTTACAAAGATCACGCTCTTCGGGGAAAACCGTCATGGCAACAGCACACTCCGTTTGCGACCCGTTGCCGATGACACCGTCTTTTTTCAAATATTTTCTAAAAAAAGCTTTTTTACCTCGCTCTCTTTCCGTTCGCCACCCCTCGGTCTCGCTCGTTTTGCCTAAAACTTTTGCTATTTCAGCCAGTATAGCAGCATTCCAGACCGCATACGCACCCGACATAAACTCTAGAGTTACCAGCGCAGAATGCGTACCGTCTCCTCCTTTTGAGTATTCATAAGCAGGGCACCAATCACCGTAAAGGCCCCATTCTACGACACCTTTTTTCTTAAATCGGCTAAGAAATCGATACCAACGGCAAAAGCCATCATAGTTCCTTTGCAGCACTTGGACATCCCCGTAAAATTTATATGCAATCCAACCAAGCAGCTGATATGCATCGATGCCATCTGCTATGGATGACCCCACTGTAAAAGGAACTGTATCACCGATTGCCCCGTTTTTATTCTGCGAATCGGTTATCATATCGACAAAATTAGGTAAAAAATTATGCAAATCGAAATTGCAAACCGCTTCAAATATGCGCGAAGAAAGATCATTCAGCCAGCCCAAACGTTCATCTCTCTGCGGACAATCCGTAAAGACACCGTTCAGATTATTGGCTTCCGTTTGACAGGCTATTTTATGAAGCTCATTTAATATGGATTCGGAACAACTAAATGTTCCACTCGGGGGAACAGCCGTGCGCAAATGTTCAACATCTATCCCGACAACTTGTGCTTGCCCTTGTATGCTTATTCGCACATAGCGAAATCCATGGTACGTAAACGCCGGAGCATAAGTTTCTTCTCCGCAGCCTGCTAAAATATAGGTATCTCGGCTTTCGGCTGTTCGGAGATTGGCTCGATTAATATTCCCGGCCTTATCCAACACTTCCGCATATTCCATCGTAACGCGAGCGCCTCTTTCCCCTTGTACGCGGATACGCAGCCAGCCTGTAATATTTTTCCCTGCATCGATAAGCAAACAGCCATCTTCGCTGTTTTCTACCTTCAACGGAGCCCAACGGTCAACAATACGCATCGGGGGAATCCGATTTGCTCTTAACTCGCCAGCCGGCGGATCAACGGCATAAGCAGCTACAAAGCGGTCGGTTTTTACCTCTTCAGACAAGATTTGTTGAAGTTCAATGCGAGCATCCAATACTTCTCCGCCGTAAAGACTGTTTTGGATTACCTGCCCGCGCGTAACATTCCACACCCTTCCGGCAATTGTAGGTATTGAATAGGCGGTGCCGTCGCCATATTCGACAAATACCTCTCCAATCATTTTTTTTGCGCCATAAAACCCGTAACCAAGTTCTACGCACAGGCTGTTTTTTCCCTTCAATACGGAGAGCGGCAATGTACGGTAAAAAACTCTGCGGTGATAAACCGATATAGCGCCATCAAAATATGAATCGTCCACCAATGCCCCATTTAAAAAGCACCGACAACATCCCAGCGCCGCAAAATAAAATCTCGCACGCTTTACATCTTTTTCAATATTAAAATCCAATCTCACTACATCTGTTGCGCCATGGAAAGCCAAAGGCATGCCTATCCATATTGCATTCGTCATTGCTTTTTCCAAATAGGCAGTTTCAAACGTTGCAATGTTTGACTTTCCAATATTTGTTTCTACCAACCAATAATAAACCGCTTTTGAACGCAGTAGCTCACCAGCATATTGTATCCCGTATGTCTTAGCAGAATGCACACGGCCGCTATCCCACAAGTCACCCCTCCCCTCCATTAACTGTTGAACGGAAGAGGCAACAAGTATCCTATACCAACTTTGGAACGAATCCTCGCCCCGAATCTTCCAAGAGAAACGTGGAATATCGGTATCAATGCCAATTGGATTGTCAAGTCCCTCTGTCTGTAAATCAATAATATCCATACATCCCATTCCGAAAAAATAGGAACCCGAGGCACACAATGCGCTATTGTGCGCCCCGGCCTATTTTTGATTACTTGCTATTTAATTACTCTTTTTTTTACGCAAACAAAGTATAGCCCCTAAAACCAATATGATTCCGGCAACGGCCAAACACCCGCCTGCTGCAATTGAATTACAACCGCCCGTATTATCGGAAGCCGCCGTACCTACAGTTATCGTAAGCGTACCGGTCACAGATTTCCCATCAACCGTGAGGCGGAATGTCAGCGTCTGTTCTCCTTCCTTGCTCTCATCATAACCGGTAACGCGAGCATTACTCAAATCGACCGTATCGCCCTTTTCTCCGGACGTATAGACGACTGTACCGATAATACCGAATTCCTCTATCCATTCTGCGATATTCATTTCGCTGCCGGGCGCTATAACCACCGGCGTTTCCGCCGTAATTTCTAACTTTTCAACAGTATCTTCCACCTTGATGGTGTATTCAACGGTGGCGACTTCTGTTCCATCCGTCTTTTTCAGGACAGCAGTAACCTTAGTCTCCCCCTGCTTCAATCCCTTAATCATACCTGTTGTACTGACGGAGGCGATGGCCGGATCTTCTACTGTATAGAACCATTCGCCTTCTGAGGCATACGACGGTATAATTTCAACATTAGAAGCATGTTGCTCACCCAAACCGACAGTCACAGTTTCCTCAATGACTCTACCATCCTCAGGCATGATCTGCCAAGCAAATTTATGTTGGTCATTATAAACTATGCGAATATCATATTTCAACTCACCAACTTTTACATAATCACCCTCTCCAACCGGCACATTGTTAGAGCTATCTTTTTCTCCAAACCAACGATAGAGGCACAAGCCTTTTTGCAGCAAGATCGTATCGCCGACTTCATATGTTTCTATTGCGACGCCGTTAATGCGCGGGGTAAACGTGAGCATATTTGTCAAATATGCAATACCGTCGCATACCACTTCCGCTCCTTCCCTGTAATAGAATACATGATCGGTAATCGTCTTTGCCCACTCTTCGGGAAGCGCATTCGGATGTACGTTCGCCTGATTGGAGAATGTATTTTGGAAGAAAATTAAAATCAATGTGCCGGGCCAAGTTTCACCATCGTCATGGCAGAGCAGATTATCCGGATAAGCTTCTATTACCGTTTGCACATCGACCGTAATGCTGATCGTATCCTCCACTTCTACGCCCGTATCCGGATCTTTCACCGAACATGCGACCTGTACGGTCTGATTTCCGGCAACACTTGTATCCAATTCAAACGTAGCCGTATCCGAACTCAAAGGAATTTCTTCCCCTAAATATCCGCTGCCATAATTGACTTGTACTCTGACTTTCGAAATATCGAACGATTCGCCTTGCGACACATAAAAAGTGCGATTATTTGCCAATTCCAAGCCTTCCGCCTGTGATTCTACGACCGTCACCTTAATAGTTTTGACTACATCTCCGAGTTTGACCGAAACAGTTGCTTCTCCGGCGGCTTTTGCAATGATTTCGCCCCCTTCGATTGCTGCGATATCCGGTTTATCGGAAGAAAGTTCCGGAACGGCATATGCCCCTTCTGGCAAAACTGTAATCTCGGGTACGAACCTCGCACCGACAGGCAATTCAACCGAATCCGTACTCAGCACAATATCGTTAGCCTCGGCCACAAAATTCTGCCACTGTGTTCCATCCCATACATACGATACGGGGTCCTCGAATTTATAAACCGCTATCCAACTTTCATCGATTTTTTGATAGAAGCGGAAATCTTCATGGAAAGTAAGAACACTGCCTATAGAAAGCCCAGTCTTATTGGTCGCATCATAATTCTCAAAGAACAACAAACATTTATATTGGCTGATTTGCCCGATGCTGTGCATCAAGTGCGATTTCGGCTCGGCAACCCAACTCGGTTCGGTGATCGTAACCATAGAACTTTCGATGCCGTATTCAGGATGCTGACGGAGATCGACCGTTTGAACATTCGTTACTTCATCCGCCGTACCGGAAACAACTCCATCGAACTTTACATCCAAAGCCGCAGCCCACCCAATCAGCATGGAAGGATCAATATTGGCAACCGTCTGAACATTGTAAACATAAACGGGAACATCTCCGGAAACTCCGTCTTTCGAAGCGCTTATCGAGGTTTCCCCTTCTTTATCGTTTTCAAAATTATTCAAATCGAGCATATCTGCGGTGACAGCAAACGAAATGCCCTTCAGTCCGTTTGCATAAACCGGCGTTGCCGTCAAACGTGAAGCAACGGCTTCCTTGTCCAACTCTTCGCCTACATATGCCGGCAAATATTGCTTGCCGCCACGAACCGCTGCTCCACCGATTTCAAATTCGAGCGATGTTGCCGTAACTTCTTTGCCGATCGTTATATCATAAGATTTTTCAAAATTCATAAATTCCGCCGTAATCGTAACATCACCCTCGGCAACGGCTGTTACGACACCGCTTTCGCTGACTGTTGCAACGGCAGGATTGCTGGTCGTATATTGCGGTACTTCCGTGGAACCGGAACTCAACGTCCATTCCATCGATAAAACCTGATTGACGCACAGCGATTTCAAACTTTCCTCATTGTTAAGCTCTGCGCTCGTTGCTGGAATAGCCGCTGTCCACGCAGTGCCGTCATAGGAGAATTGCAAATTGCGGTGCAGCACAAACAACGGAACATAATTCCCCGCCGCTATACCAAAACTCATGAACGGTTCCGCCGTATATGCCCACATTGCAAAACCTTTTTTCAAAATCAGCATATCACCTGCCTGCGGATGCAAGGAGTCATCGCTCTTTGTAACGGTGAATTTTCCATCCTCAGACAACCAAAAACGGTCATATGCATTTTGATTGTTTGCGCTGGAATAAACCACATACTCCTTCATCCGTTCCCAGGCGGCGACATTGTCATCCGACCAATGAGCAGCACTCATAACAATCTTATTTTGCGCTACGCCGCTAATACCAAAATCCACATCGATTCCGCCCGGATTACGATTGGAAATTTGAATATTCGACAATTTTGAATCCACAAAATCGCCCGACCAACCATTTTCCGTATAGGACACTTTGACTTCTTCGACGACATTTATTCCCAAATCATTGCCGTTCCAATTTTTAAAAGTAAAGCCGGGCATAATCGTAATCGTATCGCCGACGGCATACTCTACGACTCCGTTCTCCGCTTTATCCTCAGCAAAAGAGAATATCAGTTTCGGAAGAAAATCATCCCACACGTATCGCACGTTAGAAACATTTCTTTTCCCACCGTCTGCCTGCGTATATACAACTTTATCGGTCGCTACAGACGTCGCATTGAACGAGTCTGCGCCGCGATTGTTGTTTATAATAAATCCCACCTTGGCAGTCGTTTCCTCTTCCACCGTTTCTTCTGTCATTTCAACGCTCAAAAAGCGAAGCGGATCATTGACCGAAACATCAACTTTTCCATCTTCCGCATGTACAAACAACAATGCGCCGACCGCTACTGAGATCGAAAGCACAAAAGCCATGCATAAAGACAAAAGAATGCCGATTTTGTTTTTGCTCATAATTTCCTCCTAAATATTTTTAATTTGGCTTGCAGCCATAACATTGAAAACTATGCCGCCGCATAACCATAAGAATAACGAAATCTCCCGATAGGCGCGGAATCGCCCGTGACATAGTAGTCCATAATATCTGTATAATTCGTTACGTTATCGGCTACTTTAAATTCAAAGGCAAAATTGTCCTTCGACAGCCCCAACATCGCCAAGGGAACCGTAATCATCATTTTATTGCCGGTGATCTGCATATCCGCGTTCCCGATATTTGTCCATACCCATCCGCCATTGCTCATATCGACGCTGGCTTTACCATTTTGCGGATTCCTGTTTATAATGTAATTGTAGCCCTCCCAACTGTTTTCCGACGTACTTGCTCCCGTTTTGATCAGAATGTTCATCCAATTTTCTCCGCTTTCATAGGGCTTGATGTCATCCTTCGTTTCTACGAGAAAGTAAATATTTTCATTGTCGTGTACAACCTTGGTTTGTACAATATCATTACGATTCGACGTGTCGGTGTACCACGAGCCGAGCAACCCCGCTTCTTTGGAGCCTTCGCGGATATCAAATCCGTAAAAATCGCGCATCCTGGCGTCACCGACGAAATCCTTATATACCGCCGTTACTTTGTCGAAATCCGACATTCCCGAAATGGTTTCGTTTTGCCAAATGTATCCGGCATCTCTTACTTCTCCGTATTTATATTTACGGACATTTCTGGCAAGTTGCAGATAAAAATTGTCCTGATAATAATATCGATCCATTTCCATATCCCGAGAAAATTCGGCATTGAAATTATCGACATACAGAATCTGCGACCCTCCCGGATTATATTTCCAAGCAAGCCATTCGTTCCAAGTTGAAGCCGTTACCATTTCTACCGTTTTCCCTTGATCTTCATATTTAAAAACGGTTTCCCATTGATCTTCTATATTTTTTCCGGCTTCCCAATCTTCATCGATTGTGAACTCATCCTCGTTCCATCCCCGCGAACTCCTGCCGTCGGCTGGGCGCCCATAGTTCGTATACGCCGAATAAGAGGTTTCCGACGCTCCGTGTTGCGCCACGTTCACATTAACCATTTTATTTTCGGGGAAATAGAAATTATCTCCATCCGACCAGTCCATCCATGGAAAACCGTTCGGTTGCGACCCTTGGTTTGGCCATTGCGATTCTCGAACGTCAAAATATTGTTGCAATTCTGGTGAAATATCAACGCGGTTTCCGCCCGTCATATCCGTACCTTTGTTCTCTTCGGTCGTCCCGACGATCATAGGTTTACCGAAAGGCGCAAACCAAATGGAATCATATTTGCCGCTGGCATAGAAGTCATCATAGATTTGCTGCACCATGTTGCCCGATTTATTGTTTGTATAAAAAACAACTTTCGGAACGTCCCAACCTTGGTTGGACAACTCCAAAATCGTATCCAAAACAGCATACGTAGGCCTGCTCAATTGCATGTTTTTGGGATCTGACGGGTCGGGAACGAAGTTCGGATGCTTATTTTGCGCATAATCATAGTCGTTGGTCGTATCAAAAAAAATGAAATCGACATCCGCCATCGTCAAAAGTTCCATATGCCGAGTAATTACCCACTCATCTGCGGTATTGTAATACCCATATAGCGGTTCAGTCGTCCAATGCACATAATTCGTCGGGCTTTCCATCCCGTCCGGATAGCCGGCTTCTGCATTGACCGTATTAGGGACTTTTTCTCCTATCGTGTAGGAAGAATCCAATACCGCCGCGGCACCTTCTTCGGTCTGCTGTAATTTTGTTACATCATATACTCCGGCAGAAGACGCATGCGTTCCTAGCCATAAAAAGTAAAACACTCCGACATAACGCTCGTGATCAGTTTTTTTCTTGTGCATCGGCGTAATCTGCCTGCCCAAACGATCGACCGTAGCAAAACTTGCTTTTGTAAAATCGTAATCACTCAGCCCCCTTTTAATTTCCGTCGGCTGATCGGGTTGCTCAGGCGGGTTATTGACCCCTCCCGTCGAGCAACCGCAAAGCAGGCCCACACATGAACTCAGCAATATAGAAAGAGCTGCTTTCCATTTTCCTCTCTTTTTCATTTTATCCTCCTTATTGATATACTTTTATCCTTTTAATCCCGCCGTTTGAACGCCCTCAATCAAATATTTTTGAAATACTGCAAATAAAACGGTCGGCACCAAAGAAGTGATTGTTGCGGCTGCGAAAATCCATTCCGGATGCGTGGAGTTTGTTTCCCGCCCTGTCATTTCATATAAAGCATATGCCAAGGTATATGGAGCCTCTGTACTGTTATTGTACATAGACGGAGTCAAATAATCGCCCCATGCCGCAATAAAGCTGTTTACCCCCAGATAGATCAGAATCGGCGCGCAGAGCGGGGCGCAGATGACAAAACATCTTTGTACAGCGTTAGCTCCGTCCAACTTTGCGCTTTCCTCCATTTCCCGCGGTATACCCGTCAGAAACTGCCTCGTCAGAAAAACATTCATAGCCCCCGCAAAAAAGATTCCCGGCAAAAACAGAGGCAAAAGCGTATTCGTCATTCCCAAATCATTGTATAAAACATACAAAGGAACCTGCGTAACAATACCCGGAAGCAGAGCCGTCAACATCATAAACGAAAAAACAAAATCTTTTCCGATCCAATTCAGCTTTGCAAACGCATAGGCGGCAATTATTGATGCCAAAGGTGTACTGATGCATACAATAGCGCAGACAATAACACTGTAAAGAAGCGGCATCCCATATCCGCCATCGCTGAATGCTTTTCCGTAGTTGGAGAAATGCAATCCGTCCGTCCAATAATGCATATAGGAATCTAAAATCCAACTATTTGACATCAGCCCGCGGTTTATCATAAAAATATACGGGAAAAGCAATATCACTGCAATTAAAATTAAAAAGATATACAGCGTTGTATGCGCTATAATTTTCCTTACCCTATGTTTTTTGTTAATTGTCATACTGCACCCACTTATTTGTTTTAAACAATAACACCGTTATCAATCCGACGACGACAACCAGAACCCATGCCAAAGCGCAAGCATATCCCATATTGGATCGACGGAATGCCTCGTGATATATTTTTAAGCCAAACATAAATGTCGCATTGTTATTCCCCAACCCTCCGTTAGGAGCAAAGGTCAATGTTCCGTTAAATTGCAACGTTACAATAAGATTTGTGATCAAATTATAAAAGACCATTGGGGTGGACATGGGAAGTGTGATCGAAAAGAACTTTCGGAACACATTTGCCCCATCGATTTCAGCCGCCTCGTATAACTGTTTCGGAATGTTTTTAAATTGCGCCAACCAGATAATTGTTCCGCCCCCAAGGCTCCACAAATTCATAAAAACAATCGTCGCAATCGCGCTGAAATCATCGGCATAAAAGAAATAAGACATCGGCAGACCAAGGTTGCTTAAAAATTGATTAAATAAACCCGGGGTTTCTACGTTGTACCGCATAATATAACTCCAAACGATACCGCTGACTATTGCCGGCATCGTACAGGGGAGATAATAGATTACACGAAACACTTTTATACCGCTTACCTTCACATTTAAAAGCAACGCCAACAAATATGACCCACACAGTGTGACAGGTATATTGACAAGGGCAAACAACAACGTATTGGAAGTGACCAGCAGCATGTCGGAATCGGATGAAAAAATTTTTATATAATTACCGAATCCGACAAAATCAAATTTTGAAACAAGGTTATAATCATAAAAAGAAAAATACAGCGACTGTATGATCGGAAACAGCGTAAAAACACAAATACCAAACAACATGGGAAGGACAAAAAGCCACCCCGTTATACTTTCCCGAATCTGTTTTTTCAACGGCCTTTTAGAACGCCGTTCCAAAATCACCTTTCCTTCTACATTTTCTTTTGGGCGAACCGTATCCGTTACCATTATCCCTGAACAGCCTCCGACAAATCCTCTTTTGCCGTCGCAATGCACATTTCGACAGATTTAACGGAAGTACCCGTTAACGTAGGATCCACCAAGTTCCGCATAAACGTTTGCAGCGCAGACAATATATCAAACGTTGCAGACGGATCTTGATTGACAAAAAATTTTGAAGATACTTTATACTCTTCCCATTGCAACCAAGCGTCGAGGTTTAAGTCTTCATATCCTTTCGACCACTGCTTTTCTTCCGCCAAATCAATTCGGATGGAGGGTGTTGCAAGCCCTGCATTTATCAAGGCCATTTGCCCTTCACGCGAAATCATATACTTCAAAAACTGCCAAGCAATATCCCGCGTAGTATCGTCTGCAGTAGAACTGATGCCCCATCCTGCAAAGCCACAGCCGATCTTCGGATTTTCTCCAATCAAAGGAAACGGCACAGCATTAAAGGATTCTTTGATTTCTTCATTTAATCCCATCCGACTCGGCCCCTGCGAAGAAAAATGAAAAGCGGTCATTCCGTTTGTGAAAGATGAACCTGATGTGTTGCTGCGCACAATTCTTCCGCCATTATAATTGCACAAATCACGAAGCATATTTGCCATCTCCGTCGTTTGCGGAGAGTCGATTGCGACATTCCCGTTTTCATCAAAAGCCTGCGAGCCATAAGACTCCATTAACGCATTAAACACGGCTTCCCAGTCGAAATCTGCCTGCAACGCATAAGCGCTGCCATAACCGGCTTGCCGGCCTTCTTCGCTGACAATAAAATCGTTCACGTCTTTGCAAAGCGAAACAAGATCATCCCAAGTAAACGGATTTTCCTCCGTGCTGACCAAGCGTTCATCCGACAAAGAAATACCCGCCGCCTGCAAAAATTCTGTACTATAATATGTCACAACAGAATCCATCGAGCGAGGAACCACATACCTGTTCCCTTCGTATTTGCTCATATCAAAAAACGATGTATAATAATCGGCGTCCAGATTCAAACCTTCTTGTCCGCCAGTCGTATTATAACGATCTGCTTCAGCCGCATAATATGGTTCAAGACTAATGATGCAGTTTTGCGAAACCAGGTAGTAATAAAAGACCGTATTCGCATAGAACAAATCAGGCACTTCTCCCGATGCAATAGCACTGCTGATTGACTCGACGTATTTATCGTCCGATATCGCACGGCGATCATATTCAATGGTTACATTAGGAAACATTTCCTTAAAGCCGGGTTCCAGCGCTTTGATATACATCTCTTCCTGACCGCCGTCCGTACTGGGAACGAGTATCCGCAAAGTAGCTTCCGTATTTCGGTCAACATCTATATTGACGTCAAATTCTTCCGGCGGCTTTTCAATAATATTCGGCTGACACCCTGCAAACAGCAACATTGCCATGATCAAAATTAAAACAGTGCACAAAAATTTCTTCATAAATTTTCCTCCATTGATGATATTTTTTTATGCAAGTGCATTAAAATCAAAAATTGTACACAATATATTCATTGCATAAAAGCGATGTATAAAATCATTGGGATGATTTGCATTATTGCCGGCAATTTCATAGTAGCTCTTCGTTTTTAGCATCTCCAAACATCCTTCATACATGCTGACATACCCTACATCCAAGTAATTTGTTTCTTCTGCGATGCCTTGCAAATTATTACATATTAGACGATGGCATTCTGCTGTCTTCATTTTTTCATTAGACGGAAAGGGAGCAACCAACAAAATTTGGCATTCGCTGTTGACTGTCTTTGCCGTTTCCACTATGGCTTCTATATTGGAACGATACTTATTCCCAACCAAATTATTCATCGGATCGTTCGTTCCAAACGCCACTATCAGGAAATCCGGCGCCAGCTTTGACAATGTTTCCAGTTGTACCGGATCCGCCGCCCAATCCGAATCTTTACCGCCAACCGACATATTGTTATACTCTACTTCCACTCCCCCGTATAGTTCCAATCCTCGCTTTACCAACTTTGCATACGGCGGGCTATACGGCTCGTGATTCCACAGCTCGCTCGATGAATGCCCCTCCGAAATACTGTCACCGTAAACGACCATTTTAATCTTCTCTTTGTTCTCGATCTTTTGTTCTAGCCCGTACAACTCTCCGCTGTACTCTTTCACCTTTGTACGATCCACATCCGACGGATCATACGCATACGTAACGTGTATGTAATTTTTATAGATTAGCCCCGTTTCCGTATACATAACCGTTCCGTCATCCCCGATCATTTGATACCCTGTCCCCGCGTTCCCTTCGGGATACCCTTCGGGTATGTTTATCCCGCGGGACCATTCGTCCTTAAATACCGGAATTTCGCTTCCTTCCGGAAGCGTTATCGTATTCCCCTGTACTATATAATCTTCCCCTTCTTTATACTCCTTTTGCAGCGTCCAATCCCGCACGGAGATCACTCGTTTCGGTTCATACAGCAAATGCCCCTCTGTTTTCCCGTCCTTCTCTACCACCATCAATTGTTCATTATACATTACATTCCCCATCCAATAGGGGCGCAGTCTTTCCTCTTCCGTATACGTATACTTCAAATTGTCTATTTCCTCCTCATAATAGGGTAAATCTTCCGCATTAAACGATTCTTCCGGTACACCGGGCGTCTCCTCTTCCGGCCCTTTCGGCGTACACCCGACCAACAAACACACAAATAGCAATGCGCTTAAAATTAACGTTAACCTCTTCATCTGCAGATCCCCCCCTTTTTTAACTATTAACGGCTTTTTCGTTTTTTTAAAACGAAAAAGGGTATACCCTTTTTTTATAACGGGATTGTCCGAAACCAATTGTCTTTATTCTATCACAATAATCATCGTTTAAACATAGAAAAAAACTATATATAATTGTAAAAATCACACATCTTCCACTTTTAACATTTGACAAAAATATTAAAATATTGTATACTCAAAATAAGAGCAAAGTAGCTCTTAGGGGGAACGACCGTGGGAAACTGCTACAATTTTCTTCAATCAGCCAAAATGAATATTTATTTTGCAGCATATTTAGACGTTGGTAATGATTGGAAAAATATGGTAAATGAGTTCTTATACGTTCGGATATATTATATACGCTCCGGATCCGCAAAATTGACGCTACTCGACAGAACAATTGATTTGGAAGAAGGCTATTTGTATTTTATTCCTGCTTTTTCCATATTGCACGGATCCTGCGAAGATCATCTCGGCCATTATTTCATTCATATAATACCGGATTTGTTAACAGAACACTTTTTCAAGGCTTTTCCCATTACGCAAAAATGTAAAATGGACACTCCGATTGCCGATTATTTATTCCGTACCGTTATTTCAAATTATCGAGAGCAATCCATCGCTTCCGAAATTGCTACTGACAGCGCTTTAAAACTTCTTTTATCCAATTTTTTTGTCGGGCTGGACGCAAAAACTTCGCAAAACAATATAACCCGTTTTACAAAAATATTTGAATACATCGACCAACATATCAATGAAAAAATTTATATAAAAGACCTTTCCTCTTTAGTCTTTATGGACGAAACGTATTTTTCCAACCTGTTCAAAAAGACCTTTGGAATTTCATTACAGAAATATATATTAAATAAAAAAACCGATCGGGCAAAGTCTTTACTGGCAACAGACATAACAATATCAGAAATAGCAAATTCTTTAAATTTTTTTGATGCAGCCTCCTTTACAAAATTTTTCAAAAAACAAACCAATGTAACGCCCACGGAATTTAGGCAAAAATTATTGCAAAAATGACATTTATTTTTATAAAAAAAAGCGAACCGGCCTCCTTATGTGGAGCCGGTTCGCTTTTATCCTGTCTTTCTAAATTTCAAAGCACCTCTATATCAGTTCGTCTTTAATGCGAATTTCATCTTCCGTCAAATATATCGCTTTTACTTCAAACGGCTTTAACCGAAGTTCCGCTCTCTCTTCCCCCATAAAAAATAATTTTGTTACCGCTTCTTGATGATTGTTATTATGCAAATGCAATTCATATGCATCTTTTAAACGACGGAACGCCTCAACCGTTATCTCTGCATTGCTCAATTCCAACACCGATTTAATTTTATGCTCCCCTCCCGCCGGCATCGTCTGTAAACAATACGGCGCTATGTTAAAAGCCTGCGCCCTTTTCGTTACCGAACGCAACAAGGCTTGCCCATCCTCTGAAAAGAGGATTCTAAAACGAAACTCAAGCTCTCCTTGATCCATGCGAGGGAAAGCACGGTCATCGCTTAAAACTGAGGCATCACCCAACGGATGCCCTGCATATGCAGCGCTCCTCGATAGGCTTATACACAGCCGGCCATTTTCATACGACGATCCATAAACACCATCATTTAATACCGCAACTCCGATATCTGAAAACATTCCAGTCCACCGAAGGGATACATTTTCACAACCTCCGGCCTTTAATTTTTCATAGCCGAAAGGAATTTCACCATAGTATTCTCCAAAGGATACAGGTACTTCAAATTTCAATAATTCATTTTTACTTTGCTGATGGAGCTTGATACGGATGTCGATGTAATCAAATTCCTTATAAAAAGTATACTGCACAATCAAATGCGATCTTTCATGCACAAAAACAGCTTCTGCCGTCGATAAAATTTCGCCATCTTCTATCAATCGCATAGGCGCGATATCTGACATTGTTCCAGAAATTTCCGCAGACTCTTTTTGATTCGCCAAAATATATTCATTCTCTCGAATTCCTATACGCTCGCGCTTTTTTGGACGAATACCCCACGAATCTTCATCGTCACTATAGACAGCAAAGGAACATCCCCCTGTAAGAATATTTCTCCCGTTTAAAAAAATGCTATTTAACTTACCGTCGCAGCCGATTTCGGCCGAATAATATTTGTTTTTGAATTGAAATTTATCGAGTGCTCTCCCCGCAAAATTTTTTCCGGGGCATTTTTTCTCTACTCCATAGAAAGCAGTAACCGACATAGGCTGTAATTCAGCAATGAACGCGATGCGCTTGCGCCAATCTACCGGTATATTTGAATCTTCTTTTATGATTTGCGAAGGAATTTTATTTGCCCCGCAATACATATCGATTCCCGTAAAATAATTGTCCCAATTTTGAGCCGCAAGGATACATTCGCTTTCTAAAACGCACCTCAATGGATACGGATGCGGGTTAAATACAATGAACGGATATGATTGTAGGGGGGGCCTGCAATCCCTTCGACATTGAAATCATCAAACTGACATTGCTGCGTTTAAGTTCAGTTACCCCGTGCGCGAGTATCATTAAAGCATCTTCTTCCGCCCTTTTGACGCAAGTTCCCGCCAGGATATCATGAAATTGAGCAAGCATGAGATCCTTTGACGCAACATCTATCGCATCCCAAATACAGGGCAAATCGATACCGTTCGCATATGCCGTAGCCATCATTTTTTCCGTAAGATCAAGCAAATTTTCCAGTTTACGATGCATCCGCTTTATCCGCGATTGACTGATATAGCAGGCAGGCATACTCGGATGAAGTGATTCCTCAATATTGGGTGCATCTTCACTTAAATTTTCAAAATATTCTTCCGGAAATGAATGTTTATAATTGATATTCTTTGAATTTTTTTGCAAAGATTGAATTTCCTCAAGATCTTTGCGAGAGGGGCCGCCGCCATGATTTCCTACCCCCCAAAACTTAATAATAGAACTATTTTCTGTTTTTTGCGCAGCTTCTTCAATCTGCCGGGCAGCAATACCCATTGTTGTACTATAGGAAGGAATACGAACTACACGAATGCGCGATCCGTCTAATCCATTCCACCAAAAATCCGATACTCCGGGATGAAACTCATCCTCACTGGGGCGCCCCACTATATAACCACGGAAACCGCACTTTGCAAGAATCTGTACCATTCCCCGTGAATGGCCGAAGGAATCGACATTGACAGCAACCCAAGGCTTAACACCAAATTTTTCTGAAAAGTAATGTCGCCCCGCCGCTATTTGACGAATAAAAGATTCCCCCGAAATCATATTACAATCAGGCTGGAGATACCATCCGCCCATGACTCTCCATCTGTCTTTTTTTATTAAAGCACGAATACGCTCAAATAATTCTGAATCGTTTTTCTCAATCCACTCATAAAGCAGCGCTTCATTATGACAAAATATATAATTATATTGTTCCGCCAACGTGGCAGCACTACGAAACGTAGAAAGCGCCGCAGCTATCCCTTCATCAAACTCCCATTGCCAGACAGGATCCAAATGTGCATTCGCAACCAGAAAAACCTTCTTTTCTCCCATAATAAGCTCCTCCCAAATTCTGTTTTATTCTAACCGAAAACAATTCTGCTGTCAAGTAATCTTGGTTCGCCATATAAATGAGTCTGCAATACAAGGTATACTTGAATTCGTGTTCTACCTCTCCCAATTTTAGAGCATAACTTCGTCCAGAACGTCGGCTCACGTATTGCCTATAAAAAATCCAATAGTTTCAAATACTTTTCATGTTCAGCCTTTCGGCATTTGGTTATTGCGGATTATCTCTCCCCTGTCAAGGGCGGGAAAATATCGCCGAAAACAATTAAGCCATCCCCTTCCGATTAATCGGATTTGGGGGACGGCTTTTCTCTTTTACTCTTACGCGATATTTTCCGCGCGTAAGAATTGTCTGCTGAAAATTATCTACTCTCCCTTATCCTTGACAGTTGCGATCTAATCCGCTTTCTCCGTGGTCGCCGAAAGG
>ERZ1106952.234-NODE-234-length-33183-cov-4.870865_pt1 | contig 33183 bp, 29 predicted proteins | sample MGYA00403677_ERZ1106952 | MGnify/ENA primary metagenome ERZ1106952 (study PRJEB35170, sample SAMEA104062415) | human gut metagenome | biome: human gut; feature: human-associated habitat; material: faeces | place: Denmark | collected 2012-05-14 ...
CGTAATTATTACAAGCTGTCCAAATAAAGACCAGTAGCTTCCTGTATCCAGTACTACTAATCCGGTAACGCATACCGCTGATGTAGATGTCAATAATGCATCACCAAACGGTGTTACACAGCCACTGGCTGATGAAACCGGCAGCATAAGAAGCAATGCTCCTAATATAATTAATCCACCAAATCCAATTGTTATAACCCGGAATGATGACAAATGTTTTCTTATCCTGTTGTCAAACATAAAAAATTCCCCTTTTCTAACATAATTGAAATCTACCAGAATTATGTTAAAAAAGGGGTTAAGCATTTTTATATGATATTAAGATTATATTAAGATTATTATCTCTCCCGAATCATGATAATCAGAAGATAAGCTGCTCCGAATACAACTATACTCCCAGCCATAATTAAATACATCTGTGGCACGCCAACGACATGTCCCCTGAATACAGGATTACAGTCGAGAGTGTTCCTTATGACTGTGACCGCTTCTGGCGGAAGCCCTGTGTCTGCCATCTCTTTATACACTCCGTTTAGCATATGGTTCTTAACCAGGGAAGTTCCGTATGTACCCGGAAGGTAGGACAATGCTTTCTGCAGCCCTGAACTAAAATTAGATATCGGCATGTATGCACCACACACAAATCCATACCCTGCACTTACGATAGTTCCAACCGCCGACAACTGCCCCTGTGTCTTTAGCGGATAGCTTACAATGCTTGAAAGCGTGCTTCCGAATAACACAAGAAGAATCATATCCAATATAACAAATATTACATCTGACGCACTCATATACCAGCCCATTTTCAATATGTAAAGCAGGCATAATGCAAGTGCTGTGCCATTAACCATAAGCGAATTAAGTACTGTTGATAAGAAATATCCTATATAAATCTTTGTTTTGCTTACAGGCGAAACATCAAAATCTTTTCTTGCTCCGCTGGCTCTGTCCTGAACCATCGTAAGATTGACGCAGAATGTAACAGTTACACAGCTTACTGCAAGAAGTGCCGCAGCTAACTGTGCTGCCACTGTGCCGTTAATTATTTTGTCTGGTAAATCAATCATGTCCTTAGTTGCAGAAACGAAGGAGTCCTTGTATACATTTGCTAAAAATGTTGCATACAAAACGATAAGAATTACAGGAGTTATCATTGATGAGAATAACATTCCTTTGTCCTTAAAAAAGAGTTTTCTGTTTCTGCTTACAAGTGCGGTTATCTCTTTCATCACTGACCACCTCCCAATATTTTCCCAGTCACAGCAAGAAATACATCGTCCATACCACCTTTTACGACTTCATAATCCGTAAATAGCTCCTGATGATCAATAATAAGTTTCGTTGCTTCCTTCGTATTTCTTACTTTTATCTGATATCCATCACGAATTTTTTTATATTCTCTATTCAATGTTTTTATTTCATCTTCAGAAACACCATAAACTGACACTATATCTTGCACATAATTATTTTTAAGTTCAAATGGTGTACCTTGCGCAGCGATACTTCCTTTATCAAGAATCACAACATACCCAGCATTAGCTGCCTCTTCCATATAATGTGTAGTCAGAAATACTGTCAAATTTTCAGTTTTCTGAAGCTTCTCAATAACATTCCAAATTAATTGCCTTGTCTGTGGATCAAGCCCCGTAGTAGGCTCATCCATAAAATTGGGTAGCCTTCTCTTATCCCTTGTAAACACTGGCTCTAACGGGAAACACATCAGTGTATTGTGTTCATTTTTGTGAGAAGTCTGTTCCTTTCTTATGGATTAGTGTTTTATTCTAACCACAACACCCGGGAGTGTTTTCCCGGCTGTTGCAGATTATTTTCTTATTTTAATTACAGATTTTTTAGTAGATTCAAATCTTTTTTATTCAACGCTTTTTGCAATCTAATGTTCTCTTTTTCCAATTGTTCTTTTTCTCGTTTTAATTCCCGGACCTGTTGCTCCAGTAGTTCGATTCGGTTTTTCATCACAATGTCCCCGATGTATCTTTTGGGATCAATCATTCCGGCCTGCTGTTCTAATACCCGGTCCATTTCTTTTCTGACGGTTTCGTTCTTGTAAAAGAATCCTCTGGATAACCCTGTCCGCTTTACTAACTTTGGTACAGTTACCTTTTCTCTGTCCGTGAGCATTTGTCGGATTTCTGTAACTGCTCTGTTTATCTTTTCTTCACTTGTTTTCCGGTTACAAGCTATCATCATATCGTATTTGTTCATACTCTTCCTCCCATCCGTCCAGACATTCCAGAACCATCTGCGATAACCTGTTTCTTGCTTTTCTTGTGTCATTTGCCAGTATCTGGTTACTCATTTTTCTATAATATTTTACGTTTTTCAGACTTTTGTGTCCGAGCAGCCTTGCTATCGTCCAGTCATCCAGATGCATTTCTACAAGCTTTACTCCGTAGACATGCCGGTACATGTGCGTTCCGAATGTAAAATAATTTCCATTATCATCCCTGAGATTTTCCCGATAAATTGCTGTTGTAATTCTCCCTTGGATCAGTGAGTAGGTCATCGGTTTTGTATGATCATTTTCATTTGTAAAAATATATTTGCATTTTCCATACCTTTCTTCCGTATAACGGATAGCTTCTCTGATCAAAGCTGCCAGTTCCTGACTGATCGGTTTTTCATAGTAATGTGTTTTCATCTGGTAAATTCTTATCAGTACTTCACCGTTTTGTTCCATCAGACAGTCCGTTTGCAATGTCAGCGTATCTGATATTCTTGTTCCCAGCATCTGATGGATCGTCATGACTCTGGCGGTCTGTATATCTACTTTTACCAGGAACTCATTAAACCTCTTTAATTCTGCATCTGAGTAGACCTTAAATTCTGCTTTGATATTTGGCGGAATATCCCTGTTCAATATCAGATCTTTTGCCTGTGGATATTGGTAGATATCTGCTACCATATTGAGGATTGATCGAAGTCTTGTTATCTCTGATCGATACCTTTTTGTTCCTGTATCCTCTGTTTTCATATATACCAGATATTCTTCGATAATCATTCTGTCAAAATCCGCGCAGGATTGTACATTTTTCTTATGCTCATTCAGATATCTGGAAAATCTCCGGATGGCTGTCAGTTCCTTTTTTACAGTCTCCAGGCTTTCTATTCTCAGTTGAAAATATACTGCTTTTTTAATTTCTTCCTTCAACTCTGGCTGACTGATTTCTGTAAAAGATATCGTTTTCCTTGGACGTATCAAATCCTGCTTCACCTGTATGTCAAGTTTTTCAATTTTCCAGACATCTTTTGTTATTTCGTTTACATCCACATCTCTTAAGTCGGTTAAATAATCAATCAGGCATTCTATATACCCCAGTGTTCTGGCACGTTGCGTTCCTCTTCCGCCACACTTATTTTTAAATGGTGCTGTCAGGGGCAATCCTTGCTGCAGGAGCCAGATTTTCATCTGCTGCATCCATTTTTCTTTATCCCAGTCCAGAAAACTCTCCGGCCGGTTGTTTTTTTCTTTCAACATCCTGCATAAATGATGGTAAAACCTTCGTTCTGTATAAAATTTTTCTGCTACGAGGTTTTTACCTCTGTATTGCAGGAACTCCCACATTTCTTCCTGCATCTGCTTTGTCGGAAGAAGTTCCAAATCATAATTGGGGTTTGTTCCCATACGTTCTTTGCTGAGATCACTTGCTTTCTGATAAGAATCCAGTTCCTTGATATAAAATCTATTTTCCACGCTTGCACCTCTTTATTCCGGAAGCAAGACTACTTCCTTCTTTTGCGAAAAGTTCCTGATTTGCTTTGGAAATTCTCTTCGGCATATAGTCCACATATTGCTGTGTCATTTCTTCATAATCATGTCCCAGATAATCTCTGACACTTTGAAGCGGCACTCCATCTTCATAAAACATGGTTGCTATCGTATGCCTGAAATCATGGGATTTGAAATTATATTCCTGAAACAGCTCATGATTTTCATTAAATATTTTTTTCATACTCCATCGAAAACTGGAGTAATGATATGCTTTTCCCTTTTGATTCTGGAAAATATAATCCTCAGCACCAATCCCGTATTTTTTTATATATACTTTCATGATTTTATATAGAATTTCCGGGATGGGGATTCGCTTATATGTCCGCATTTTTATTTGATATACCTGTATCCAGGCGTCTCTCTCCTGCCAGTAATAAGCATTCCCTTTCAGGCAGCATACTTCACTGATTCTCAGTCCTAACAGCATAGAGTGCAGTAAAATCAATCTCGGCTTTTCCGGAAAATCTTTTAAATGTTTTAAAATACTTTCATAGGTTTCCTGTTCTACACTCCGGTCATTATGATGCAGGATTTCCTTTTTCAGATAATACTGGTAATTAAAAGGAACTTCTTTTATGATATTTTTCGTCTGCAGATATTCATAAAACTGATAGATTGCTATGATAATATCATTGAAATAGCTTGCTTCCTTGTAGTCAATTATTTGAAAATATTTCTTTATTTCATTTTCTGACACTTGTTTCAAGTTGATTTCCGTTGTTTCTTCCAGCCAGACAACAAATTTTTGAATTCGATAAAATTCAGTATGTATTACACTTAATGCTAAGTGTGTGACTCCCAAACAGTATTTTATATATTCTTGAACAAGTTCTCTGTTATCTGTCCTTTCTATGCTCATAAAAGAAATCGTTTTTACAGGATTAGACGGATTCACCCGGTATTCTTCCAGATATAATCTTTCCATGTACCAGACAGTAGAGTCCCATGAAATATTTTTTGCATGGCAGAAAATATATTCCTGACACGCTCTAAGCTCCTGTTTTGCACATTTCTTTTTATAGTCCGTGTCCCCATAGTTTTCAATTTTGTCGAACTGCTTCTGTGTAAGATATCTGAGATCTTCAATCTGTTCCTGCATGCAAAATTCATATACACTTTTCAATCCGTTTAGATGCCTGGTGCATTCTTTCATTGTTATTTTCTGTTGCACGATATCTTCCAGAACCGTTAAAATCTGCTGTTTGCATATATCTGAACCTTTTACCCTGAAATCCCAGACCAGCTTACTAATATCTGTCGTATATTCATATCGTTTTGCAATCGCCGGATTGGGATGATACCGCAGGAACAGAATGTCATGGAGCAACTCCGTATGATTCCGGGCATTCCACTTTCCTTTTAAGGTCTGTGCATTTTCTATGATCAGCCGCAACTTTACACGATCTATTCCGAGCAGATAATTACGCACCGTCGAATCCACATAATATTCTCTCAGATATTTTTGATATCCGGCTCTCACCTGATAATTGATCTCTGACAAGTGCCAGATTTCATTCTGAATCAAATATGTTTCCAGACTGCCTTTTCCACATTTTTGTTCATAATATTCATCTAATTCCTGTTCCAGTCCCTCTATCAGTTGTTCCCGTTCCGCATTGGATAGGTTCTGTTCTTCCGGCACAAAGGCATACAATCTTGCCGGCATTTATTTTCACCTCCTGCTTTCCAAAAATTGATTGACATTATAAAGGTTGGAATATCGGCGGTAAAATTCCTGACTTGCTGTCCTTAGCTTGTCATCTAAAACATTCAGATACCGTATGGTTGTATCCAGATGTTTATGGCCTAATGCCTGACTGATCATTTCCAGTGGCCAGTCCGCTTCCCATCTGGTATTTGCGTAATATCTCCGAAGCATGTGTGGGGTGATCTTGATGTCGGTCTTTTTCTCCATCCTCTCAAACATATCGTAAACACTGTCTACCTTCATCGGTTTTCCTGTTGTATCCCCTTTAATGTTGATAAACAGATATTCCTGTTTTTGCAGAATGTCCCAGTATTCTCCGATGTAATAAAGCAGGAATTCAAAGGTGTCATCGCTGAGACGTCCTCTTCTTTCTTCTGCATTTTTTGCCCTTGCATCATTCTCGTTGTCCTCTCTGAAATTCACCCTGATTTCATGGGTTTCGTAGTCGATATCTTTTGTGTAATCAATTCCTAAGATTTCACCGATACGAAATCCGAGTTCTGATGTCAGCAGAATCAATGCCTGATCCCGACAGTTCGTGCAGGCTTCCAGAATCGTAATGATTTCATTCTTTTCGGCTGCCCTCACATTCCGTTCCTCTTCTTTCAGATACCCTTTAAAAGAGCGGGAACGCAGTGTTCTTCTGACTCCGATGGCATTTGCTTTTGTAATCGGCTGGTTATAAGAAAGAACGGATAAGTAAGAACCGTTATTTCTGACCGCTTCTAAAAAACAATAAAACCTGAACACTTCTTTCAAGTAAGCATTACAGGTTTTATTCTGTGGTCCATTTTCTAAATTGTCGGTATGCTTTCCGGCTTTCAGCCATTTCAGATATTCTGCGAAATAATCATATTGTGTTTCGTAATCCATCTCATAGATATCTTCTGCTTTCTTTTCGTTTTCCAGCAGATATTCCCAATAATAGGCAAGGGCGAATGCATTTCTCCGTATCGTGTTCGGAGAACGATTCGCCCTGACCTGATGCATTAGATATTTGCTTGGGAGCAACACGATTTCCAACGATTCCATATCCCGGATAAAGAAATATTTTACCGAGCCTTCCCTCTGTGTTTCCACTTTGTATCGTTTCATGCTGCTCACCACCTTTCCTCTAACGCTATACACAGTATACCCACTTCATGCCGAAATAGCTATTCATCAATACCAACAATCCCACCGAAAACGCCCTTGAAATACCACCAAACTTTTCGTGCAAATCTGCTTTTTCTGTAGCAGAACCACGAACGGTTACAGGTAGTATTCCACGCCTTTCCGGTTTCGGATAAAGTGCTGGACATCCTTGATATCTTTTGCCATCTTGCAACTCGGAAGCGCACACATTACTTCCTCATGATACCTGCCGCCTTCTCCTGCACGTTCGTCTAAAATAGACACGACACAAGTATCTGTCTCGGTGCGGAGAGCCCGTCCGAATCCCTGTCTTAGTTTTTTCTGCATGTCTGGAACAATCACTGCCTGAATATAATCTTTCAGGCTGGCATATTCCTTCTTCTGTGCTTCGCTGATGGGATCAGGAACAGCAAAGGGCAGTTTTACTATAATCAGCGAAGATACCATATCTCCAGGGAAGTCTACTCCTTCCCAACAGGAGCCGGCTGCAAAAAGGACAGCATTGTCCATTTGTTTAAACCTTGTGATCTCTTCCGGTGAATGTCTCCACACCTCTATCATCGGGAACGGAATTTCATCCCTTAACATCTGGTAAACGTTTCCCATCAAATGATAAGACGTGAACAGCACCAGCGTATGCCCGTAAGTCGAACAGATCAGTGAATGGATATGGCCTGCTATCATCTCTGCCTCTTCCTGACTTCCTCTTCTGCATTTCTTCAAATTCTTTGGCAGATATAACAGACAATTCTTCTGATATTCAAACGGGGAGTCTGCCACATATTCCCGAACTCTCCGTACTCCCTGTAGTCCTGTCATTTTCCGAATAGGGGAAAATCCCTGTCCGGTTTTTAAAGTTCCGCTTGTAAGAATCGCTCCCATTCCTCTGCTCCATAACATCTGATCCAGATACTGTGGAATCCGTCTGCTGGATGCACACAATATAATCCTGTGATCATGGTCCTGCTTCAGATGCAGCACATACTTCTTATCCTGATGGAAAAAGCATTCCAACACACTTCTGGTTTCTTCCAGCTTGTTTCTGATCCACTTTGGAATTTTCTTTTCTAATTTTTCTATAATTTTATTCATGGTCTGTATCCCCTCATATAAATACATTGCACACTCTTCTGTCATGTGGAATTCTTCTTTTATCCCATATCTGGTTCTGTGGTTTTCTCCTATGATGTCCAGCACCATCCGGATCGTCCCAGACAGTTTTTTTATCTCTGGGCCTTGGTACTCTTTCCCCAGATAAAAGCAGATTTCCCGGATATCGTCATAGCACAGGCTCTTACCGAACATCTGCTTTGCCGCATCCGGCAGTTTGTGTGCTTCATCAACAATCAATGCCCTGTAGTCTTTTAATAACGGGCGGTAATCCTGCATCCTGTGATAACCATCAGCCAGCAGATAATTGTGATTGCAAATCTGAATGAACATTTCATGATCTCTGGAATGTTCCAGATACTGCTGATACCTGCAGGAGCCTCTTTTCGGGCAGTCTCCCGAACAGAACTTTGGCACATTCACCAGCCTTCGGTCAAACCCACTTAAATTAGACACCTCGTCCATATCATAATGTTCTTTTAACGACAGCAGAGCTTCTTTCTGCAACGCATTTTTGTTTTTTCCTTCGATTGCAACGATTCGTTGCATTAATCTCTCATCGCAGACAAAATGCTCTTTCCCTTTCCGTATTACCGCTTTGATGGGAGCCTGAATCGTTCCGTTCTCCTGAAGAATCCGGGAGAGAAAAGGGATATATTCTGTAAGAATTGCTTTCTGGAGTGCAATGCTGGAAGTGGATATCACGACCGGACGCTGCTCATAAGGGGAACATCCTTCTGCAAGGAGAGAATATTTTCTCATCAGAACACAGGCTACCAGATAGGCATACGTCTTGCCGATACCGACACCCGCGTCACACAGTGCTATGTTTCTTCCCAGCAGGTTATCCAGCATTTCGTGGCATAGCATAATCTGTTCTTCCCTTACTGCCATTCCATGCTCCGGAAACAGTACCCGGAAGATCGTATCAATTTCACGATGCGCTCTTTTTAAATATTCTTTTGTGTAATACATAATTTGTTACCTGATATGCGTGCTGATACCACATCAATACGGCTGTAAAGGATTTCTCCCTACAGCCGCATGTATCTGATATCAACGACACATTCTTCCTTGATTTCTTATACTTTTGTTTTTTGGCGTTGTATTTGTCCTCGACTCCCCCATTGCCTTACGGGAACATTACAGGCGGATGCTTGGCATTACACCACTCATGGATTTTCTAAAGGTCTTGCTGATTACAACCCAAAGTCCATCCTCTGCTCACTGGCAGTTCCTATGTATCATTATCCCCTCGTAAGTGATCCTCGCAAAAGACCGCCACGGTCCTGTTTCAGTTAAAGTGGATTCGCTCGAAACAAAAACACCAGCAAAGAATTTTTTATATTCTTTCCTGTCATTTTCATTTGTCCTCGCGCCTTCCTAACACGCTTCTACTTACGGGAACGTACCTGTAATGCTGGTATAGGATTGTCAAAGTACACTGGCAAAATTTACCTGCCTATTAAATAGCCGATGAAAAATGCTGTTATTATTCAATTTTCGACAAATTATTTAATTTTTTTCTTAAACGGTTTCTTTTGGTATAAACGGTCTGTTCTGCCATTCCCATAATTTTGGCAATCTCTCTTCCTGAATATCCCCATGTACTAAGCAAAAGTATCTCTAATGTCTGATGTCCTGTGCCCTTTAATAATTCATAGATCCGTCGGTCTCCAATGTTGTCTAAAAGTTCTCGGATATCCTGTGCAAACCGTCCTCTGTCCCTTTGTTTTATGGAATCCATATCCTGCATCATTTCATCCAGATGTTCCCGGTATCTGCGCTCTTCCAGAAAATCTTCCCTGTCCATCTGGCGCAACTTTTGGATCTTCTCTTCTTCCATTCCCAGTTCACGCAGTTTCTTTTCTTCCTGTTCTTTCCAATAATTCCACTTTCGTTCTTCACTTGTCTTGTTATAAGCCATTTAGCTTTCCTCCGATCTGATTTTTGGTATAGAAATCAAATCGGAGCATGGCGGTGACCGGATATGTACGTTATAATGTTCGAAAAATGTCGAATAAAAAAATGCTGCAACCTCTTCGATTACAGCACTTCTTTTTCCCTTACTCTTTTGTTTTTTTAAGGACTTCCATTGATGCAAATATAACTCTTCTCCTTGTCATGCCTTACTAAAACACCACAAAAAGAAGTATATAGAAAAAGACTGTCAGAACTGTGTAATGTAACAGTCATCTGCCAGTCACTTTTCGCATAATTCGACATTTTTCTACATTTTGCTCAATGTCTGTCTATATCTAAATAATATCCCACCTTTCGTATACTCTGAATTATCTTTGCAGCCTCCGGTTCTGTCTTTTCCATTTTTTTGCGGAGTCTGCGTACAAAACACCAGATCATGTTGGCAGAGTCATCTCCATATGGTTCTTTCCATAACTGTTCAAAGATAATCTCATGGGTAACTACCTGTCTGGAGGCATCTGCCAACAGATACAGGAATGCCTTTTCTCGCTCATTTAGGGTTGCAAGCTCATGCTTCCCCCAGTAAACAGTATGATAACGGCAGTCAATTAGAAGTTTTCCTTTCCTTATGATCTCCTGCTTTTCTCTTTTTCTTCCAGTGTTCCATGTGATATCGGAACGTCTGAGTAATGCATACAGGTACGTGTTGATCAAGCTGACCGAAGGATGTGGAAATACCAGGTCTGCACCCCATTCGATATACTTTTTTACCGCCTGAATCCCCGGTATCACTACAATAATCGGAGCCCTGCTGTACTGCCGGACTTCCCAAATCAGCCTGCCCAGCTTTCCGTTATCATTTCTCACAAGCATCAATACTGCGTCATAGACCGCTATGGTATGGAATTTTTCAAACACATCCAGATTAACGGTCGTACATTCCCACTCATTTTTTAACCCTTCACAAAGTTGACTCCACTTATCTACCTCATCCGCAGCAATCAATACTTTTTTCATTTGTATCCCTTTTCTTATGTTACTTCATTTTTAAAGCAGAAAAGGCAGTGAAATCTCTCCACCGCCTTTCCTGTTTTTGATTTAATTCGTTAATTTCATTTCTTCGTTTAACGTATTCTCTTCCTTCATCTTCCGTACCAATTCTTGAATCTTTTTATAAGATTCTTCGCTGATTGTATGTTCCATCCGACACGCATCATGATTTGCAGTTTCCGAAGATACTCCTATTCGTCGTAAAAATTCTTCTAAAAGCACATGCCTTGCATAGATTTTTTTTGCAATCTTTCTTCCTTCTTCTGTCAGTTCAATGCTGCCATATCGGTCTTTTATTACATATCCATCTGCCAGCAGTCCACGTACTGCAACTGAAACACTCGCTTTGGAATAGTTCAGATAATCACTAAGCATAGAATTACGAACATATCCTTTCTGACGTTTCAATACATACGCCGCTTCCAGATAATCTTCTTTGGATTCTCCAAGTTTCATATACTACTTTATCCCCTTTTGGAAAGTATTTCTTCTGCATTCCTGCTGTTAAGAAATTCTGCCGTTTTCCATTTCATATACCACATCTGCCACGTTCATTGTGGATACTCTGTGGGATACCAGGACAACTGTTTTCTTCTTGGCCGATTCTTTCAATGATTTTAAGATAATTCCCTCATTTAAAGAGTCGAGGTTCGATGTAGGCTCATCGAGTAGAATGAGGGGGCATTCATGGAGAAATGCTCTTGCAATTCCGATTCTCTGTTTTTCACCACCGGACAGCGTATCACCCAGTTCTCCGACTTCTGTATCGTATCCTTTCGGAAGTGTCATAATGAAATCGTGGATAGACGCTTTCTTTGCAGCTTCCATAATCTCTTCTCTGGATGCTCCCGGCTTTGCGATGGCGATATTGTTTGCAATCGAATCATGGAACAGGTGTGTTTCCTGTGTCACGTAACTTTCCATATCTCTCAGATGCTTGGTCGGAATCTTGCGGACATCTGTACCGTCTACCGATACACTTCCGTCCTGCACATCCCAGAACCGCATCAACAGTTTTAAAAGTGTAGATTTTCCAGAACCACTCGCACCATGAATCCCTGTGATTTTACCCGGCTGTAATTTCAGTGAATAGTTATCTAAAATAACTTCTTCACCGTAAGCAAATGTTACGTTCTCTGCCTCTGCTCCTGTAAATTCATGTTCCATGTTCACTGCACCGGAAGTTTCCACATTACCCGGAATTTCTTCCACAAGCGGTGTCTCTTCCAGAAGAGAAAGAACGCGCTCACCACTTGCCAGTGTCTGGTTCAGGTTATTGGAAAGGCTTGATAATGCTACTACCGGTCCGAAAGAACCCATCATTGCGATGGTACAGGTTAAGATTCCCTCGAATCCCATCGCACCTTTGTCGTACAGCCAGATTGTCAGTGCAAGCATTCCAAAAGATGCAAGCAGGATAATCATGTTCGTAAAGGAACGCTGTGAGCCTTCCATTTTGCTTAATGACTCCTGCATTCCTGCAAGATTTTTGGAACGCTCAGACATCTGCTCTTTTCTCTTTTCACCCTGTCCGTACTGGATGGTCTCGTCCAGTCCACGTAAAGAGTCCAGAACAAAGCTGTTCAGTTCTCCGAAGTTTGTCCGAAATTCCATTCCCTTCTGGCTGCCACGTTTTCCATTCCACATCGGGATGGCTACACCGACAAACAGATAAGCTGCCAGTGCAAGCACTCCTGCCAGCCAGTGATATCTTCCAATAAAAATCACCATAATAATCGAGGTCAGCGTTGCAATCGCAATCGGGGAAATGGTATGTGCGTAGAACACTTCCAGTAATTCGATATCGGTTGTAATAATCGAGATTAGATTTCCCTTATCCCGTCCTTCCAGTTTTGCAGGGCAGAGCTTTCTCAATGCCGCAAACACTTTATGACGGATGATTGCCAACAGCTTAAATGCGATAAAATGATTACAATACTGCTCCATATAATGCAGTATCCCACGAAGTACTGCAATTACAATCATAACTGTGATAATCGTTTTTACCGGGGTAAATACCAGCCACATATTGTCCACCGGAACAATCATTCCGGCTACTCCTGTCAGAAGTCCATGCACGATGACCTGTCCTGCCAGTATCGTCAGGAAGATTGCACACAAGTAACCTAATGTTCCAAGGATGATTGCCGCCAGCATGATATGGAGCAGGGGTTTTACTAACCCGATCAGGCTTCCCATGATCTGGATGGCACTTCTGCGTTTTGTTGTATTCGTATTTTCACTCATTATGCCACTCCTCCTTTTCCATAGTTTTCCAGTGCCATCTGGCTTTCATACAGATGTCTGTACGCACCATTCTGGCTCATCAGTTCGTCATGCTTTCCGCTTTCTTTGATTTCTCCATCTTTTAAGAAATAAATCTTATCAGACTTCACGACATTTGCCAGTCTGTGGGAAATCAGAAGCACCGTCTTTGTCTTTGCCAGTTCGTGAATCACATTCATGATCAGTTCTTCGCTTTCCACATCGATATTGGATGCCGCTTCATCGAAAATATAAACCGCGCTGTCTGTCCGAAGCAATGCTCTGGCAATCACCAGTCTCTGGCACTGACCGCCGGACAGGTTGCTTGCTTTTTCCAGCAACTGTGTCTGCAATCCATCCTGTGTCTGTAAGAACCCTAAGAGGTTGACTTTCTGCAGGACAGCTTCCATCTCTTCTTTCGTTGCGTCCGTTTTTGCCATCTTCAGATTTTCTTCTACTGTACCTTTGAACAGGTAGCTGTTATGGCGAACCAGAACAACCCTCTGCATCAGATTGGCTTCATTCACTTCATTAAGCGGTACACCACCGATGGTGATTTCTCCGTTATATCCCCGGTTCTTTGCTGCAAGTATTCCTGCAATCGTACTCTTACCACATCCGGATTCACCAACCAGAGATACAAAACTTCCTGCCGGAAGATTCAGATTGATTCCTTTTAAAATCTCTCTGTCCTCTTCATAAGAAAAATGCACATCTTTTAATGTAACATCTAACGCGACCTCCGGCAGTGTTTTTTCTCCAGCCTGTGGTTCCGGCAGATCTAAAATCTTGAAAATCTTATCACTTGCTGCCATACCATTCATTGCGATATGGAAGAACGAACCAAGCAGTCTGAGCGGCAGGAAAAACTCGCTGGCAAGCAGAACGATACATAACGTTCCTGCCACGCTGATATTTCCTTTTAAGAATTCGGACACCGCAACTGCCATACCGATCGCAGCTCCGCCATACGCTACAACATCCATCACACTGGTGGAATTGAGCTGCATGGTCAGAACCTTCATCGTAATCTTACGGAAGTTCTGGGATTCCACATCCATCTCGTCTGCTTTCTGCTGGTCTGCCTGATAAATCTTCAATGTGGTAAGTCCCTGCAGATTCTCAAGGAATGAATCTCCCAGTCCGGTATAGATGCTCCAATAATTACTCAACAATCTCTTCGCCACTTTCTGTACCACTACAATAGAAATCGGGATCAGCGGTACACAGATCAGCAGGATCACACTCGCTTTCAGGCTCACTCTGCAAAGAATGATAAATAATGTCAGCGGTGCGATCAGGCTGTAAAATAACTGTGGAAGATATTTTCCAAAGTATGTCTCCAACTGCTCTACGCCTTCGGTTGACACCTGTACGACCTCCGAAGAGGATACCTGCTCACTGTAGGAAGCTCCCAGTTTTAACATTTTCTCATAAATCTTTTCACGCAGAATCCGCTTTACATCCACACACGCCAGATAGGAAGACCTTGCTCCCATCCGTTCGCATACAAACCGGATCACAACAACCAGGACTAGAATCAGTATCGTCCGCTCAATGATCGGAACGGTTACTGCCCGGTACACTACCCGTTCCAGTAAATCTGCGATAGAAAAGACTGCCAATACCTGCGACAGGAGGGCTGCCCACTGCCACAAAATCGTATACACGATATACTTTTTTGCGTGGGACAACAGCCCCACCAGTCTTGTTTTAATCATAAAAATCTTACCCTTTTGTTTCTTTCTTCGATTCTTTTTTACTGCATACCAGATGCCATACTGCAAGAACTGGATGGTATAATAACATCCTTGGTCCTGAAAAACGCATAACCTGCCTGATCTGTTCTCTCATCTCCGGCTTATAACAATGCACCTTACAGTTCGCACAGAACGTTTTTTCTTCCATAAATGGACACTTCTGGCTTCTTTGTTTTGCATAATCCGAAAGTCTTTGACAGTCAGGACACATCTGCCCTTCCTGTCTTTTTTCTTTCGGATGGTTTTTCCGGCAGTACAGCCGGATCATTTCTTCTACGACATACTGTTCTTTTTGCCGTTTCTTTTCGGTTTTATTCATCTTACTATTCCGCTTCTGCACCATCCGGTAACTCTTCTCCCGGCTTTAATGTTTTCACTCTCAGGAAGAAGTATAACAGGTGACACACCCACACAACTGCGATACAGATTCTTCCGATTGGTACATTCTTCATGCAGATAAAGCCGATTGCTATGACTACCGTTACCATTCCGATAATCTTGCATTTTGTTCCTATTGTCATGGCTCTTTTCTGAACAAAACTGTCCAGATGTTTCTTATATAAATTTGTTCCTACGAACCAGTCGTGCAGTTTCTTAGAACTCTTTGCAAAGCAAAACAGTGTTGCCATATAAAACGGAACGGTTGGCAGGATAGGAAGTACAATTCCTATCGTACCAAGTCCCAGACAAAGAAATCCAAGCACGATCCATACTATTTTTAAAGGATTTTTCATCTTCTTACACCGCCAATACAAATTTTCTGCCATCAACCCTTGTCACACCAAGTTCAATGCCATACAGTTCCCGGATGCTCTCTTCCGTAATCACTTCTTCCGGATCACCTTCCACCAGCACTTTTCCCTCCTTCATACCGATGACATTATCTGAATATGCGATTGCCTGATTGATGTCGTGCAGTACCATGATGATGGTTATTCCAAATTCCTGATTGAGTTTTTTCACCAGTTGCAAAATCTCAATCTGATACCGGATATCCAGATATGTGGTCGGCTCATCGAGGAACAGGGTCTTTGTTCCCTGACAAAGCGCCATTGCAATCCATACACGCTGACGCTGTCCGCCGGAAAGTCTTGACACTTCTCTGTCACGATATTCTGTCAGATTGGTTACTTCCAATGCCCACTGGATCATACGCTCATCTTCGGCACTGTCTCCCTGCATCATTTTCTTATGAGGGGTTCTTCCGAATGCCACCAGATTCTCAACGGTGATATCGTCCGATGCACTGTTATACTGCTGAACAATCGCAACCTTTCTGGCGAATTCTTTTAAGTTCAGGTTCTGGATGTTCTTACCCTTGAGGAAAATGTTTCCCTTTCTCGGATAGAGGTTCTTTGTCATCAGGGAAAACAGTGTGGATTTACCACATCCGTTCGCTCCCATAATCGTTGTAATTTTACCTTCTTCAATCTTCAGGGATACGCCCTTTAAGACTTTATTTTTCCCATAGGAAAAATGCAGGTCTCTGACTTCCATCGCAGGCTTGTCTGCCCACTTATCCGCTTTTTTCACTTTCTTTGCTGCTTCATTCTCTGTAGAAGTCAAATCCATATTCTTTTCTTTACTTCGCATACTTCTTAGACCTCCTTAACAGAATGATGAAGAATGGGCCTCCGACCACACTCATAATGATGGATGCGGATACCTCATACGGAGCAGCTATCGTTCTTCCGATGGTATCTGCCAGCAGGAATGTAAACGCTCCGAACAAAGCACTGAATGGCACTAATGCCTTATGGTCACTTCCTACCAGGATTCTTCCGATATGCGGAACAATCAGTCCTAAGAAACTGATTACTCCGGCTACTGCCGTTGAAATACTTGCAAGTAATACAGCAATCAGTGAAATCACGATACGCATTGCATTAACGTTGATTCCAAGGCTTCGTGCTGTCTTATCTTCCAGTGCTAACAGGTTGCACATCTTCGTCATGATCAGTGCCAGAACCAGTCCGATAATTACATACGGAACTAAGGTTTTCACATCATCCCATGTTTTCATTGTGATGTTACCATTTACGATTGCTGCCACGCCGGACATATTTCCGCCGTTCATAGAATTTAACGCACTGGATAATCCGGTGAACATTGCATCGACTGCCACACCGACAAGGATGATTCTCAGAGGACTTAATCCCCCTTTCCATGACAGGCTGTAAACTAAGACAAATGCAATCACACCGCCAAGAAATGCAAATAATGGGGTAAAGAAAAATAAAGTCGGTGCAAATGCGGTAATCAGTACCGCTGCAAAACTTGCTCCACTGGAAATACCAATGATTCCCGGATCAGCAAGTGGGTTCTTAAGTACCGCCTGAAATAACACACCCGATACCGCTATCGCAGCTCCGGCTAACATGGAGATTACAATTCGTGGGAATCGTAAGTCATAGATTGTTGCCACGTCTTCATTGTACTTTATAAATAATCCTTTCAGTAGTTCCGGAAAGCTGACTTTCAGGCTTCCGATATTCACTGCTGCAAAGAATAATGCCACCAGTAATACAATCATTACAATAAAGGAAATGGCTACTTTTGCTGTTTTCCGATGCTTTCTTGCTTTATCCTGACCGGAGAGGTTCTGGACTTCCATTTCGGAAGTCTCAGAAGTATTTTTTAATTCTGTCTCTTTCATCTGTCCTCTCCTTTCTACTTGCTCTGCTGTTCGTTGTATTTCTCAGTTGCGTCAGAATCCTTTGCTTTCTTCTGTGCATTGTCACTGGCTTCTTTTGCTTTTGCTGTATCTTCATCACTTTCCGGATAAAGGATTGGCTGTAATTCTTCCAATGCCTGTGGATATTTGAATGTGGCGCTCATGCCAAAATACTCATAAGTCAGATCATACACTCTGCCGTTCTTCACCGCATCAAAATGTTGCCAGATGTCATTCTCCGCAAAATCCTTGTTGAACATCTCTACCACCTGATCCGGCAGTGCATGTGCGGCACGTAAGATAATATCCGGTTCTTTGGTTTTCATGTCCTCAGTATTTACCGTCAAAAATTCCTGATCGGTGTCAGAGTATACATTCTCTCCGCCTGCCAGTTCCACCAGACTTCCTACATAGGAATTCGGTGTTGCGATAATATAAGAGCCAGGAAGTCCCATCAGGATCATAACCTTCGGATGGTCTTTTCCTTCATTCTTTTTCTTATAGTCATCGTAAAATTCAGTAAATTCGTCCACCAGTTTCTGTGCCTGATCTTCTCTGTCGAAAATCTCACCCAGTTCCTGAATGGAGCGGTACATACCCGGCACACTTCTGAGATTCAAAAATGCCCAGTCTGTATCGATTGCCTCATATTTCGGCTGCAGATCACTCTGCAATGACACCGGACTTAAGATCCAATCTGGATTTAGAGAAGATACAATCTCCATATCCGGACTCATGGCTGTTCCGACTGTTTCTACATCTTTGTATCTGTCTGGAATTGTGGATACGGTACTACTGCAAACGCCTACCAGATCCAGTTCCAGCTTGTCACAGATATCTGCGGTTGCCGGAGAAGTCGCTATGATTCTTGGGCTTTCTTTCATTGCCTGTACTTTTTTCTTGGCTGCTTCTACGGCTGCCTTTTCTTCCGGATCGTCAATCTCTAAGAGAGACTTTGCATCTTCATCGGAAGAATCCTTGTCCGATTTGCTGTCAGAAGTCTTTTTATCTGCCGTCTTACTGCTGCCTGTCTCATCGGTACTGCTCTCCGTCTGCGTAGCAGAATCACTGCTTTTCTTCCCCTGACTCTGGTCTACACAACCTGCCAGAGAGAAAATCATGGTCATGGCAAGGAGGACAGCCGATGCTTTTTTCAAACGTCTATTCATCATCGTCCTCGGCACCTCCCCAACGTTTCCAGTTCTTACGGAAGAAATAAATCACTCCGGATACTGCTCCAAGCAGAATCAGACCTGCAACTACAACTGCCAATGCAATCTGGAAAATCCGGTTGCCGGAAGAAGTATTTCCACTATCGGAATCGCTGTCACTTGTTCCATCTTTAGCAGTAGAAAGGCTTAAACCTTCTGAAGAATTTACTGGATTTTCTGTATCCAGAGAAGAAGAATCACTGCTCGGTTTTGCTGCTTCCTTAATACTGCTCTCCAGTTTCTTTGATGAGCTGGAAGAACTACTTTTATCGGATGAGCCGGAACTCTGAAGGGAAGAATTACCAGAACCCAAACTGCTGTTTCCACTTGAAGTAGAACCTGAATTATCTACCGAACCAGAATTATCACTGGATTCTACTGCTGTTCCATCAGAACTTTCTGTTACCATAGTTGCGTTCATGTCTGTATTGTTTCCTTCACTGTAGTTGCTCGGATACAGATAGAAAATAACATCTCTTCCCATCGGTTCTACATACATGGAACCTCTGACTACACAGTTTTCGCTTGGCACACGCATACACACATCGGCTGTTGTACCGTTGCTGTCTGAACCATTTCCTGTAATACCGATTTCTGATGGTGTAGACCAGCCGGAATCTCCCACATTCTGTACCTGAAAACTATGTCCACTGGTGTAGTCCATCAGACTCATGCGGATGGTCAGATAATAAGCTCCATCGTCTGTTACTTCTAAGATACCATTGCTGTATACACATCCTTCTACCATACCCTGTCCTGTTGCATAAGAGCTCTCTCCACCGGAATCTTCGATTACTCCGGTAACCGGGTGTGCGTAACATCTGTTAATTGTACAGCTATACACTGTCCCGCTTGCGGCGTAAGCCTTAACAGCAGGAAAGCCTGCCATTAAAGTAATGGCAAGCACACAAGTCATAATGGCAGACAATATTTTGTTTTTCTTCGCTGCTAATTTCATTCCTTATCTCCTGTTAAATGAGTTTGGCAGACTCCCAGTCCCGAAGGAATGGGAGGGTCGTCTGCCAAATCTCTACTTAATTATTTTATGTTTGCTTTTTTCTTTCTGTTGTACTCCATGATTCCTGCCAGTAAAGCGACTCCTCCAAGAAGAAGGATAGCTGCCCACAGGGTATTGTTCTGTACAACATCACCCGTCTTAACGTTGGATGCTGATTTCAGGCTGGAACCTGATCCAAGGCTGGATGTTCCACTCTTTAATGATGAACCGCTTCCAAGGCTTGATGTTCCACTCTTCAATGACGAACCACTTCCAAGTGAGGAAGAACCAAGTTTGCTGCTTCCGAGAGAACTGCTTCCAAGGGTATTATTTCCAAGTGAGCCGTTTCCAAGAGAAGAGCTGTTGTTGTTTCCGTTGGAATTATTATTGTTGTTATTGCCATTGTTGTCATTCTTATCAAAATCTGGATCATCAGCTGTTGTTGCTTTTAATGAGCTCCAATCCAATTTCAGGAATACTGGCTGTGTACCTGTACCAGAGCTGATAGCATCCATAATCGGAACGAATACCTGTAACGGAACATATCCATCATCCAGAGCTTCCGGAATAAGCTCGAATGTTACTTCATCTGGATAGTTTGTTCCGTACTGGTCAGAAACCAGTGAGCCATCGCTGTTCTTCTGATAGCTGTCAACTGTAACATCAGCAAGTGTTCCCTGCGGATTACCATACTTATCAGGTGTATAACCTGTTGTGAAATATTTCAGCTGACTTAAATATCCAAGTTTCTGACTAATAGTAAGTCCATTGAAATTCAATGTAATATAATATTTTCCGTTTTTAACGGTTAATTTTATTGTATGATTGATAGCTGCATCTGACATAGATGCTGTAGTCTTATCAATTTTTACCATATTTCCGGTAATGGAATATACACCATCCGCAAGATTTTTTATATCTAATCCACTGTTATTTCCATTATTGTTATTTCCGTTATTGTTATTTCCTCCGTTATTATTGCCACCGTTATTATTATTTCCATTATTGTTGGAATCCGATGGTTTCGCTTCCAGACTCATAATAGCAGAAACAAGTTCATTGGACTGTACAACAACTTCATCCTGTGTTGCCTTTTTATTATCATATACTTCTTCAGCAGCTTTTATTGCTTTTTTCAATGCTGAAATAGATTCTTTAGTATAAAGATCTTCTCTTCCTGCTAAATTTGACGCCGTTACTAACAAATCATGTAATCCGCTCTTATCTGCTTCTATTTCAGAAACTTCTGACATGTGATTCATCAGGTATTCTAATACTCGAACCTGTGAATCCACATTATCCTGTGAAGCATTTGCATCATCATAAACACCTTTTGCTGTGTCGTATGCAGATTTTAACGCTTCAATTGATGCTGCTGTATACTTTGATGTCTCCTGCAGATACTCTTTTGCATTTTTCAAGGCTTTTTTCAGATCCGTTTTATCTGCACCTACTGTTTCTAACGATTCGATTGCCCTGTTAATTGCATCAATACACTTATTTACCTGTGTCTGAGATGCATTTTCATCATCAAATACTTTCTGTGCTTCATCTCTAGCCTGCTGTAATAATGCCTTTGATGCATCTGAATATGTAATGTCTGAATTATTCAGATAACTGTCAGCAGCCTTTATCGCTTTCTTTAATTCTGATTTGTCTGTTTTTACTTCATCTTTTGTCAGTGCATCAATAGCTGCCTGTAATGCTTTTAATGAATTATCTACAGAATCTTGTCCAGCATTCATACTATTATAGACATCTGTTGCTGCAAGAATCATTTTCTGTAAAGCTGCAAAACTTTCATCAGATGCCTCGCCCTGTTCCAGTTTTGATGCCTCATCAATCAGTTTTTTCAGTTTAGACTTATCTGTTTCAACACCTGAAATCTGCTTTCTACTATCCCAGTCTAATTGAATCTTTGCATACTGACGACCACTTCCTGTATTAAGTGCTTCCATAACAGGAACATAAACCTGTACCCACACTTCGCTATCACCGAGTGAATCCAATGTCAGATTCATAATATGCGGATATAATTTTCCTTTTACATTACTATCTGTTCCTGTCTTTGGATCATTATAGGAATCGTAAGTATCTTCATAGTAAGACTCTACAGTTGCTGGAACTGGTGTTTCACCATTTGGCATATCATATCCAGTTTTTCCACCTTCCCAGCCAGGGAAATAGTTTAATTCTGCTAAGTAACCTTCAAATCCACTTGTTGTTAATGGAGTATACTCCATACGCAATACTGCTGTCGTTTTTCCAGTCTCTTTATCTGTTGAAACAACTACCTGCATTGGTTTTGATAATGCAGCATTTCCCATAGACGGCTGGTCTGCTGATGCGTGCCACATTCTTCCATCAATTGTGTAAACACCATCGTAAACAACATTTTCTTTCTCTTTTTCCAGCATAGCATCTGCGGCTGCCTGAAGAGCAAGAATCTGTTTATCAACATCATTTTGTGATGCATTCGGATTATTTACAACTGCCTGTGCTGCATCAATTGCTGCATTAAATGCATCAACACTGCTTTGCATATATGCACTTGTATCCAATGCTTTTGCATTAGAAATCATTTTAATCAGTTCACTCTTATCTACCGATCCCTGAAGATTTGCAATTGCTGTTTCCAGTGTTTTTGTCATTGCATCAACTTTATCCTGTGTCGCATCTGGATTTTCTTTTAATGCTTTTGCTTCAGCAATTACTGTTTGTAATGCATCCCATCCCGGATAATCCGCATCATTCGTAATTCCTGTTGCTTTTTCATACATTTCATCAAACGCTGTCCAATCTGATGCTCTTTTCACCAGACCTTTAATAGCAGCATTCAATTCTAACGTCATTTTATCAATTTCTGTTACTGAGGCACTCTCATTTTTAACCAATTCCTGTGCCTGATTCAGTAATTCTTTCATTGTATTGTAAGACGTTGCTGTATATTCTTCTTCATTTTCACTTTCAGCTTTTTCAATTGCTTTATTCAGTTTATCCAAACTTGCAACTTTAGCTAAATTATTAATTGCTACATTGATTGCATCAACCTGCTCATCTACTTCGCTCTGAATAGAAACCGGATTTTTAAATACTTCTGTTCCATTTGAAACTGCTGTCTGTAATGCAGATACAGCTTTTGAATCATAATTTTCCGGATTTTCTGCAGCGTCTTTTAATTTTTCCTGAGCAGTATTAATAATTTCTTTTAAGGAATCTTTATTAACTTCCTGCTTAGACATATCTGCAAATGTTAATAATCCTTGTGCAGTTTTACCATCTGCGGTCTGATATCTAACAGATACAGAATTTGCCATCTCATTTAAGCCGAACTCAATTCCAGTAACTTCTTCTTTGTCATTCTTAATCAGTTTAGCCTCTTTATATTCCTGAGATGTAAGATCATAATATTCAAACTGCTGTATATCTTTTGACTTCAGATATATGTCTGATTTTTTACCATCTTCCCCTACAAGGAATCTTGTATCAGTAATATATTCCGTATCATCAATTTTTCCATTCGCAGTATAGACACCCTCTGTAAGCTCTGGTGCTTTTTCCTTTTCAAGGCTATCTATTGCTGTTCTTAAACTTATATAAGCATTTGTCAGTTCCTCTTCAGAGGAAGAATCATTTTTATAAATTTTTTCAGCTTCATCGTATGCCTTTGTCATGTTTGCCCATGAATCTGCTGTATACTCTGCCTGAATAGCTGTTTTTTCAATTGATAACAGTTCTTTTAATCCGTTCTTAATCGGGACATTTGGTACATCATCCGATGTTTTTTTCGCATTAGCCCAATCTAATGTGAGCCATGCGTCCTGTTCAAAGTTTCCACCACCAATAGCGTCCATAATCGGTACTTTAAATCTTGCCGGCCACTGAGCCTTATCACTCACCAATTGAACATATCCCGTCTTAGGATAGTAGTTAAGTGTTCCCTCATTAAAAGAATCCGTCAAATAGCTTCCATCTTCATTCTTATAATAAGATGTGAATACAACTGGAATCAACGAACCTGTTGGCTGATTACCCTTCATTTCCATGTCTGCACCATAAATCCACATCTTTGTCATATAAGAAGTAAGTGACATGTTTTCTACAGATGTATAATCCATATATAATGTTTTTACATCATCATTCACTACCAATTCTGCCGTTCCACCGAGGCACCTGTTTGCCATAGATAACTGCCCCTCTTTTGTCAAATGGTAAACCGATACAGGAATTTTATATGTACCATTTTCTAATTTGTCAGCATCCTGTGTAGTTTTTGTTTCATAAAGAGCATAATGACCTAATTTATTGGTTGATATTACAAAATAATTTCCATCATCTGTTTTTTCAACTGATCCACTTACATTTGGATTTGTTCCCAGATTGTCAATAAACGTTGCTAACTGAACTTTATCTGCATTCCAATCATCTGGAATTTTAAATTTCAAAGTAACCTTTTTACTTGTATCGATCAGTTTGCTGCCATTTTTATATTGAATTTTATATGTTGCCATATAATAATTTTTGTATAATCCATCAATATTAGCCATCAAACAATCATACGGATCTTCTTTGTTGTCTGGATCATCTACAATTTCTTCACTAATCAACGATGCATCTGGATTTACAATATCACTTGTCGTTTCCAATTTAGTTCCTGTTTCTTTATCAATTAAACTGACTTGTGTAATTTTGCCAGTTTTAGGAACAAGAGTAATCATGTAAGTTGAAATTGAATTTGATATTTTTTCTTGATATATGATAGATCTTCCACATGCTAACGTTGTATAATCATTCAAGTCGTATGTCAGTTCTACATGACCTTCGCTTAAATCGATTGTATTTCCTGCATCGTCCTTAATCCATCGAATATTTTGACTATGATTTTCTAACCAGTTTGTATCAATTGTATATGTTGCCGTTCCGACATTGTCAGTTACATTCCATTCTGCTTCTCCATCTGTAAACATAGAAAAGCTGTCTCCATTAGCTGTATAAGAAATTGTTCCGCTTGTCGAAATATTGTCTTTATCAATTTTTGTAGCATTCTGAGTATCTATTGTTAAATTTTCTCTATAAATTTTTGATGTTGCACCATTGTAACTGCCAGATACCGTTTCATAAATAAGAAGTTGTCTTTCAAGATCATCCATCGAAAATGAAATCGTTGCATTTCCATTTTCTTTATTTATTTTCCACTCAACATCTTGCCAATATTTATTATTTTCATCTGTTGCGCCATTTCTAACAGCTTCGGAATATTTTTTAGTATCCACAATTGCTGAATCATTCAACCAGCCTTTTGTTCCTAGCTTGTTTTGATAATTATCATCTTGATCGTATTCTTTATTAAGGACATCAAAATACTCTATTGTATTACCAGCAACCGCATTTAATGTGATTGTGTATTTATGATTTTTTGCAGTAATCAATGCTGTTCCACTAATTCCACCTGTTGAGTATTTCTCCAATAAATTCCCCTTTTGAAAAGTTCCACAAGTTAAATTAGCTATGTAATATCCATCATCAAGCTGTAATTTCGTATCATTTTCAGCTTTTTTCAATCCATCTATTGCATCTTGCAAATTCTGCAAAACTGTACCAACATATTTATCTGGAATCGCATCTACATCTTCAATCGCATCTCGTACTTCCTTAAATTCTACCCAGCTTTCTGCGGTATAATCACTTTCATTCAGTTTATCTGCTTTTTCAATCAGTGCTTTTAACCGTTTTCTTTCTTCGCTTTCTGCTTTCGCCGGCTCTAAATTATCTATTGCCTCCTGCAGGTTTTGTAATACTATTCCCACAAATTTATCCGGTATTTCATCTACATTTTCTATAGAATCCCGTACATCTTTGAACTCTGCCCAGCTTTCTGCGGTATAATCGTTTTCATTCAGTTTATCTGCTTTTTCAATCAATGCCTTTAACTGTTTACGTTCTTCATTTTCTGTTTGTACTAATTCCAGATTATTAATTGCTTCCTGCAAATTCTGTAAAATTACTCCCACAAATTTATCCGGTATTTCATCTACATCATCTATAGATTCTCGTACTTCTTTAAATTCTGCCCAACTTTCTGCGGTATAATCGTTCTCATTTAATTTGTCTGCTTTTTCAATCAATGTTTTTAGTTGATCTCGTTCAGAAACATTTTGTGTTTCATTTATCGCATTTACAGCACTAGCATAGCTTGTAATGGGTGTTTGAACCACTCCCGTTATCATTGTGCTCGCCAGAAGAATCGCAGTTAAACTTTTATAGATTTTTCTTCTCATATCTTTTTCTCCTTACAGAATTCATTTTTGTTATTTGCTCTTACTAAGTAAAAAGGCGATTCTTGTCGAACCGCCTTTTATGGTCATATCATTGCTTATTTTTCCCAAATCATTTGTTGTTATCACAATTACATGGACCATTTTTTAATCTCTCAGCTTTACTCGTAACAATTATTCAGACCTTCTGTATTTTTCTAAATAACCGGAAAATTATTCTTATTCTGTTACTCCTGGCAAGATTACGATATCTCCTTCTGCATTAACCGGCATTACATTTAATACATTAATCGAAAATTTCGCATCATATTTTGTATTTATAGTTGGAATAGAATCTGTTGTAAAAGTAATTCCAATAACGGCTTTGGAGCTGTCTCCATCTAAATGAACAACTTCATAATCATCATTTCCAAATGTACCATCCTGATTTGTATCCACATCCACTTCTTTCAGGTAGCCTTTCATTCCCATAGCCTTGAAAGATGATTTAAAGTTCAATGTAACTGTATATGTTCCATCACTATTCTCTACATACGTTGTGTCTTCAACAGCACCATTTCCCATAGACAGATTACTGTCAACTGCTGACGCATTATACTTTCCATCTTTATACAGATTTGTGGCTAATGTTGTAGTGTCTCCTGCCGCTGCAAACGCAGACACACTCATACCCATAGCCATTGTTGCCACAGTTGCTACCGCCGCTAATTTCTTCACAAATTTGTTCTTCATAAAATCCTCCTTCTGAACGCCGTCTTTGAGTACGTTCTAAAAATTCTAGTTTAAAGTCATCTAAGTTAGCCACAATATTGCTTTGGTTACTTGTATCTAACTCCTTGTCTGAAAGATACCATAATTTGCCATTCAATGTCAACACCATTTTTTACAAGTTTGTTGCCTGAATTGCAACAAACGAGCCGTTATTTCCTTTGATTTTGTTGCTATTCAGACAACAATAGACGTAAAAGTGCCGTTATTGATAGTGTTTTATCAACAACGGCACTTTATTGAATTTTTTTCTTATTTTGTTACATGATATGCGTAAACGAGAATTTTTCTCATTTCCAATTTATACCCAGAAATATAATAGTGCAGTGCTTTCCGGCATGTGCATTGGTCCTACACTGCAGGTTACGGTAACTGGTACAATTCCCATCGTGCCAATCCCCGTCCATCGGTGGATTCTGCACGCTTCCATCGGGATTTTCACTATATTATTCTCTATTCTTGCTTCTTCCAAAACTTCATTATGCTCATACTTCAATGTTTTCAGTTTTCCAGCCATCATTTCACCACTCACTCTGGAGTGTGCTGCCATCTCTTTCAGCTTTAATTCCAGATAGCTTTCTCCCTTCTCCTGAACGATTTCGGCTATATCTTCAAATCCTCTCATCGCCATAGAGTCTCTTCCCTGCCCCTGCTTTTTATTCATCCGGTAAAGCCGGAACACTACCGGATGCCTTTCACATTTCTGCAGATTGTGCTGTATCTCCTGATCCAGTTCATTCTCTTTTTTCTTGTATACTGATTTTTTCTCTGTATAGGCGTTAATCATCAGTTCCAGCATGTGGATGTCGATATTCTCCACCATAACATCCAGTGATTCCTCGATTTCTTCCGGTTTTGCACCGATTTCTTCCAGATATTTTTCAAGATTCTCATACAGCTTGGTATATCTTTCCAGCCATTCTTCACCTGCTGCGGTAAATTCCAGTGATTCTGTCAGGATTCCTCTTTCTATGCAGTTCTTAAAATAACGGTTTACCGTTGATCGATTCACGCCATAAGATTCTGCGATACTTCCCTGAGCTCCACGTTTCTTTTCTACTCTTGACAGGCGTTGTAAATATTGCAGTTGCAGCATTGTAGGTCTGTTCTGTCTCTTTAGATGTTCACCTTTTTCCATTTTCTTGTTCCTCTCTTCGTCACCATACATGAATATTCAATTCCCGATAATCGATTGGCAATGGCTTCTGATCAAAGCGTGTAATCGCAATGATTGCCACTGCTTCTGTAATCGGGATTCCTGTATTGGCAGTATAAGTACAGATGTCTGTCGGTAACTGATAAACACCTTTTTCTTCTTTCGCCTGTATCCATTCATCATCTCTTCTGTACCATACATAGCCGATGGATTCGTCTTTTTTTGTCTTGAGCAGGAAGCAGTTCTGTGACTTTTTCACTCTTAATATAACGGAGTGTTCCAGTTTCCCATACTCTGGTGCAAGGAATCTCGGATTGCGTCGTTCCGGTTCATACAGTCCGAATGCCATTGGGAACTCGCCATCCTCATAAAAGGTATACAAATCCATATCATCATAAACCCTGTCGTATACGTCACCGTACTGCAGAAAGTTCTCAATTCCTTTTAATCCTTCCGGACTGATATAATGTTCTACTCTACAGGCATCTTCCTGAGCCCTCTGCTGATCCATTCCACTTACCATCTGGAAGAACTGTGTCAGTTTCTCATGGCGTGCAAGGCACTCCATACCTTCCAGTTTTCCCTTATCGGTGAGTTCAAGATGTCCGTTTTCTGGCTCACACAAAAATCCTTTTTTCACCAGACTTCGCACCAGACCTGCTGCTTCATATCCGGTTATATTCACTTCTCTGGCATACTCTTTAGATGTGATCTGTCTGCCTTGCCTCCACGTCCGGTAGACATATTCCAGAAGATCTTCTTCTAATTCGCCTCTGGCTTTTGTCACATCAATATTTCTGTTTTCAATCTTTCTTCCCATGTTACCTTTCCTACCTGTCTTTTTTAATATTCATCCGCTACACGATATCCGGTATTTTCTGCAAAAGCCTTCCATCCAGTAAGCATATCGTTTTTTTCTTGGAACCTTTCTTTTTCTCTGCGACAAACCCCAGATTACAGGTGAAGTGTATTTCACCCAACCACTGCTGTTCGTACTCTATGTGAAATGCTGTGGCAGGAATTTTGATACTGTGATCATTTACTTCTGCCTTCTTCCAGATTCCATGCATGTTCTGATACCAGATTGTCCTGTCATCCTCGTTCTCTGGATACTCTGTTAGTTCCAGCCATATCTCCCAAGGCTCTATGTGCAGCCAGCCATCCCGTTCAAACCGCATATCTTCGATAGCTGCTTTTCTCTCTTTTTCAATCTCTGTGGTGTAAAAGGAATACCACATCTGATACTTTCCCGGTTTCAACTTCTTCCAAAGCGTGTGGCAGTCTACACTTTTCGGTATGGAGCTTCTTCCACCATCATTGATAAATTTCCATAAATTGTCGATTTTGTCCGGATCAGACACCTCACACGCCATGAGTCTGCCGTCCCTGTCTGCTGTCTTTTCATCGACTCCGCTCATTTGTAAGAACTGATTCCAGCCTTCGGCTGCCGTTGCAGTTGTCTCGCATACTCCGTTCCGCTTTCTGTCAGTGCAGGAATCTTCGCATCACTGTCTGTTTCCAGAAAGCCTTCCTCTTGCAATTTCTTAATGTTCGATTTCCAGTAATACTCGGTCAGGTCATAGTCTAATACGAGGATTCTTTTGATCTGCTTATCATCCTCTTTCCATTTCCGCATCTGATAAATCGTTCTCAGAATATCTTTTTGCAGGTATTCTTTTGCCACTTTCTTTGTTTCCATTACTTTTTCCTCTGTTTTGTTTACCGATTACGCTTTAGTTAGTTGGTTCAAACCATGTATTTTTAATTATATTGTCCTTTTTTCAGGTTTGTCAATGCATTTTCCCGTACAACATTATAATTCCATATAAAAATATCCAAAAATATGTTTTTGTTTCTTTTTTCCCACATACTTTTGGATATTTTCATAGTTAATTTCCTTTTTCCTTTAATTTTGATTCATCCGTAGTCTGAGCGTCAACGCAAACTGCATGGATGGCAAGCCGCTTGCTGTATCCGTTCCCCGTACAGGTAGAAAGTGTCAGTATCTTGTTACTGGTCTGCGGCTTTATTCCTGTAGCAACATCGGAATTTTTTATCATCTGGTCGATAAATTTCTGGTATTCTTCGCCCGGCTGGTATCCTACTTTGTACACATCGCCGCCATTGACTGCATCTTCATAAGAGAAGATTCGATAACGGTAGGCGGTTGTCTCAGAATATACAGTGAAGTATTGATTCTCTTTCCAGAAACCGTCATCCTTATATTTTTTCAGGCTCCCGAACATGCTTCCGTCATTCATATTGTGACCGTAAATAATGTTGTAATAATCCGAAAAATCAGATTTGTTAAGACCTTCCAAAAAGATACACCCCGCGATGTGGCTGTTGCCATGCAGATCGGTTCTCAGATATTTTTCATTATCACCTGAATACAGAATTGGATAATTGATGCCAAGTTCGTCCTGATTATCAAACCGTATCCACCCGATAACATCTGGATTCTCGGCTTTCAGTTTGTCAAACTCTACTTTTACGTCTGTTGCCCACCAGTCTTTTTTCTTCTGTTTTCCATCATTTGGTTCGGACTCATCATTTACATACTCTTCGGCAAGTTTGTCATAATCTCTGGCAGATTTCCATCGGTCGATGTATGGGGGCAGGATATGCACAAGTGCTACCCCGATTAAAACCACTGCCAGAATGATCCATATCAGCCATCGGTATGAGCTTTTTTTCTTCATGTTGTCTCTCCCATTTTTCCTGTTAGTTCTCTCGAACCACTATCGTCATTATGGAATGTGTGGTCAGAATTGTCAATCTTTTTCTTCTGGCGTACTGTCTGTTGCCTGTCCGTCTGCCCCTATCTGTCTATCTGCTCCTGTTTCTCCATCTGCTTCTGCCTGTCCGTCTACGAGGTCGTAGCTCATATCGAGTAAATCCAGAACTTTTGAATCGCTGACAGAACCGTCCAGCGGAACTGCCAGCCAGTGCTTCTTGTCCATGTACTTTGCCGGAGCAAGGTGATACATTTCGATGTAGTTGCCTATCATGTCCGGCTCTGCCTGAACCTCCATGAAAGTTGTTCTTTCGGCTGGTTGGTAAAAGATGGCATAAGGTGCGGCGGTTCTTGGGTTTTTGAAGATGGTGACGGGGTATCCGGATTTGTTGATGGTGTCTGGATGGGTGGGGTATTGCTTTTGGATGTATGTGAATATTTCTTGTTGGTTCATGTGGGATCCCTTCTTTTTCTCATAATGAATGGATGACCTCTGCCATCCATTATCATTTATTATAACTTTTCTGATTCGCTTATTACAATAGCTTTTTAACAAGTCTCTGTTTTTGAAACAAAAGAAAGCTACCAGTTTTTTTCCTCTGATAGCTTTCCATTCATTCTTATTCTGTTGGAAACATCGCTGTTTCCAGCTTACTCATCTCTGTATCCGAAAGACCATACTTTCCTGAATTATCTTTTTCCACTGATACTTTTACAGTAACAGTTTTTCCATAACTGTTCTTTTCAAGACTCTTCTGGACACTTTCTGTTAATACAGCTGCAAAGACTTCCGGATCATTTCCATCCAATCCCTGCTTTATTTTTTCATTGCTTACCTCTGTAGAGCTTTGTTGCAATGTCTGAAATACATTGGATGGTTCAACTTGTACACTTACTGTATAGACTCCATCCTCTTCTTTCACATCCTGTACTTTGTATTTTGCCAGTTTCTTTACTTCTGCCAGTTTTTCTGCATAATCAGCAATTCCTTTATCCGTAATGTTATCGGAATCATCAAATTGCTGTTGGATACTCTCATTAAAATCCTCTTCGATTTCTTTCTTGGCATCTTTTTCCGAGATTTCTAACAGATTCGCATAGTCCTTATATTCTCCATGATAGTATGCATCAAGAGAACTTTGGACGTAGGATTTGGAATCGAAGTCTGGTTGTTTGGTACAAGCATTTACTAACAAACTTACTAATAATATATTTGATATAAAAAATATCTTTTTATCTTTCATTATTTTTTCAGAATCGTGTTACCACAATAAAATCTGAATCCTCCTTATTCCATTTATTACTCCAGTCTCGGAAATGCGAATGGCACATATCCGTTTTTTTTGCCACCTTACTATGTTCTTCTTGGACAGTTTTTAAAAAATCAATCAAATCTTCTAATTCTTCTAAAGTTCCATCAAACGTTGCTTCACTCAACTTCATTAATTTTTCACTATCTTTTTCATATCCAAAAAATTTCATTTTTTTAATTTCCTTTCCAGCCATTTTCTTCCAGCCATTTTCTTGTACTATTTGTTAAATTAGGCGTTCCTTTATGTGCATCATGTACTGTTCCATCTTGATTTAATGATGTTCCATCTTTAAAATGAACATGTGGTTGCTGTCCTTCAGTATGAGCACCATCAACTCGATCCACCTCTTTTGGAGCTTGCCCCTTTTCTACTTGTTTTTGCATTTGATTTCGGCTAGTTGGTTTCTTGTTTGAATCTGTACTTCCCTTGTTTTTACTTGATTTCTGAATTCGTACATCAAACATATTAGATAATGCACTTCCAGCAATAGCTACACCTGTTCCTGCTACACCAACTCCTGCAACCGCTGCTGGGACACTAACTTCAGCGGCTAATCCGCCACTCATTACTGTTCCGCCTCCACCTAATATTGTTAAGCCCGCTCCGCCGATTATCATTGCTATACCGGTGCTTAATTTTAAACTGTCTTTTAATGTTCCAGTATACTCAATACGTATATTCGGGAATTTTTCTATTAATCGTTGCAATTCCATATTGCTCGTAAAAATAATGCTTAGTCCTGCAACTATAGCTCCAGTCTTTATTTGTTTTTGTATTCGTTCACTATCTTTACTACATAGCTTTCTTTTAATTTCCTGACGGATTTCGCTTGTTCGAGCCTCTGCATACGCATGAAATGAAGTATAAATTCCATTGGCTTTCCCATTACTATTAGTTTTTACAAATTTAGTACCGTTGGAAATTTTATTTCCACTATACCTACTCTTATTACCTTGATAAGAATTACTATAACCATTTCCAGTAAATTTTACTGAATTTTTCTTTGATGAATTACTTACCAATGCATTCTTTATTCTCTGATTTGGACGGCTGATTGCATTTTTTACTGTCTTAACAACATTTTTTACAGTTTTTATAACTGTTTTTGCTGCTTTTACAACCGTTTTTGCCACCTTCTTAGCTGCACCCTTAATCCTGCTCCACAGGGAATGTCCTGTCGGATCACTGTAATTCAGCGGATTATTGGTTGTATAATCGTAGCGGTTTCTGGTTAATGGATTTTCTGTCGTTCCAAGATCACTATCTTCAGTTGTAAAGGTTCCGTTCTCTGCGTTATAGTATCTTGCCCGCA